>OBXC01001368.1_pt1 | contig 11890 bp, 6 predicted proteins | sample 1538111 | NCBI WGS metagenome assembly OBXC01 (sample SAMEA2580137, study PRJEB22360) | human gut metagenome | biome: human gut; feature: human-associated habitat; material: faeces | place: Denmark | collected 2008/2010 | reverse complement strand
AATTTCATTGTATCTTGTTGAGAGTCTTTTTTAATAAGATGATATAATTTTATATATGCAAGAAAATGTAAGTACTAACTTAAAAAAAGAGTGTTTTCTAAGCTAAAAAGGAGGGAAAAGGAGGCTGTTTAAAAGATTTTTGAAAATAGTATTATCATTTTTTATTATTTTATCAATTGTACCAGTTGATATTTATGCAAATAATAAAAATGATAGTGATGAAGTTAAAGTGGATGTAACTAATAATTATGTTGAAATAGGGAACGAATATGGCTCTTTCCAATGTTGGTTGAGTATGATAAAAAATAATGTACAATGTTAATAAAGGTGGTAGATAAATATGCAGGAATTTATTAATATGCTGTGTCCTAATTTAGAATTTATTTCAATGTATTCAAATGATGATTGTATTATTTTTCAAGTATAGTCTAAAATAAAAGATCCTATATGTCCTTACTGTGGAAGACCATCACAAAAATGTCATTCAAAATATAAAAAATCCTTTAACGATCTACCTATGCATGGTAAAAATGTTGTAATTGAAATTATTAATCGAAAAATGTTTTGTAACAATCCTAACTGTAGCCATAAAACATTTGCTGAAACGTATGATTTTATTGAACGTAGTCAAAAGAAAACAAAAAGACTAATCCAACATATTATTGATACCTCTAAAAATATGAGTTCTATTTTAGCACAAAATACGTTAAGAAAAAGTGGGGTTAATGTTGGTAAAAGCACTATATGCAGTTTTTTAAAAAAATAATACTATTATAATTGATTATGACAGTATTACATCTATTGGAATAGATGATTTTGCCATAAAGAAAAGACACCATTATGCCACTGTATTTGTAAATCAAGAAAATCATTATATTATTTTTATGATTCCCTCTAGAGATATTGGGGATGTTGCTAATGAATTGAAAAAATTTAATAATCTTAAAAAAATTACGCGAGATGGATCAGTAATTTATAAAAATGCAATAGAACTGGCTAATCCTAAAATAGTTCAAATAAGTGATCGTTTTCATATTTTAAAAAGTCTGAGTGAAAGCATCAGTAATGAACTTAGAGCCATATTGCCGTACAATATTACAATAGATAAAATTAATGAAAATATTAAGATGAAAACTTTAAAAGAACGATTTTACAATGCAAAAAAAGATATAAATAATGGTGCAACATTAAAAAACGCATGTTCAAATAATATTCATTATAAAACAATGAAAAAGCTAATGGAAATGAATGAATATGAAATTGTTTCATACTTTGAAGATGAAAAAATGACTCAAAGAATGGAACGAATTGAAGAAAAGAATAAGCTTGTAGATGAAGTAAAACAAATGAGAAATAAAGGAATGTCATATACAAAAATATCTAAGCTGCTTAATATTAGTCGGAAAACTGCAAAGAAATATGCAACAGATGGGTTTGTATTTACAATCGAAAATACATCACGTCATCGAACAAACAGTTGTGAAAAATATCATACAGAGATTCAAAATATGATAGATAGTCATTATACAATCAAAGAAATATACGAACATATTGTAATTAAAGGGGATGAAGGTAAATATGGGTCTGTTAAACGAACTATAGCTCAAATGAAAAAAACGGGACAATTTAAAAATAAGGTTGTTTTACCTCGTAAGCATGTGATTAAACTTTTATATAAACAGTTAAATAAGATTGCTGAGTTAAGTAAAGGTAAATTACGTAAAATCTATCAATTATATCCAAAAGTGAAGATGCTTTTAGAACTTTTTTATGAGTTTAAAAGCATCTTACATAGTATGAGGTCAGTTAATGCATTAGAATCCTGGATAAAAAAGGCGGGTACAGATAATTTTAGTCATATTAATAGTTTTATCACAGGAATAAAGAAAGATTTTGATGCGGTCAAAAATAGTATTTTATATCAAGAAAGTAATGGTGTTGTTGAAGCATCGGTTAATAAACTTAAACTTGTTAAAAGAATAATGTATGGTAGATGCAGTTTTGAATTACTTAAATCAAAAACGTTAATGATGAGTATAATTAAGTGAATTCAACCAACGTTGGAAAGAGCTATTTTTAAGTTGACATTTATAACCGGGAATCGAAAAGATGGGAGAATCTATTCTAGCAGCTAATTCTTCTATTTTTTTGTCTACAGTTTTAAGCTGACTGGTTAAGAGTTCGATATTTTCAATAAGCATTTTGATTTCAAGAGTAATTACTTCGTTATTTTCACCAATAGATTTTTTTGCATTATCACGAAGAGATGATGCATCTATTTCTACATAATACCCCTTGTTTTTAAGGTTTAGAATATTTGGTTTTAAACCATGAATTAAACTCGGGAAGAACGATATCGATACATTTTTGAAGACGGTTTTTCTTCTGATTGATATCTTCAGTAATTGAAGCATGATAGCGGGTTAATTCTCTAGCCTGTTTCATATCGAGCCTACACTGAGTGACTTTAGTATAATCTCTATCAAAGAATACTGAACAGATAAGAAAAGTATATTTTTTATCATTCTTAGTCTTGCGGATTTTAGTCTTGCGGATTTTAGTCTTACGCTTGGCATCGGTGGTCAATGGATTGATTAAGGCAACCTCGTAATCGTGTTTGATTAGAAAACTGATAAGATTATCACCATAGTGACCGGTAGCTTCCAAACCAACAATATGTCTAGGTGATTTGAATTCTTTAATTATTTCGATAAAAGAATCGAACCCATCTTGATTATTAGTAAAGAAGAAAGGTTCAACAAGAACCTCACCATCAAAAGAAACAACGCAGGCACAGTGGTATAATTTGCCGACGTCAATACCGATGTAATACATAAAAAAGCACATCCTTTCTTTAAAGTATATAAGATAGTGATATGTGATCAAACCACAAACAGAGTATCAAAGAGCCTGGTGAAAAATACAAGTTCAAAGACTTATCTAACTGATTACAATTAAGATACAAAGATGTGGCAGTAACCTTTCCTAGGTAGTCGAGCTAAAGAAACGAAATATAAAAGTACACATTCACAATTCAATTCTAAACAAAATTTAACGAAAGGAAAAGGTATACATAATTGACAGTTAAATAAGTCAATTACAATATACCAGGGGCGAAGATTATTTTTTTCTTCTATTCTATTAATAAATGAAGGAGATACGGATTAATTAGTGTAGTTGTGATAAAGAAGTTAATTAATTATATTGATTTATTTGTTCTACAAAATATTTGATAAGTAATGGTTATATTAGTAGAGTAATAGGATTGATAAATATTTAATTTTTTGTATCTATGATTATGTGAAATTATAAAAAATATTTTACAATTTTAATTGTTTAAAAATACAAATTTAGGTTGTTTTTAACAATAAATTAATATATAGTAGTAGCAGAGATTAAAAATAGAAGGAGGACTAAAATGAGTGAAGTAATTGCTATTGAGGGTGGAAATAAATTGAATGGAACTGTAGTTATAAGTGGTGCAAAGAATGCAACGGTTGCACTTATACCCGCAATTGTCTTAGCAGATAGTCCTGTAACTGTATATGGTGTGCCAAATATTTCTGATGTTGATGCATTAGGAGTGTTGTTGAAAGAATTAAATTGTAAGGTTGAAAAAAATGAAGATATATTAGTGGTTGATCCAACTAATTTAGAAAATAAACCATTAGTAGGTGAAGCGGTTGATAAATTAAGGGCTTCTTATTATTTTATGGGAGCACTATTAGGTAAATGTAAAAAAGTTACGATGAAAATGCCAGGTGGTTGTTTTTTAGGACCACGTCCTATTGATTTACATATTAAAGGATTTGAAGCTTTGGGTGCTAAAGTTGACTATAGTAGTGATGGAACGTATACAATTGAAGCTAAGCGTTTAGTAGGAAATAAAATATATTTGGATTTTGCTTCAGTAGGTGCAACAATTAATATTTTACTTGCTGCTGTTAAAGCTGAAGGTAAAACAACAATTGAAAATGCGGCTAAAGAACCGGAGATAATTGATGTGGTCAACTTGCTTACAAAAATGGGAGCAAAAATTCGTGGTGCTGGTACAGATACAATTATAATTGAAGGCGTTGAAAAGTTAAATGGATGTAATCATGAAATAATTCCTGATCGTATTGAAGCCGGAACATTTTTAATAATAGCGGCAGCAGCTGGAGAGAAAGTGATTGTACAAAATGTTATTCCGCAACATCTAGAAGCAGTAACATCTAAATTAAAAGAAATTGGTGTTAAAATGGATATTGTTGGTGATAGTATAATTGTTCATGGAGGAATAGATAATTTAAAGCCAGTTGATATAAGAACCCAAGTATACCCAGGTTTTGCAACAGATTTACAACAACCTTTGACAGCTTTGTTGACACAGTGCCAAGGCGAATCGCAAGTTGTAGAAACAATTTATCCTGAACGTTTTGGACATTGTTATCAGTTAAATTCAATGGGAGCTGATATTATTCAAGAAGAGGCTATGTGTTTTGTAAACGGTCCTACTCCATTGCAAGGGGCTAGAGTTTATGCAACGGATTTAAGATGTGGTGCTGCTTTGATTGTTGCAGGACTAATGGCTAAGGGAGTTACAGAAATTGGAAATGTTTATCATATTGATCGAGGATATGACAATATTGATCATAAACTTATTTCTTTGGGAGCTGTTATTACTCGTCGTCAAGTTGAGGATTAGTATTTAATGTAAATATTTATAAAATAGTGATATTTTTGGTTAAGTATCACTTTTTTTGTATTGATTTTTACTAATAATTATAAAATTTTACTAGTGATTTAATGATATAATAAAATAAAGGAGGAGGGAAAATGAAAAAAATAGGAAAAGTTTTTTTATCTACTTTATTATGCTCGAGCATGCTTATGGTACCGAATTATAAAGTAATGGCTCAAGAAAATAGTAGAATTACAAACATTAGCGCTAGTGGTAAAAGTAGCAGTAATCATGAAGCTAATTTAGCAGTTGATGGAAATAAGAATACTTATTATATGACGCCAGCTTCTGATACGATGCAAGATCACTATCGTAATATTGATTTAAATTTAGATGGAATATATGCGCTTTCTAAAGTGGTTATTTATAATAATGAAGGCTCATATAACCACTATCAGATTTATACATCTAGTGATGGTATTAATTACAATAAAGTTGCTTATAAATCTGATGATAAGATGGCTAGTAGTACTGGAGAAGAATATGTTTTAGATGTTGATGCTAGTCATGTAAGAATTAATTTAAGTTATAATTCAAAGCAAATGGAAGGAAATTTAGCTGAAGTAGAATTATATGGCTCTAGAATTGGAGATTTAAATGATAAAATTGAAAAAATAGAAGTAGCGGATTTTAAAGATACAAAATGGGCTAGTGAATATGAAAAATTTGCAACTAATAAAGCTTATGCTGATGATAAAACAATTAAAGAAATGTCTGCTTTAGTTGGACGTGTTCTTGGAAAAACTTGGCAAGATTCATTTGTATTTGAAATAAGAGAAAAAAACGATGATAAAGATGTCTTTGAGATTGAAAATGGTGAAGCAGGAAAAATTGTTATCCGTGGAAATGATGGAGTTTCAATGGCATCTGGTTTTAATTATTATTTAAGACATTATTGTAATGTTGATTATAATCCTTTATTTGCTTCGCAATTAAAGATGCCGAAAACATTACCGCAATTAGATAGTAAAATTGTAAAAGAAACACAATATGATTATCGTTATGCATTAAATTTCTGTACATATTCATATACAATGGCATTTTGGAATTGGGATGAATATCAAGCATTTTTAGATTGGGCAGCAATGTCTGGTATTAATACAATGTTGGATATTGTTGGGCAAGAAGAAGTGATTCGTCGTACTTTAAGTACATATGGATATAGTGACGAGGAAATAAGAGAATATATTGCTGGGCCAGGATATTTTGCATGGTTTTATATGCAAAACATGACTAGTTATGGGGGAAAACTGCCTAATAATTGGTTTGAAGAGCGTGTTGAATTGGCAAGAAAAATGCATGATAGAATGCAAACTTATGGAATTACACCAATATTAAGTGGTTTTTCAGGTCAAGTTCCTACTAATTTTAAAGATAAATATCAAGATGTACAATATGTAGGCCAAGGTGGATGGTGTGGTTATGAAAGACCGGATATGTTAAGAACATATGTTGATAATGGTGGAAAAGATTATTTTTCACAAATGGCAGATGTTTTTTATAAAGCACAACGTGATATTTTTGGTGATGTAACAAATATCTATGCAGTTGATCCATTCCATGAAGGTGGAAAAATTGAGGATATGAATTACACTAAAGTATATGAAACAGTTCAAAAGAAAATGATGGAAAATGATGAGGATGCTATTTGGTTGATTCAAGAATGGTCAGGAAGTATTGCAAGTAATCCAAGTAAGTTAACTAATTTGGATAAAGAGCATGTAATTGTTTTAGATCTATTTTCTGAAGTAAGTCCAAGAAATTCAGCACTAGAGACTGCTAATACACCATGGATTTGGAATATGCTTCATAACTTTGGAGGACGTATGGGATTAGATGCAAATCCTGAAAAAGTTTCACAAGACATTCCTAATACATATCAAAATAGTGAACATATGGTAGGAATTGGAATGACTCCAGAAGCAATTGAAAATTCACCAATGGCTTATGAATTACTTTGGGATATGACTTGGACAAAAGATCCAATTGATTTTCGTCAATGGTGTCAGGATTATGCAAAGCGTATATATGGAGGAACTAACGAAGATATTGAAGAAGTTTGGAATATTTTATTAGATACTGGATATAATCGAAAAGATAATTATTATCAAGGAGCACCTGAGTCAGTAATTAATGCTCGTCCAACAACAAACTTCACATCAGCTTCTTCTTGGGGGCATAGTACGATTAATTATGATAAAGAAAAACTAGAACGTGCTGTTTATTTAATGGCCAAAAATTATGATGAGTTTAAAGATAGTCCAGCATTTATTTATGATTTGTCTGATATTACTAGACAATTGATTTCTAATTCAGCTCAAGAATATCATAAAGCTATGGTAAATGCTTACCAAACAAATAATCTTAGTGAATTTGAAGTTTTATCTGAAAAATTTTTAGAACTGATTTTGTTACAGGATCAAATCTTATCAACTAATAGTGATTTTTTAGTTGGTAAATGGATAGAACAAGCAAGAACAATGCTTGAAGATAGTGATGATTGGACAAAAGACTTATTTGAATTTAATGCCCGTGATTTAATTACAACATGGGGTGGTTTAAAAAATGCTAATGGTGGCGGTTTAAGAGACTATTCAAATCGTCAATGGGCTGGTCTTACAAAAGATTATTATTATCCAAGATGGCAAAAGTGGATTAATGATGTTAAAGTGGCAATGAAAAATAACACAACTATTCCTTCTACTAATTGGTTTTTAATGGAATGGGAGTGGGCAAATCTTAAGTCTGATGAAAATAATGAATATAGTATCGAGGCTTCAAATTTAGCTTTAAATGAATTAGCAATGAAGGCTTATAACGAATATTCATTATTAAGCTTAAAAAATTTGGTTGGAAATGTTGAAGAAAAAGAAAATATTGCATTAGGAAAAAAAGTTACTGCATCAATAAATACTGGACCTAATAATCCAACTGATAATTTAACAGATGGTAATAAAGAGACTACTTGGACAGGTGAAAGCAATGTTTCTAGTTTTGATTTAACAGTTGATCTAGAAGCTGAATCAAGTATTGATGGAATGGAAATATCATTAAAACAAATAGCTGGTGGTTTTCCATATACATATAAAGTAGAAGTTTTTAATCAAAATCAGTGGAATGTTGTTGCTCAAAATGAGCAAGGAGAAATAACAAGTCAAACACTAATAGATTATAAAGGAATTGCAAGTAAAGTGAGATTTACATTTAATACTACGGATTCTGTAATTATTCCTGAAGTTGCTGAATTAGCAATTTATGGTAAAGTTGCAAAACAACCAAATTATAAAAATATTGCAGTTGGTACACCAGTAACTACTCCAGAAGGAACAACTTCAAAAATTACTGATAATGATCTTGGAACATTATGGGTAAGAAGTGGCGATAAATATCCTGTACTATTAACATTAGATTTAGGTAAAGAAGAGTATGTAGATGTCTTAGAATTATATTTTGAAAAACCAGGGTTGAGATATCAATATGATGTTGTAATTGAAGATGCTAATGGAAACAAAACAACTCTTCAAGATAAAAGTAATAATACTGAGGATTTAGCTGGAATGTATAGCTTACCAGTTAAACAAAAGATTCAAAAAGTGTATGTTAATTTAATGGCAAGAGCACCAGGTGGAGAATTTTATTTAGCATGGCCAGCTTTAGCTGAAATTAAATTATTACAAGAAACTGAAATTGAATTTGAATATCAAAATATTGCTTATGGAAAACCAGGGCATGTAATTAATCAAAATTCATACGATAGTAGTAAATTAACTGACGGATCAACTACTGGTTTAGAAAATGTAGGGCATGATGATTTCCCTACGACTTTCCAAGTTGATTTAGGAAGTGAACAGTTTATTGAGGAAGTAAAGATTTATTTTGAAAAACCAGGTATTAGATTTAAATTTAAAGTTGAGGTAGAAGATTTAGTGGGAAATAAAGCGGTGATTATGGATAAAACAGATAATGTTGATGATTTAGAAGCATCATATACTGTTGGAGCCAAAGTGAAAGGGGCTAAGGTTAATGTAGTTATTGAAGGAAGGGCTCCTGGTGGCCAATTTTATTTAGCTTCACCAGCAATGACTGAAATAAAGGTTTTCGCTAAACCAGAAACAGTTACTAATAATAGTAAAATTAGTGGAAATATGCCTTTAACTGCTGAACAAAAATCGGCTTTAATTGATAATGATAATACGACTAGTGTTGAATTTAATTCAAATGAAGTAAAAGAGCTTATTTTTGAATTTGATAAATTAGTTGATATTTATGCTTATGAATTGTATAAGTTAAATGACAAAGCACTTCAATATAAAGTAGAGTATTTATCAAATGATAATGATTGGGAAGTTTTAAGTGATGAAAGTAATAATTTAAATAATGGTGGCAAATATGTAGGGGAATTTGATGCTGTTTTAACAAACAAAACTCGCTTAACTATATTTAACGATAGTTGTAATATTAGTGGATTTAATGTATATCGTTATGATCCATCTATTGAATTAGAATCATATATTGGTGATATAGAAAATAAAGTTTCAAAAGTTGAAATTGGTGAATATGCTGGGAATTATTCTTTAGAGGCTAAACAAATATTAGAAGATAAGATTTCTAAAGCAAGAGAACTAATTGATACAGATATCAATTCATTAGAAGTTAAACAACAACAAATGGAATTAGCTAAGGCATATAATAAATTTTTAAAATCATATATTAGCATTAATCGAACTACATTACTAGTAGAATTAACTGAAGTAAATGAATTATTAAAATTAGATGGTTTAAAAGATAATGTTTTATTAAATAAGGCATATGTAAATGCTAAAAATATTTATGACACATATAAAGTAACTCAAGTTGAATTAGATAATGTTACAAAATTATTAAAAGAAGCTAAAGAGGAAGCTTTATTACTTATTTCTAAACAAGAAGTTTATCAAGAACAATTAGCAATATCAAAAGGGTTGATTGAAACTACAGAAATTGGAGAATATCAAGGTAATGTTAGTCAAGAAACAATGGATGTATTTAAAAATACAGTAGATAACATTGAAAAAGAATATGCTAACGTAAGTAATTCTAATGATGTAGAAATGCTTATTAATAGTTTAAAACAAGCTATAAAAACATTTAATGATAATGTTATTGTAGTTGATAAAACAGAATTAAAAGCTGCAATTGATGATGTAGCTAATTTAAATAAAAACGATTATACTAAAGAATCATGGAATGTAATGCAAGAAGTATTGGTAGTGGCAAAAACTGTTTTTGAAACTGAAAAAGTAAAAAATAGTCAAGTTGAAAATGCCAAAAATAATTTATTGAAAGCAATTGATAATTTAATACAAATTGAAACTGTAGAAACAGATAAAACAGCCTTAAAGATTGCTCTAGATTTAGCAAATGCAATTACTGATAAAGATTTAGCTAATGTTGTACCAGTAGTAGTTAATGAATTTAAACAAGCAAGAGATAAAGCTAATGAAGTATATAATGATGCAAGTGCTAGTCAAGATAAAGTAGATGCAGCATTTGACAGACTTGCTAGTATTATGCAAAAATTAGAATTCTTCAAAGGTGATAAAACAGCTTTAAAAGCATTCATTGATAAAGTAAGTGGTTTAGAAGCTGCAAAATACACAGAAGCTACATGGACACCATTCAATGATGCCTTAAAAGCAGCAACAAGTGTATATGAAGATGAAAATGCAATGCAAGAAGAAGTAAATAATGCATACAATGAATTAGTCACAGCGTTCTTGAAGTTAAGGTTAATTCCAGATAAGAGTTTATTAGAAGACTTAATCAATAAAGCCGAAGGATTAGAAAGTGCAAATTATACCAAAGCAACATTTGATGGATTAACAAAAGCCTTAAATGAAGCCAAAGCAGTATTTGATAATCCAAATGCAACGCAAGTTGAAGTAGACAATGTAAAAGATGTTTTAGCAAAAGCAATCGCTAACTTACAAACAGTAAAAACACCAGTAAATAATGGTGATACAACTGTAAGTGTAAAAACCGGTGATGAAAGCTTAGCAGGAATGTTTGCAGGAATTGCTTTATTAAGTGTCGCTGGATATGCATTGTTAAGAAGAAAAGAAGATTAATTTGATAAAAATGACACTTTATTATGAAGTGTCATTTTTAAAATATTAAATTTTTATCATTTTACTGTACTAGTATATTTTTTTTACATATAATCAAATAAAAAGGGGGTAATTATAATGATAGATGGACATATGCATTTAGAATATGGGGATTTAAGTAAAGAATATGTTTTAGAATTTGTAAATGCGGCAGTAAAAAAAGGTCTAAAAAAGATTCAAATATTGGATCATACCCATCGTTTTGTTGAATTTGAACCAATATATGAAGAGTTAAAAGAAGAACCGTTACAAAAAAAATGGTTAGAAAATAAAGCAATGAAATTTAGAGATAGTTTAGATGATTATGATCGTTTAATTAAAGAAATGAAAGATATGGATTTACCAATAGAGGTCTCTTTTGGGTTAGAAATATGTTATGTACCTAAATATAAAGATTATATTCGAAATATTTTAAAAAATCATGAATATGATTTTATTGTTGGGGCAATTCATTCAATTGATGGAAAATTATATGATATGAATTTTTCAAAAGAAATTTTATGGAATAAATATAATATTGATGATATTTATAAAAGATATTATGAATTAGTATTTGATTTAGTTAAATCTGATTTATTCACACAATTAGCTCATCCAGATACAATTAAGATGTTTAATTATTATCCTAAATATGATTTAACTAAAACTTATCATCAGTTAGCGAAGTTATTAATCGAACATAATGTCATTGCTGAAAATAATACAGGTTGTTATTATCGCTATAATCATAAAGATATTGGATTGAGTGATGAGTTGTTAAAGATATTTAAGGAACACAAAGTTAAGTTAATTACAGCTAGTGATGCTCACCATCCTGAGCATGTAGGAACTAATATTATTGATGTTTATGAAAAAACGATGAAATAGACTTATTGTCTATTTCTTTTGTTTTAAATTAAAAATAGAAGTACCTATTTTATGATAAATATTAAAAAGAGACTTCTTTAAATGGCTGATAATAACCATTATTTTTTGAAATCTCTTATTTTTTATTATCTATTATCGAGTAAGAAATTATTTT
>OBXC01001358.1_pt1 | contig 11937 bp, 12 predicted proteins | sample 1538111 | NCBI WGS metagenome assembly OBXC01 (sample SAMEA2580137, study PRJEB22360) | human gut metagenome | biome: human gut; feature: human-associated habitat; material: faeces | place: Denmark | collected 2008/2010 | reverse complement strand
CCTTTGAATTAAGAGGAATCACAACAAAAGAAGAAATGAAAATTAGAAAAAGTTGTATGGTAGAGGTAACTATTAAAAAAGGTGTAAAAGTGAAGCAACTAGACCAAGAAGCATTTATGCTGAAAATGGCAACAGCTTGTGTTGTTTACCCAGATCTTAAATCTGAGGAATTACAAAACTTCTTTGGTGTACGTGGGGAAGAGGATACTTTACTTGAACTATTAAGTGCACCAGGAGAGTATCAAGAATTATTAAGTGCTATGCAAGAATTGAATGGCTATTCAAAAGACATGAATCAGCTCAAAGAAGAAGCAAAAAACTAATTAAGGAGGGTGATGGTGAAGCGCATTATGCTCATTACGCCCTCCATAAACTTAAAATAAGACCAAGTGAACTCTTGAGTATGGAAAGAGAAGAGAGAGCTTTTATTTATGCAAGTATTGATATGCATATTGAAGCTGAAAAGAAAGCAGCTAGACGAAACAAAAGAAAGTAGGTGTAAGGAATGGCAACGATTCAACAATCAATGAGTTTGTATGATGGTGTGACAGGGCCGTTAAGACAGATGCAACAGGCCATGGCCCTTACACTGAATACTTTTGAAAGTATGCAAAATAGTATTAGTGAGAATGTTGCTATAGATTTTGGCACTCAAGAACTTGAAATGGCAAGAAATGCTGTAAACCAATTAGGTGCAGAAATGGTACGCATCCAACAAGAGCAAGAAGATATGATCCGAAAACAAGAAGAATTCACTCAATCAGTCCGGCGTAGCGAAAGTAGGATGAATAGATTAGGAAGTGCTGCTATTGCAGTGAATCAAGGTCTTGAACTTATGCAACGTATTGGTAATGGCATTAATGGATTCATGAAACAAGCAGATGAAGCCGCTATGATTAACTCAAGAATTGGCATGATGAATGATGGTTTGATGAAACATCATGAGTTACAGAAGAAAATACTTCAGATGGCCAATGATACAAGAAGTGGTTATGCTGAAACAGTTGACTTAATGAGTAAGTTAACTATGTCAGGTGCTTTTGATAGTACAGCTCATGTAATGGATATGACGGAAAGTATCAATAAAGCGATTCGTATTGGTGGTGGTACGGATGAGATGAATAAGTCTGCTATGCTTCAGCTCTCACAGGCTTTAGGAAGTGGTGTATTACAAGGTGATGAGTTACGTTCTTTAAGTGAAAATGCACCGTATATGATGAAAGTATTAGCTGACGGATTAGGAGTAGCCCGCGGTGAATTAAAACAAATGGGTGCAGATGGTGAGTTGACAACAGATGTTGTGATACAAGCTTTTGAAAATCAAAGAGATGTGATTAATAGTACTTTTGAGAATATCCCTCGAACATGGGGAGATGTAACAACTAAACTGGGTAATAGTTGGACAAACTTTATGCAGCATCTTGTTAGAGAAGATGGAACAGGTGTACTCAATCCATTAATTAATCAATTTTATGCCTTTGCAGAATGGTTAGATACCACTAATGGACAAGCTTTTTTATTTGGTATAGCTAGTGTTATAGAATGGATGTCCCTGTTATTGCAAGGGTTAGGTAGTGTTGTTGGATGGGTAGCAAACTTCTTTATAGATAATTGGGCTACAATAAAAGGAATGTTGATAGGTGTAGGTGTTATTTTAACAAGTATTTTTATTCCTAAATTGTGGGCTATGATACCACCTTTATTGGCTATGATCCCTACGTTGTGGTCAGCTGTTCCTCCTCTAATTGCACAAGCTGGGGCATGGTTAGCTATTAACTGGCCAATATTATTAATCATTGGTGTTATTGGACTTTTTATGGGACTATTATATAACTTAGGTATAACAGTTGACCAAGTTGTCGGTTTTATAACAGGACTATTTTTCGGATTTGGTGCATTTGTATATAATTTATTTGCTGAATTATGGAACTATATTACTACTTGGCTAGAGTTTTTTGCAAATGTTTGGGTAGACCCTATTGGATCGGTTGTTAGATTGTTTACAAATATGGCTGACGTTGTTTTAGGCATACTGGAAACGATTGCAAATGCTATGGATGCTCTTTTTAACTCAAATATGGCTGATGTAGTAAATGGTTGGCGCAGTAATATGCAGGGGTGGGTCGATGATACTTTTGGAGAACAAAAAGTAAAGCTCAATCGTATGGAGAAAATAGATGTACGTGATAACTTTAATAAAGGTTATGACTTTGGTGTGGATTTATCAAATGGAGCAACACAAATCTTTGAAGACCTTACAACATCTATGAACAGTATGGGTTTTGAAGGTGGTCATATTGATTCAGTTGGAAGCATTGAAGATACTGTGGATGTATCCAATGAAGACCTTGAAATTATGCGCGAACTTGCTGAAATGGAATCTATCCAGAACTTTGTGACACTGACTCCGAAAGTTAATATTAAAACGGGTCCAGTAAGTAAAGATGTAGATATTGATGAAATCGTAAGACGTATAGAGAAATCCATAGAGGAAGAAATGGAAGCAAGTACAAAGGAGGTGTATGGACTTGGCTAAAATCTATTTAAGTTTCAATAATCAAGCAGAAGCCTTCGAGTTTCCAGTATTACCAGAAGAAGTTGAAATTAAGGAAAAAGGAAATAATAAAAGCCACATACTTCAAAATATAGGTGAAGTAACAATAATTAATAAGGTTAAGGCATACACCTTAACTTTAAAAGGCCTTTTCCCTATGGAGAATGGGCCATATGTAACAAGTAAATATTTATTAAAACCAGCAGTATATGTTGAAAAAATAAAAAGATGGAGAGACACTGGCAAACCTGTAAGACTTGTGATTACAGGTACCAGTGTCGATTTATCTTGGGCTTGTACCATTGAAGAATTTAGTTATAAAGAAAAAGCTGGTGCTGTAGGTGATATTGAATACACCATAAGCTTTAAGGAATATAGATGGTTTAAGGTCAAAAAGGTGGAAATTGTGAGTGATTCAAAAACAAGTCAACCAGCTATTGCCAAGATGGAACAAAGACCAGTTGAAAAAGAGATACCTAAGACCTATACAGTACAAACAGGGGATACTTTATGTAGCATATCTAAGAAGTGCTTAGGAGATAGTGGCAAGTACAAAGAAATTGCTAAGAAGAACAATATAGCAAATCCTAGCTTAATTTATCCAGGGCAGGTGTTGCAGCTATGACAACACAATTACTGATTGATAATAGACAAGGCGGTATTTTTGAAGTTCCACATGGAAATGTTGTCTATAAGACTTCAAGAAAAGGTAGAGCAGGAAGCTTAGAATTTGATTATATAGGCGGAGATGTTTTTACCCATAAAATCACTATAAATAATGGTGATGTTGTATTGTTTAAAGTTAATGAAGTTGCTCTATTTTATGGTTATGTTTTTAAGGTAAGTGGCCAAGATGAAAAGAAAATCCTTGCTTATGACCAACTGAGGTATCTGAAAAATAAAGATAGCTTTGGTGTGGCCAATAAGACTGCAGATGAGATTGTAAAACTTATTGCAAATGTCAATAACATCAAACTAGGCAAGGTTGCTTCTACAGGTTATGTCATTCCTAAAACCATAGCAGACAATAAAGAGTACTTTGATGCAATCTATGGGGCATTAGAGAAAACACTCCTAGCAACAGGTAGAACTTATTTCCTTCAAGATAATGTGGGTGCTATGGAACTTCTTGATATAGCAGATACAAAGCTTGACCTTGTTATAGATGGCGATACACTTCTATTGGACTATGAGTCTAGTAAAGATATTGATTCAGATACTTATAATCGGGTTAAGCTGATACAAGACGGGGTAGAAGGCGAAGTTGTAGTAGAAGACAAAATAACTCAGGCGCGTTGGGGCAGATTGCAGTATCATGATGTGCTTGATAAAGAACTGAATAAGGCACAAGTCATAGAGCAAGCGCAGGCCCTATTAAAGCTTAAAAATCGTGAGAAAAAATCGCTTAAGTTAGAATGTCTAGGTGATATAAGGTGCAAAGCAGGCTATAGTCCCTATGTTTCTATCCCAAAAGAAAACATAGAGGGCTATTTTTTAATTAACTCAGCAACTCATACATTTACAGATAATGAATACACAATGAGTTTAGAAATGGTGGTGATATAAATGAGTCTATTTGAAAAGATGCAAAGAGCTGCCAAAAACCAATATGAAGGCATGGGTATTAGACTTCTTATATGTAGAGTGACAGGTACAAATCCTCTCAAGGTCAAAATCAATGAAAGTCTAGAATTAACAGAGGAGTTACTTATATTCCCAGAAAGTCTTCAAGAAAGGGTTCTTCAAGTAAAAGATTATAAAACGACAGCAAGTAGCGGTGGGGATATATGTAGTGGAAGTTCATTAACGGAAGTTACACGTACTTGTATTATTCAACCTAAACTCAAGGTAGGCGATAGGCTTATTGTAAGTGCGGCAGGTGAAGAATACGTTATTTTGGATAAGGTAGGTGATCCCAATGTCACAATCTCTTATACCGCAAAGTGATCGAAGTTTATTAGAAGTGGATATGAAAAATAATATTATACCTTCTAAAACTTTTTATATAGATTTTGAAAGTAAGAAAATATTAGGTATGGTAGATGATAAAAAGGCTATAGAGCAAAGTATCTATCTTGCATTAAAAACAGAGAGATACAATTATCTTATTTTTAGCTGGAATTACGGTGAAGAAACGAATAAGTTAGTAGGGAAACCCAAGGATTTAGCAAGAGCAGAGCTCCCCAGATTGCTTAACGAATGTTTGTTAGTAGATGATAGGATATCAGCTATAGAGGATCTCATTATAACCGAGGTTGAAGAGGGGCTTCACGTAAGTTTTACTGCAGTAACCTTACATGGAGATATCCTTATAGAAAGAGAGGTGAAGATATGACCTTTGAAGAATTGATTAAGAGTGCCTTAGAAAAAGTGCCTAATGATATGGACAAAAGAGAAGGGAGTCTCATGCATATGGCGTTAGCACCAGCTTGTTTTGAATTAGCTGAAGTCTATATGCAACTTGCGTATATGGCAGATCGAACCTATGTCGATACAAGTACAGGGGAAGATTTAGATAAATGCTGTGCAGATATGGGGATTTACAGAAAACAAGCTACTCAAGCAATAAGAAAAGGTGTTTTTAATACAGAAATCCCGTTAGGCAGTAGATTTGGATTAGAAGATACAACTTACTGTGTAGTAGAAAAAATAAAAGACTTTGAGTATAAGCTGGAATGTGAACAAATGGGTAGAATAGGGAATCTATACAATGGTACCCTATTACCGATTTCTTATATAAAAGGTCTTACAACAGCAGAACTAAAAGACATCCTTGTATCCGGCGAAGAGATAGAATCAGATGAGCGTTTAAGAGAAAGATTCTTTTTAAATGTTCGTATGCCAGCTACCTCCGGCAATGTCCATCATTATAAAATATGGGCCACAGAGGTTGAGGGGGTGGGGGATGCCAAAATATTCCCCTTATGGAATGGTCCAGGTACAGTAAAGGTACTTATCACGAACACAGATAAACTTCCAGCTGATAGAAGTTTAATCGATAAAGTCGCTTCACATATAGAAGAGGTGAGACCGATAGGTGCAAATGTAACAGTAGTAGCACCAACGTCTAAAAAGATTAATATTAATGTAACCCTAGAAATAGGAACAGATGTATTGTTAGAGACTATTAAACAGAATCTAAAGACAAAGATACAAGAGTACCTTCAAAGTATTACTTTTAAGAAAAATATTATCTCGTATGCTATTATAGGAAGCTTGATTTTAGACGTTGAGGGTGTAATAGACTACACAGACTTAAAACTGAATAATACAGCAGCTAACATAAGATTAACAGAAGAAGAAATACCTACTATAGGAACCTTAGTAGTGGAGGTGTAAAGTGGGACTTAAGCAGATTTACAATTTTATAGCCAGATTAAACAAAAGGGATAACCCTTATACGATTGTAGACGAACAAGTTATATTAACAGAGGGCAAATGGGAAGGCTTTTTAGCGCATGATCAAGTTATAGAGAAAACCATAGAAATTTACACCTTGCCTAACAAAGAGGGGGAGCGTGTATTCGCCTATACTTTAGATAAAAAAGAAGAGGTTTGGAAGACCTATCTTAAAGTCTTTAGTCAATCTGAGGTTTTATATATTACTTATGAGACTTATGGAGACACGGTAGAAGCTGAAGACATTAATCAATTACAAGGTGCAGCTTACTACTTAGAAAATTTCATAGAAAATGTGAAGAATAAACTGGCTAGTCATGAGGAGGATAAAGTAAGGCATATTACAGGTAAGGAAAGAGAAAGCTGGAACAGTAGGGCCTTTCAAAAGGATTTAGAGGTCACCAATCAAAATCTACAAATGACAAACGAAAATCTAGAAGCCACTAATCAGAATTTAGGCTTAACACAGCAAGAGCTACTGAGTCATAAAAATGCAAAGGATAATCCTCATGCTGTGACTAAACATCAGGTGGGACTAGGCAATGTAGAAGATATACAACAAGCTTCTAAAGCGGAGTTTATTTTACATAAGGAAGATTTAAGCAATCCACACCAGGTCACTAAGGATCAAGTTGGTTTAGGAAATCTGGATAATATACAACAAGCCTCGAAAACGGAGTTTAATACCCATAATCAAGATACAATAAGGCATTTAACCCCAGCAGAAAGAGCTAACTGGAATGACAAGTACACACGTAATGAAATCGATAATAAATTAGCTGCTATGGAAATGAACATAGATTGGAAAGAATCTGTGGCTACCTTTGCAGACATTGCAACCACTTACCCAGAGCCACAAGATGGTTGGACAGTTAATGTTAATGATACAGACTATACCTATAGATTTAATGGTACTAAGTGGATTGCTGTAAGTGCTAACGCTATTCCTAAAGCAACAAGTCAAGTTGATGGGCTTATGGCCAAAGAGGATAAGACTAATCTAGATGATATGAATAGTAAAAAGCATACTCATAGTAATAAGAGTCTTATCGATACGCTTACACAAGTGCTCATTAATAACTGGAATAGTGCCTTTACGCATATAAGTGATGCGGTTAAACACATAACAGCAGCTGAAAGAACCTTGTGGAATACAGTCTCAAATAAGGTTGATAAGGTAACTGGAAAAGGATTAAGTACCGAAGATTATACAACAGCAGAAAAAAGTAAGCTATCTGGTATAGAGGTTAATGCTAACAGATATGTACATCCTAGTGATGCCAATACAAGGCATGTAACAGATACAGAAAAGGCTACATGGAATGGAAAGGCAAATGCTTCACATGGTAATCATGTTCCTGCCACGCAAACAGCTAACAATAAAAAGTTTTTAAGGTGTGATAATACTTGGCAAGATGTAACACCAGGTAATATTGGGGCTGCAGCACTAGAACATGATCATGATAGTAGGTACTATACAGAATCTGAAGCTAACGCTAAGTTTGTATCAAAAGAGGACTTAGGCGCTGCTGGATATGGTGATATGACGAAGGCTGTCTATGATAAAAATGGCAATGGTTCAGTTGATAAAGCAGAGGCTGTACCTTGGACTGGTGTTACTGGGAAGCCATCAACATTTCCACCTAGTTCTCATAATCATGATGGTTCATATGCTACAAAAAAATTAAGGGCCAGTCATTATACAAGGTTTACTGTAGCAGGGGAAGCCAATAAATATTATCCTGTTATTATACGTTTGGGTGGTGCAGCATTTGGAGCTTGTCATTTAAGTATATCAAGAGGGTATAATTGGACAGCACCTGATTCTTGGAATACTGCTACACATAGAGGTGGTTTAACATTAGGTATACTTTGGAATGGTGACACTTATTGGGGTGGCAATAGTGGAAGTTCTTACGTTGTTACGATGTTTGATGAATCGTATACAACGATGGTAGCTGGATTATCTTATTGTACATCAGGGTTAGTAGTATGGTTAAGAGGAGGAGGCGCACAGTATCAAATCGAAAGTGATTATGGGATTGCCACGACAGTAGAGGTTAAATTAACGGACTTTACGGATAGTGCTAATAGAGTATTCCCAGTAAGAAGTAATACAAACTCAGTAGAAGTAGAAGTTAGAGCAAAATTTACCAATAGGTCTGGGGCCTTATACGACCAAGGGGCGAGGGTGTATTCACCAAAGAATAAACCTACGGCTGCAGATGTTGGAGCATTACCTAAAAAAGGACTTACTTGGAATGATTTAAAGGGGGTGTAATCAATGAGTTATAGCAAAAACTTATATGGAGAAGCCTCCTATGGATCATCTCAAGAAAGTATGCGTGATGAAATCATAGAAGTGGACTTAATGAAATATTTGCCCACCTATTGGCATGAGATAGAGCAAATGAAAGTCCTTCAAGAGATTTTAGGGAAGAACTTAGCTGAAGTTATAGCCTTTAAACAAGATTTATTTAACCAGATGTTTATTGAGACAGCCACTTGGGGCTTATCAAGATGGGAAAAAATATTTGATTTGCCCATTGAAATAGAGAAAAACTATTCGTTCAGAAGAGAACGTATTAAGGCCAAGATTAGGGGTTCTGGGACAACAACTAAACAACTCATTATAAACATAGCCAGTGCCTTTTCAAATGGAGAGGTAGAAGTAATAGAATACCCTAATGAGTATAGGTTTGTAGTCAAGTTCGTAGGTGTAAAGGGAGTGCCTGCTAATATGAAGGACTTAACAAGCTCCATAGAAGAGGTTAAACCTGCACACCTAGCATTTACTTTTGAATATACCTATAACTACTGGAACAATTTAAAAGCCTATACGTGGTCAGCTTTATCCATACATACATGGGATAAGGTAAAGGTCATATAGAAAGGAGTAATAGAATGAAAAATACTACCAATTATGGATTAAAGAAACCGGATGGTACAGATGCAGTTGATATCGCTATTATCAATCAGAATATGGATACTATAGATACAACGATGAAAAGTAATGCGAATCAAATCAATGATTTGAAAAATAACAAAGCCAATGCTTCTCATGGAAATCATGTTCCTGCCACGCAAACAGCAAACAATAAAAAGTTTTTAAGGTGTGATAATACTTGGCAAGATGTAACACCAGGTAATATTGGGGCGGCCCCAGCATCACATACTCATGATGATAGATATTACACAGAAACAGAAATTAATACTAAGTTAAATGCAAAAGCTAATACTTCACATACTCATACAAAATCACAAATTTCTGATTTTCCAAATAGCTTACCTGCTAATGGTGGGAATGCAGATAGCGTTGGTGGTAATAGGTTTAACTGGTCAGAACGTCATGTTAATCCAGTATTTATATGGGGTTCGCCAGATGGTGTCGTGGGCAATCAATACGTCTTTAGGCCATCTAGCATCGTTACTGGAGGTATTCAGGCTTCTGATACCCGAAATATACAATATACACCAGAATGGTATATGCAAAATAAGCCAATGAGTACTATTGCTGAGTTTAAGACTACAGCGGCCATTGGTATTACAGGAACAGGTAGTGCACATTGTTATTTAGAAACGCATACTCCGTGGAATGATTCTAGTGGTGGATACCCTATGCAAATTGCATGGTTGGATACAAGAACTCCATTGTACAGATGGGGTATAAATGCTACTACATGGGGAGAATGGCAAAGTTTAGGTGAAGGAGGTGGTGATGTGGCAGGTAAAACTTATGTCAAAGCGACTAGAACCGTTGAGAATACAGGAAATCCTAATAGTAATTTAGAGGTGATTAACTACTCAAATTCCAAAGGTGGCGTTTGTAAGATTGCACAATTTGGTAGTGCTAAAATGCAAATTATAGTGGATGGCGCTATGGTACTAGATGGTACAGGTACAAATTCATATTATTCAAACCATGAATTTCTTATGGGTGATCTAAGCGATGGTTACGGTGAATTACCGACTTACCCTTTTAAAAACAATGTTAAGGTAGTGGATAGGTCATCAAATGCAGGAACACGCGTCTATACAGCACATTTCTATGTCAATAGCTAAGGAGGAAGAAGATGAGTATGAAATATTTCATAACGCTTGATGAAGCGTTTCATATTGGGATGTTATTAGAGAGTCCATATGAACCAGAAGGCGATTATATAGAAGTATCATATGAGGAATATATTCAAGCAAGGCAGTATGCGAAATTCAACCCAGAAACAAGGGAGTTTACAGAACAGCTTAACATTGAACCGATTGTCAATCATCATGAACAAATGACAGAAGGGATTAAAAACTCAGTTGAGACAACAAGTGAGGATTTACTGACGACTATGGAACTTCATATGGATACCAACACGAAAGTCGATACATCACAATCTGATGGATTGCTCCTTATGGAGATGTTAGTTACTCTAGATGAAAAACTTACTCAGTTATTAAAGTCTAAAGAGGCTTAATAAGATAAAAATAATCAATTTAAAGGAGGTATCATAATGATTGATACAACACAATACCCAGTACAAGTAAGAGCAAATGCAAGATTAGTGGATGCAGGTAGAAAGAAAGTCGAGCAATGTCCAGTGGCACAACAAACGGAAATCTGTGTAGTCCTTATTGCTGATCATGATTGGAAGTTGGAACAGATTCCTCAGCAATTTGTAGAAGAAGTAAAAAAAGAACTTGGCTTAGTAGAATAAAAGAATGATTGGTTAACTGAATAAAGGCATAGAGAAGGCACTAGAAATAGTGTTATTTTTTATGCCTTTTTATAGAAAGGATGATAGGAAATGTCTTTACCAAAACAATATCTTAATCAAGCAAGTGGAATAGAACATCAACGAGGGAGTAACTGGTGTACTAACCATGCAGTAAGTAGTTTATTAGAAGCACAATTTGCTAGGGTTTATGGAAACATTACACCTCTTAGTAACAGTTGGGCTATGATGTTATCTAAGAAGGTAGATGGCAGACCAGATGCAACAGGTACGCCTATAGAAAAACTTATGGATCAAGTCTGTCAATATGGTATGTGTACGGAAGCTTTATATCCTACATGGGAAGATAAGGATTACAATGACAACAAGTTCTTGCCTACTACGGATGCTATGTATGAAGAAGCTAAAAAGTTTAAGCCAAAGAAACGTATAGACATTAAAACAACAGATATTGAAGGGATAAAGCATCATATTGTAGAGAATGGTGGGTGCGTTGCAATTGTTAAGTTATACAAAGAGCATACATTCCCTATACAAGGATGTGTAGTTAAGCCAGCTAAAGGTAGCGAACCTAATGGCTTACATGCTATTTGGATATGTGGTTACATAGAAGATATGCCTAAAACGATAAATGGAGTGACTTATAAAAACTGGTTTATTATGCAAGAATCTTATGGTGCTACAAGAGGTTATAAAGGCTATTTATTTGTTCCATATGAAGCTTTTACAGAAAAATGGACAGGCCTTTATAGTGTAGATACTTATATTAAGAGCGTACATGCTTTTGAATTAGATTCAAATCTTATCAAGTATCCTCATTTCCATGATAAGAATCGAGTGGACTTCCCATGCACTACGATTGAATTAAAGGTAGGTTCTAAAAATGTACAAGTTAATAAGGTAGAGCAGGTTATGGATTATCCTGCAACAGTAGAACAAGGGACAACTTTAGTGCCTTTTAGGTTCTTATGTGAGACACTTGAATATACGGTACGCTACTCAAGCCTAGACAAAGTTATTACAGCCTATAGCAAGATGCATAATCAACTCATTACAATGCAGGTAGGCAGTAACATGATTAAATCAGAGCAAGGTAGTAAGGTTACGCATGTAAAAACACCTATTCCTGTAAAAGTAATAAGTGGCTATACGCTTATTCCACTTCGGGCATTTGCAGAACTTACAGGTGCTAAAGTAGATTACAATGAAGCAACTAAACGGATAACCGTTAGAGGTTAAAGGAACAGCATTGCTTATTTTGATGGA
>OBXC01001350.1_pt1 | contig 11976 bp, 12 predicted proteins | sample 1538111 | NCBI WGS metagenome assembly OBXC01 (sample SAMEA2580137, study PRJEB22360) | human gut metagenome | biome: human gut; feature: human-associated habitat; material: faeces | place: Denmark | collected 2008/2010 | reverse complement strand
TTGCCCGGAAAGATGACGGCCACGCGCACGCGAAAGCGCTTGAGCAGCACCGCGCCGCCCATGAGCAGCAGCAGATCGCGCACGAGCACCACGAGGATGATCCACAGCGGCAGACGTCCCACGAGGAACAGGCCGCACACGCCCGAGATCATGAGGATGCGGTCGACCGCCGGATCGAGCAGCTGGCCCAGACGGGACACGGCATTCGTCCGGCGGGCGATCTGCCCGTCGATCCAGTCGGTGCCCGCTGCCAGCGCGTACAGCAGCGTAGCCGCGACGTTGAAACCGTTGAGAAGCAGCACAAGGAAGACGGGCACGAGGCACAGCCTGACGAACGAGATGATGTTCGGCACGGTGAAGATGCGGTCGCTCACCTGGTCGGCTGCGCAGCCCTCATCCTTCTGTCCCATACGAGCATCCTTCCCTTCCGCGCCGTCTCTCGACGCAAAAACCGGGCCATGCGCTCGGGCCCGGTAGAACGTGTTCCGATTTGCACCATTCTAGCAGGTTTCCCCAGAACCCCGTCCTTGTTCACGTCTTCAACGGGATTTCCATTCGCCCGCGCACCTCGCGCGACGACGGCCAGAGAGTTCCCCTCTGGCGCGTTCGTTTGGTTCATGCACGCTTTTGTCAAGCGAAAGGGATCCATATGCCCGCACCTGGTTGACAAAAGCGTGCATGAGGAACTGTATCCCCGGGGCCGGAAACGAAAGAAGACCCGGGAACCGTCAGGGTTCCCGGGTCTTCGCAGTTCCGACGGAGCTCGTCTTACGCCGTTTTCTTGGTCTCCGGAACCTCGAAGGAGTCGACGTGCTTGCTCGTCGCCGGCGGCGTGTACGTGGGCTCCATGGTCAGGCAGTCCTTCGGGCATTCGCGCACGCAGCTGCCGCACTGCACGCAGCGGAAGCGGTCGATGGTCCAGGTGCGCGCCGGCTTGTCCACTACGATTGCGGCGCAGGGGCAGCGCTTCTGGCAGATGCCGCACAGGATGCATCGGTCAACGTCGTTCACCACATGGCCCTTGAGACCCGCGGGAGGGGTTTTCGTCTCGACGGGGTACATGAGCGTCTCGGGCTTCTTGAACAGGCCCCCGAGGGTCATTTTTCCCAGCTTGAAGCTTCCCATGGTCCTCCTACCTTTCCGTGCAGCTGATGCAGGGGTCGATGGTGAGCACGATCATGTTGACGTCGGCCAGGTCGCACCCGGCGAGCGCCGTGGCCATGCCGGCCAGGTTCTGCGACGTCGGCGTGCGCATGCGCATGCGGTCGAGGAACTTCGACCCGTTGCCGCGCGCATAGTAGTAGCATTCGCCGCGAGGCTGCTCCACCACGTTGGCGGCCTCGGCACCGGCCGCAGGGGAGCCCTTCACGTCGACGGCGATGTCGCCGGCGGGGATCTTGGCGATCATCTCCTCGATGATATCGATGGACTGCAGCACCTCGAGCGCGCGCACCTTCACGCGAGCGTAGCAGTCGCCTTGGCCGTCGAGGATGGGCTGGAAGTCGGACAGGAAGCCGTAGCCGCCGTTGCCCAGCATGCGCGCATCGTAGTTCACGTTGGAGGCGCGCGCGAACGGACCCACCATGCTCTGGGCCAGCGCATCCTCATGGCTGATATAGCCCACGCCAACGGTGCGGTTCTTCACCGAGCTGTCTTTGAGGAACGCGTTGCACAGCTGGCGGTATTCGTCCTTGATGCCCTCCAGCACGCGCTTCATCTCGGCGAACTGCGCGTCATCGATGTCGCGGACCACGCCGCCCACCTTGACGACCGAGAAAATGACGCGTCCGCCCGTGGTCTTCTCGAAGATGTCGAGCACGCGCTCGCGCAGGCGCCAGCAGTGCATGAACAGGCTCTCGAAACCGAATGCGTCGGCCGCGAGTCCCATCCACAGCACGTGGGAGTGGATACGCGAAAGCTCGTGCCAGATGACGCGCAGGTACTCGGCGCGCTCGGGGATCTCGACGCCCATGAGCTTCTCGACGGTCTCGGCGTAGCCCATGGAATGCCCGAACGCGCAGATGCCGCAGATACGCTCGGCCACGTAGATGAACTGGTTGTAATCGCGCGTCTCCACGAGCTTCTCGAGGCCGCGGTGGATGAAGCCGATCTGCGGAACCGCCTCGATGACGGTCTCGTCCTCCACCACGAGATCGAGGTGCAAAGGCTCGGGCAGCACCGGATGTTGGGGGCCGAACGGGATGACGGTCGCCTTTCCCATGCTACTCACCTTCCTTTTCTGTTTCCGTCTTCGCCGCTTCGCGCGCGGCCTTGGCTTCCAAAGCGGCCTTCACCTTGGCTGCTTTCTCAGGGTCGAGGTTCGCGATCTTCTCATCGGCGGCCGCCTGCTTCGCCGCAGCCTCCTTCTTGGCCTTCGCGGCGATGGCCGCCTTGACGCGGGCGACCTTCTCGGGATCCACGCCGGCCAGGCGCGCGTCCAGGTCATCGGAGCCCGAAGGCTTGATGACGTCGCCTGTCGGCTTGGACTTCGCCTCGGGATGGCTCGCCACGTACGAGGCCTCCGCGGCCTTCGCAGCGCGCTCCTTGGCGGCTTTCGCCTCGGCCACCTTCCTCGCCTTCTCGCGAGCCGCCTTCTGCTCCGGCGAGATGATGGTCATGGGCTCTTTCTGCGCGAGCGCGTAGAAGTTGCCGCCGAAGTCGATGGCGATGCCCTCGATGTCCACGCCGAACAGATCGTGCGCCTCGTTCTCGAACACGAACGCCGCCAGGAACTGATCGGTGACGCTGGGTACGGTCGTGCCCTTCTTCACGCCTTTGATCTCATGGTTCGTCAGCACGCCGTCCTTCATGAACGAGTATACGAGATCGATGCCTTCCTCGGTGTTCACGCACAGCATCTGCACGAAGCGCGCGCCTTCCGCCTTCTTTTCCGCTGCGAGCGCCGGCAGGCCCTCGATGGTGAGCGGGATGAATTCCGATTGCAGGGTCACGTTTCTCACGCCCCTTTCTTTTGCGCCTGCAGGGCTTTCGATTTTTCTTCCAGGATACCGAGTCCCTGCACGACCGCATCGATGATGGCCTCGGGGCGCACGGCACAGCCGGGCGCGTACACGTCCACGGGGATGGCCTGGTCGACGCCGCCGATCACGTTGTAGCAGTCGTGGAAGATGCCGGCCGAGCATGCGCAGATGCCGCACGCGATGACCACCTTCGGCTCGACCATCTGGTTGTAGATCTCCTGGACCACGCCGATGTTCTGCTCGTTCACGCTGCCCGTGACGAGGAAGATGTCGGCGTGCTTGGGGTTGCCCGTGTTGATGATGCCGAAGCGCTCCACATCGAACCCGGGGCACAGCGCGGCCAGCACTTCGATGTCGCAGCCGTTGCAGCTGGAACCGTCGTAGTGGATGACCCACGGTGATTTGGTTGCATACGTCATAGGTGCAGCTCCTTTACAGGTAGGCCAAGAACGCGATGTTCACGCCGCCCGCGACGAGGGCCACGCCCCACGCCGATGCCAGCAGGGCCTGCCACTTCACGCGAGCGAAGTTGTTGTCGATCCAGATCTCAAGGAAGTACACGAGCACCACTACCACGAGCGCCAGCACGATGGACAGCGGGTTGCCCCAAAGGAAGAACAGCGCGGTCCAGCCGAGGAACAGCACGTTCTCGCACCAGTGCATGATCTCCACCTTCGCCAGCGTCTTGCCGCTCATCTCGGTGGTGATGCCCTTGACGATCTCCTGATGCGCATGATGCGAGTACGACAGGTCGAACGGCGACTTGCGCAGCTTGATGGTGAGCACGAACAAAAAGCCCAGGAATACGAGCCAGATATTGGTCACTACGGGCGCGTCGAGGAAGAACACGCCTGCGGAGTTGAAGGTTCCGGCCGCCATGTAGAACGCCACGGCCATGAACAGCACCATGGGCTCGTACGCCATGACCTGCAGCGTCTCGCGGTTCGCGCCGATCTCGGCGTACGGCGAGCGCGTGGAGTACGCGGCCACGATGAAGAACAGGCCCGACAGCGTGATCACGAACACGCTCATCAGCAGGTTGCCGCCGGAGAAGAAGATGCCGCCGGCGATGAGGGTGAACACGAGGGCGCACGTGATGTAGGTGCCCTCGGTGGAGTTCACCGACACGTTGTCCTTCTCGATGAGCTTGCGGACATCGTAGTACGGCTGCAACAGCGGGGGTCCCACGCGACCCTGCATACGAGCCGAGATCTTGCGGTCGAGACCGGCGAGCAGGCATCCCAGAACCGGCGCGACGATGGCGAAGACGAGGGTGCCGATAAGAGCGAAGAGCATTGTCATGTCAGATCACACCCTTTCCTAGAACAATCCCGGAACGCCCACGGCCGCCGCCGCGAATGCGATCACGATGATGACGGTGCAGCACGCGGTGCCGAACGGCGACAAGCGCTTCTCGCCGAAGATGCCCTCGAGGTACCAGTTGCGCGCCGATGCGGTGGATTCGCCCGACAGCGAGTTGGAGAACGTGCGCTCGGCGTTGTCGCGGCTCACGCCTGCCAGGTAGATGTCGACCTTCTTGGCCTTCGAGCGGCCGAGTCCGGCGAACAGAACCACGGCGATGAACGCCGACAGGATGGAGGCGATCCACAGGTTGGACGACGAGATGTCCTGGCCCACGGTGCCGAACACGCTGTAGATGTACGGTTCCACCACAGCCCACGAGATGATGGGCAGTCCAATGCAGCACAGGATGACGAGCACGGCCATGACCATGATGGCCACCCACTCGCTGGAATGCACCTTGGCCTCGACGTTCTCGGGACGAGCGGCGATGCCGGAAAGCTTGCCCAGCCACTTCGCCCAGAACATGAACGTGGCCGCGGAGCCGAACGCCAGAAGCACGATGAGCGCCACCTGACCGGTATCCGCGAAGGAGACGAGCGTGGCCCACTTGGCCAGCAGCATGCCGAACGGGGCGATGAACATGCACAGGATACCCAGCATCATGAAGCGGGCTAGACGCGGCATGCGCTCGAACAACAGGTCCATGTCCTCGATGTCGCGGCTGCCGATATGGTGCTCGGCGGTGCCGACGCACAGGAACAGCAGCGACTTCGCGATAGCGTGGAACAGCACGAGGAAGGCCGCGGCCCAGACCGCCTCGGGCGTGCCAACGCCCGCACAGGCCACGATCAAGCCGAGGTTCGCGATGGTGGAGTACGCCAGCACGCGCTTGGCGTTCGACTGCGAGATGGCCATGAACGAGCAGAACAAGAACGTGAGGCCGCCAACGAGGATGACCATGACGGACGGAACGGGACACGCCATCATGATGGGCGCCAGCTTGATGAGCAAGAAGACGCCCGCCTTCACCATGGTCGAAGAGTGCAGCAGCGCGGACGTGGGAGTGGGCGCCACCATGGCGCCGAGGAGCCACGTGTGGAACGGCATCTGCGCAGCCTTGGTGAGGCCGGCGAACGCGAGCGCCGTGACCGGCAGCACGACCATGCCGGGGTTGGCGATGCCGATCTGCAGGAACTCGAGGAACGACAGCGTGTTGAACTGGATGGCCATGACGTACAAGGCCGCCAGGAAGGCGATGCCGCCCAGCAGGTTCATGATAATCTGGCGGAAGGCGTTCTTGATGGCCTCCTCGGTACGGGTGAAGCCGATGAGGAGGAAGGAGCACACCGTGGTGATCTCCCAGCCGGTGAACAGCCACAGCATGTTGTTCGAGAACACGATGAGGAACATGGCCGCCAGAAAGACGAACATGAGGGCGAAGAACGTCGGCCGGCGGTCCTTCGCGCCTTCCGGCTCGTGCGCCTGGAAGTCTTCCATGTAACCGAGAGCGTACACGCAGATGCCGGAGCCGATGACGCCGATGATGAACGCCATGAGCAGCGACAGCGAGTCGAGGTACAGCCCTTCGGTCACGAGGACGTCGTGGGCGAAACCGAACTCGAACACAAGCGAGCCGACCACCTGGACGGCTGCGAGCACGCAAGCCCACAGGTTCTTGTACTTGATGCCGAAGTACAAGATGGCGGCAGCGATGAGCACGCTGACGGCCATGCAGACGTAGTCGACCACCGGGGAGTAGAAATCATACGTTATCCACGGAGCTCCCAGATAGGACACGACGAGCCACACCGACGCTAACCCGATGACGAGCGCGGAGGCTCCCACAATCACGTTTCTCGCTCGGTTGTTGCGCACGACAAGCAGAACGCCGGCAACAACCAGCGGGAAAAGGATTAAAAACCCGAGCATAGCCACGTAGCTTCCCCCTTTACCTTTACCGATTGCACTTGAACAATAAAAGCGAGCGATATCGCCCGCCAGGCCACTCTACCAGAGAAAAGTAAACGGTCGGATGACATGGCCCCTCCGGAGGCGATTGCTCGGTAAAAGGGAGCCAACGGCGAACACGGATTCAATCAGCGGCGAGACGTTGAAGGCAAACGGTTTCGCATTGACGAGCCGCTTCTTCTCCGTTACCCGACCGTTATTTCATTGTGCACGCACACAAAACACGAGGGATAGGCTCGATGGAGGCCATTCGAGCCCTCCCCCGCTTCCGCAGCGCGCAGGCGCCGCCATTCGAAGGCGAGAAAACCGCTTACGATGAGCGTGGATGTTATATCGGATATCGAGGGCGCCAGCCACACGCTCTCAAGCGCCGTGATGGGCAGCACCTGCGGCAGAACGAGCGGGCAGAACACGAGCAGCGGAATAAGGAACAGGATCTGGCGCGTGAGCGTGAGCACGGTCGCTTTCGCCGCCTGGCCTGTGGCGTCGAAGTAGTTCGAGCCGATGGTCTGAATAGGCAGGATGGGAATGAACATGAGGTACAGCACAAGCGCCCAAGCCGTTTCCTTCATATATATCTCGGGCAAGCCGAACAAGTGCGCGTACAGGTCGGGTGCGAGGACGACCGTTGCCCACAAAGGCGTCGTGATGGCGATGCCCAGCACTATGGCCTGCACGAGCACGAGCTTCATGCGGCCGTAAGCGCGAGCGCCGTAGTTGTAGCCCACGATAGGTTGCGCCCCCATGGCGATGCCCATGGCCGGCATGAACGTGAACAGGCCTACGGCCGACAGCACGCGCATCACCGCAAGCGCTCCGTCCACGCCGAGCGCATCGGCGGCACCGTACAGCACCAACAGGTTGTTCTCTATCATAGACGACACGGCGAAGCCCAGTTGCGTGACGCACGGAGCGATTCCGAGGGCGCAGACGCGCAGCGCGATGCGCGGGTCGAGCGACAGCGACGGACGGCGCAAAGGCATGGGTGAGCCCTTCTTGAGGAAGAACTGCATCACGAACAGAGCCGACAGCGCCCATGAGCACACGGTGGCCAGCCCGGCGCCGCGCATGCCGCCGTCGAGCACGATGATGAACAGGTAGCCCAGCACCACGTTCGCGCCCGTTCCGACGAGCATGGAGCCCAGCGCTCGGTTGGGGTGCCCTGCCGTGCGGATGAAGTTGTTCATGCCGAACGCGATGAACTGCAGCGGGCAGCCTGCCACGATCACCGTCATGAAGTCGAGCGCGAGCGGCAGCACGGAGCCGTCGGCGCCCGAGTAGCGAAGGATGGGCTCGAGCGCGAAGATGGCGATGCCCCACAGCACCGCCGTGGCGATCAGCAGCAGCACGAAGCTGTTGCCCATCACGCGTTCCGCCACGCCCTTCTTGCGCTCGCCCAGCTTGATCGCCGCCAGCGCGTTGCCGCCCACGCCCACGAGCATGGCCACGGCCACCATGGCCGTCATCATGGGATTCGCGACCGTGGTGGCGGCCAGGCCGTCGGCGCCTACCGCATGTCCCACGTATACCGCATCGATGACGTTGTACAGCATCTGCACGAGCATGCCCGCCACCGCCGGGATGGAGAACTCCAGAAGCAGCTTGAAGGTGCTCTCAGTGCCCAAACGGTCGATCTTCCGATCGCTTCTCGACTTCGGTGCGATCTCGGCGACGACGCCCTCGCCGTCCACAGCCTCTTCGGTTCCGTGCATGATTCTTCGCTCCATACGTGCGCGAGCATGCGGCCCGCCGCTCGGCGCCGCGCGAAGCGGGCCGTCGGATGGGCCGCATGCTCGATGGTTTCCCGGGTTGTCCCGGCAGACGGGCTTGCGGCGGAGCAGCCTGCGAGGGGCTCGACGCCTGGCAAGGATCGGGTCATCCCGATCCTTGCCAGTATACGCAAGCCGCCTGCCGAGAACAACCAGCAGATCAGGCGGCGCCGTAGACGAGGACTTGGGCGACCAGCAGGATGCCGCCGAAGATGAGCACGAACAGCACCATAGGCCACACGAACTTGAGCCACTTGGAGTACTTCATGTCCAGCATCGTGAGCGTGGCCAGCACGAGGCCGGTGGGCGCGAGGTACAGCATGGCGTATTGGCCCCACTGGTAGGCGCACACCACCACCGAGCGCGGGATGCCCACGGTGTCGGCCAGCGGCGCCATGATGGGCATGGACAGCACGGCCAAACCCGACGACGACGGCACCACGAAGCCCAGCAGGAAGAAGATCAGCATCATGACCAGGATGAAGACAGGTCCGGTCATGCCATGCACGAGCCCCGACGACCAGAACAGCAGCGTGTCGGAGATGAGCCCCTGCTCCATGATCAGGTTGATGCCGCGCGCGAGCCCGATAATGAGCGACACGCCCACCAGGCTTGACGCTCCGTGGATGAACGCATCCACCACCTTCTTCTCGGCGATGCCCGACAGGAACATGATGATGATCGCGATGGCCAGGAACGAGGCTGCCATCTGCGGGAACCACCAGCCCTGGCTCACGACGCCCCACACCATGATGGGGAACGCCGCCACGAACAGCACGAGGATTGCCTTCTTCTTAAGCGTGAAGCCGGTCGCGCGCGCCTCCTTCGTCTCCCCCGCCTCCACGTTGTACAGTTTGGCGAACTTCTCGCGATCCTCGTAGGTGTAGGAGAACGCCGGGTTCGCCTTGATCTTGCGGCTGTACCAGTACAAATACGCGATGACCACGATGGCGCCCACGACGCATCCCGCGATACGCCATTCGATGCCCTGCGTGAAGTTCACGCCCGCGGCGTTCGAGGCGATGACCACCGAGAACGGATTGATGGTGGAGAACGTCGTGCCCATGGAACCTGCCAGGAAAATGGCGCCGACGCAGATGATGGAATCGTAGCCGAGCGCCAGGAATATAGGACGAGGATGGGATAGAAGGCGACGGCCTCTTCTTCGAGACCGCACGTGGTTCCGCCGAGGACCATGAGGGCGCTCACGAGGAACACGAGTAGGAACTCATGGCCCTTCGTCTTCTTCGTGAGGGCCATGAGGCCCGACTCGAACGCGCCGCTCGCGTTCACCACGCCGATAAGGCCGCCCAGCACAAGGATGAACACCATGATGTCGGCGGCCTCCACCGTGCCCGACACCATGCTCACCGTGATGTCGGCGATGCCTTTGGGCTGCTGCTCCAGGCGCTCGTACGTGTTGGGAACCGAGATGGGCTTGGACAGCGCGCCCGAGGTGAACTGGTCGATCCCGATGTTCACGCCGATAGCATCGAGCGTCTCCTGCGTGGCGGGCTCTTCGCTCACCGCGCCCTGGGGGCTCGTGATCTGAAGCGTGCCCGCGTCGGCGTTGTACGCGAGCTTCGCGTACTGGCCCGCCGGCACGAACCATGTAGCCGCCACCGCGACGATGGTGAGCGCGAACAGGATGGTGAAGGCGGTGCTGTGCGAGTACCTGGAGGAGGATAGGCCGGCGGTACGCTGGATCCCGGGTGCGGCGTTCGTGCTGGCAAGCTTCGCCGTGCTTCTGCTCGCGCCCGAGGGCAACGGCCAGATGTTCCTGTTCTACAGCATGCGCGAGGCCATGCTGTACGCGATGCTCGTCTACCTCGCCGCCCGCTACATCGGCACGCGCGACGACGTGTTACGGCTTCGCATGCGGCGCCATCGTGCTCTGTACGGCGCGCTATGGGCGCTCGTCACCTGCGTCCTGCTTGAGAACGTCGTGTTCCTGCTGGTCGTCGACCCGCATGCGATCGCAGGTCAGAGGCTGCCCTTCTTCCCCGAGCGCAACTTCGCCGAGAACGCGCTCGTGCTGTGCTGCGGCTTCGCCGCCTGCACGAGCGCGTGGCGCAGCCTGTCGCTACGACGCACCGAACCGCCCACGCAGGGAGGCGCATCGCTCGAGACGTTCATCGACCAGAATCTCGCAGCCTACGCGGCCGCGCGACAGTTGTCGAAGCGCGAGGCCGAGGTGCTGCGACTCGTGCTGCTGGGCAAGGACAACCAGAACATCGCCACATCCATGCATCTTGCGCCGAGCACCGTCAAGGTGCACATGCACCATATCCTCCAGAAGGCCGAGCGGGCTAACCGCAAGGAGCTTATCCAGGATTTTTGGGAATTCTCCTAGAAGATTCGCCCGCGCTGTCAGGATTCGCCCTGCTCGTTCGTATTGCAGGTGAAACGGCGTTGCCCGAAGAACGACAGGAACGGACTCTATGCGCAAACGACAACCCGATACCGAGGCGCAGCGGCTCGTGCAGACGTACGCCGACCTCATCCTGCGACTTGGCTACACGTATCTCAAATCCACGCACGACGCCGAAGACGTCTGCCAGAACGTGCTGATCAAGCTGCTGCAGACCGATCGCGCCTTCGAGAGCGCCGAGCACGAGCGCGCCTGGATCGTGCGCGCGACGGCGAACGCCTGCAAGGACGTGTTGCGCAGCGCGCGACGCCGCACGTCGGTGGCGCTCGACGCCGTCGCGGAGGCGGCCGCGCCCGAGGTTCCCGACAGCGCCGTACTCGAAGCGGTGATGGAGCTGTCGCAGCCGTTTCGGGAGGCCCTGTACCTGCACTACTACGAGGGCTACACCGCGCGCGAGATCGCGGACATGACAGGCGGCACCGAAGATGCCGTTGCAGCCCGGTTGAGCCGCGGCCGCAAGAAGCTGCGCGCCCTGTTGGAAGGAGCGGACGATGATCGATGAATACAAGGAAGCCCTCGACGAGCTGCGGTTCTCGCCCGAGGCCAAGCGACGCATGGTGCAGCGCATCGAAGTTGCCGTCGTCGTAGAGCCCCTTCCCCGTCCGACACGGCGCTCGCGCGCCCTTGTGATAGCCGCAGCCGCAGCCGTGCTGGCCCTGGCAGTAGGCTGCACGGCGTATCTTGCAGGAGCGTTCGTGAGCTTGGAAGACTTCGCCGAAGATCTGTTTGGGGGCGCACCGTCGCAGACGGAGGTGATCGACAAGATCGGCCGCCCAATCGGCGCAAGTGCCGTTTCGAACGGTGTTGCGATCACAGCAGATGCGGTGATCGGCGACAACGAACACTGCGTTGCGGTGTTCAGTATCGCTCGAACCGACGGCATGCCGATCGAGGGCGTCGATACGATTTTGGACAAGTCGTTTACGACGGTCTTCACTGGTGCACAGCTGTTCAGAGTGGGAAACACCAAAGTAGGCCCGGAATACTGCTTCTACGACGCCGATCCTTCCGACAACTCCGTGCAATGCATCGTGAAGATGACTTCGTTCATAGGAGGCGACTCGTTCATAGGCAAGATCATGCACGTCGAACTAGGAGATTTGGCGACGGGAGAAATGACGGCAGACGGCAAAACCACTCTCCCGTCCCTCCAGACGGTCATCGAAGGATCTTGGGACATGAGCTTCCCGCTCAACTACGAGGACGCATCGATTGAACTGAGCGCCGGGCAACGGACGAAGCTCGACGGCATTGACGTCGCAATCGACTCCGTAGTCCTCTCCCCCATCGCCATCGTGGTCGAATACACAGCAGCCACTCATGACGAAAGATGAAGAAACGGGAAAGCGCAGAGGCTCCGCAGGCATCGACGTTCCCATAACGGTGAATCTGCGAAACGGCTCGTCTATCGACGTACCGTCTGTCGGCGCCATGAACGATGGAGGAGCCACCAAACGCCGCGCGGACCTTATGTTCGACAAGATCCTCGACCTCGACCAGGTGAAGTCCGTCACGGTCGGAG
>OBXC01001347.1_pt1 | contig 11994 bp, 13 predicted proteins | sample 1538111 | NCBI WGS metagenome assembly OBXC01 (sample SAMEA2580137, study PRJEB22360) | human gut metagenome | biome: human gut; feature: human-associated habitat; material: faeces | place: Denmark | collected 2008/2010 | reverse complement strand
TTGGCTCTTACTCGATAATAAGTAATTAAAAATAAGAGATTTCGAAAATGATTATATTTATTGATCATTTAAGAAATCTCTTTTTAACACCTATCCTAAAGCAAGAAAGAATCAAATATTCCCCTTCCTTTAATTTTGCTGTTATGAATTTAAAACTATTTAACAGTAACGTTTTGAGCTTGTGGTCCACGATCAGTTTGACTGATTTCGAATTCAACGATTTGACCTTCTTCTAATGTTTTAAATCCTTCAGCATTAATAGCTGAAAAATGAACAAAAATATCTTTTCCGTCTTCGTCATTTGTAATAAATCCAAAACCTTTTTCTTGATTAAACCATTTTACTTTACCTGTACTCATATCTGGTACCTCCTTAAAAATATGTGCAAAAAGGAAATACTCTATGTAACTCTAAATCACAAATATAGGATTGCGGCGATACATAAAGGAATACAATCTTCTAATACTTGTGATACTTTGAAAATTATATTGCTACTTTTGCATATCTATAATAGCATATTCTTACCAATAAATCAATTTTTTTATGTAAAAGCTTTTATTGAATTAGGTTTGATTTTTTAGATAAATATGTCATATTTTTGTTAACAAGAATGAAAAAACGTGATAAAATTCTATAAAAAAGAAAGGAGAATGAAAAATGCCATTTATTTCATTTACAACTAATCAAAAATTTTCACTAAGACAAGAAAATGAAATTGTAAATAGAGTAGGAAAATTGATAACTATTCTACCTGGTAAAAAAGAAGAAAACTTAATGCTTCATATTGAAGACAATCAAATTTTATATTTTAGAGGTACAGATGTACCTTGTATGATGATTGAAGTTAAGTTATATAAAAATATAGAATTTGAAGCTAAAAAGAAATTTACTGAGGAATTAGTAAATATAATTAATGATATAGCTGCTATTGAAGTAAAAGATATTTATGTCTCTTTTGATGAATATCAAAATTGGGGTAAACAAGGAACGCTTATATAGTGAAATTTATAACCTTAAGTCATGATGATTTAAGGTTTTTTTGTAGTTTAATGATTGAAAAAAATATTTTTGAAATTTTTTTTAATTTTCTCTTTACATTTGATGAGATATTAGATATAATTATTCTTGCGTTAAGGCAATGAGCTTTAAAAAATGGCGGACGTGGTGAAGTGGTTAACACACCAGATTGTGGCTCTGGCATGCGTGGGTTCGATTCCCATCGTCCGCCCCATAATGTATTTAGTCAAACTTTTTGATTAGTTACATAAAAATTAAAGAATACGTGTAACGAGAGTTTCTCTATAGAAACTCTCGTTTTTTCGTTTATATAATATATAGTTCCTCAAAATATACCAAATCATAGGTTTGGTCGAAAATGGAGGAAATAAAATGAATCAAACAAAGAAAGCTAAAGTATTAGCAATCACAAATCAAAAAGGCGTCTACTCTGTATCGAGTTTAAAAGCAGCACTGACTGCATTTGAATCATTCCAGAATGAATGGACACAATATCCAGGTGCTGTAGATGTCTGGGTCAGAAATTTTAAACACGTTGAACAGCTTTTCAATTATGGTAGTTCAGTAAGAAAAATCATGTATACAACGAATGCGATTGAAGCAGTGAATTCAAGTTTTAGAAAAGTAACGAAAAAAGGAACATTTCTAAATGAAAATGCATTATTTAAACTTCTTTATTTACGTATAAAAGAATTAAATAGTAAATGGAAAAAAGGACATGTACCAAATTGGTTGATGGTACTTAATCAATTATGATTGATGAAAAATTTAAGACGAGAATTGATCAATATCTCACATTATAAACTGATCATTTAGAGTATTTGAAAGGCCAACATTTTTTGTTGGCCTATGTGTGCTTAAATCAACTTATGCACTCTTGAATATCTACCAATAATCAGTGTGCAGTAAGAAATTTGCAAAAAATTAAATTTACTTACACACTTTTATTGACAAACCCCTAAGCTTCTTTTTTACATTTCCATTTCATCAATATCTGTATTTATTTCTACAAATTCAGTAGACTTATGTAAGTTTCTTTTCTTGATTATGTTATCAATCATTATACTCATTTGTTCTATTCTTTTTTCAAATTCAATTGACAATTTATCTATTCGTTCGGAATTCATATCTGTATACATTTGATATTTTTTTAATTTTTCTTTGAACTCAATAACAATACTATCTAGTTTATTTAAATCAAATCTAGAAGGATCTTGTATATAATTGAGATAATCATTAAAGCTTTTATTTACATTTGAAAAAAATTTACCATAATCATTAGTAAAGTCAATTTCATATGTTAATTTTTCGCATTGCATTGATTGTCCATTATCAAAAATAGGTACTACTTTAGACCATTCTAATGTTTTTACGTTTCTGATTATTCCATAATTTTTCATATGTCTATCTTTATTTAAAATTAAGCTATCAAGAAAAAACATATTTTCAATTTCTTGCCTTGCATTAGGAACATTATGTTCTTCTAATATTTGAATGTAATGCTCAAAGTCACTAATGTGGTTTTCTTTCTTTTTTGATCTGTAAACATCAATAGCAGTTATTATCTCTTCATCATCTTTTATAAAGTTAATGCACTTGGACACTATTTTATTATCGATAATATCGATGTCGTAATGACAGTGTTCAAATCCCAATCTTTCACATATGACAGATGCAAGCCATTCATTAATTGGCTCTTGTCTACTTGCAGTGTAAGTACTTTTAACCAGTATTCTATTTTTACCTTCTATTATCCATGCCTTTTGGAGCATACCATCTGTTGTATTGTTTGGAGAATATATCTCTGGTTTAATATTTTGAGATGAACTTAAAGATACCATTAAATATCCTTTGTATTTAAAATCATTATTGAAGAAGTTTATATCTTCCCAACTAATATTTTCATTTTCAGGTTTTATCCAGTATTGGTCGCTTAATGATAGAGCATAAGCTTTATTTAATATTTCATTAGTTGAAGAAATATTTAGACGTTCTAATAGTCTTTCTATATCTTTTCTCCAAGAAGGAATGCCCCTTCCCTTAAACCAATTGTTTAGTTCTTTTTTTAAATTTTTAGATTTATCTTTATAAGCGTTATATAAAGATAAAGGGGAATAATCAATATTAATAATTTCATAGATATGGGAGATAGTATTACTGTCTTCATCATATTCCATGTAAGTTATTTTTTTATTTTGATTCATTAAATAACATTTCATCGATATAAACACCTTTCTTGATTTTTTCTTATTATATCATGATATGAGTTGCTAGGTAATTTATTTTCTGCATTATTTTGTCAGCAGTTATTAACCATAACAATCTTTTTTACTTTTAATGTTTCAGCAAAGCTGAATAAGGCGCCTACTTAGCAAAATTGTTAAATAGGGCTATAAATAGATATATTGTTTTTTCAATTGGCAACTTTGCTAAGTATTGCATTTAATTTGTTATCAAAATGCTCGTATAATGAATTTTGTGCCTCAGCGTGTTTTGTTAAATAAAGTTATATAATATTTATTTGTTTTCTTAAAATTTATTGAAACAATATATGTTAGTTTAATTTGATTTTCACTGGAATATATTTTTGGTGATTTTTTTGTATTTTAATTGCAATTTTAAAATAATTATGATATTTCTAAAAATAGAAGTTTTTAATGTGATAATAGTGTAGCCATAGATAACCTTTATCAAAATTTAAAAATTTCTTAGTTGAAATAAATAAAAAAATTATGAAAGGAATATGGAAAAGTATAATGAAAGAAATTTATGAAACGCCAAAAATTGAAGTAATTACATTTAATACGGAAGATCTTCTATTAATGAGTGGAGGAGATGGTGGTGAAATTGATGTCGAAGATGGATTAGAGGATCTTAGCTAAAAATGAAAAAGAAATATAAATTATTTACTTTAGTTTCATTATTAGTAGTGATTTTAATAGCTGGGATAGTATGGTTTTATAAAGGAAAAAATGATTCGAGTACAAAAATAAACCATAGTGAAGCTATCCCTGCTAGTCAAGAGACTGATTTTAATCAGTCAACGAATCAGGGAAATACTTCAAAAGAAGTAAATGAGGAAGATAACAGTGAAAAAGATAATGAAGCTGATATCCCTTGGGATTTTGTAGAATAGAGGAAAGAAGATGAATTGGAAAATTAAAAAAATTTATATAAGTATTTTAATTATTGCAGGACTTATTTTAAGTAATTTTAGTATTTTAATGGCACAAGATGAAAGTGCTGTGTTACGTCCGGAGATTTATACTGAATCGATGGAAATTAGAACAAGCGGGAAGCTTGGTTTACGTATAATTGCTTCAATTAATGAAAAGTATATTGAACAATTAGAAAATCAAAATAAAGATTATGAGTATGGAATTATTGCAGTTCCTGCTACTGTATATGAGGCAAATCAATCAAATAATGATTTAGAATTTGGAAAAACATTTAAATATAGTGGTAAAAATTATAATGTTCTTGCAATTCCGGCTTTACGTGACTGGAGTGTTGAAAGTAATCGAATTACCTTTACAGGTGTATTGACAGGAATTTCAGGAGCCGGTTTTAATACTAGATATGCGGTAAGAGCGTATTTAAAAGTTGACGGCCATTATATTTATGGAGATATTTTATCACAATCTGGTTATCAGGTAGCTAAAGATATGGCTTCTTCACTTGATATAGCACCAGCGCAACGTCAATTTGTTAAAACTAATGTTATGGATGCTTGTGATAAAGCCAGAGGTTCTTATAATGCGGCTGATTATTCAATAACTAATACTAATTCAACAATTACAAATGGATCAAATGGAAAGATACGTAATTATAAAAAAGTAATTATTGGTAGTAGTGTTAGTCAAGATGTTAATTTACGAGATATAAAAATTGATGAATTGGTAATAGATAGTAATGGTTCTTATACAATTAATGTTGATGCGACGCTTTTAGGTAAAGTTAATATTATCAATAATAAAATGCGTACAGACAATAATATTACTTTAAATTTAGTTAATCAAACTGGAGTAGAAATTATAAATGCATTAGATAATATAAACATTATCGGTGATAGTAAGATTGGTGAATTAAATATTAATAGCGATGTACGTGTTACTTTAGCATCACCGGTAAATAAAGTAATTGTTAATGGAATGAATGCTCAAATTAAGGTTGATAGCGTAATTGATAATTTAGTTTTTGCAAATACTGCAACTAATAATGTAGTTACAGGTGAGGGTTCGTTTGTAAAAATAGAAAATGATGATAAAAATCAAGTTGATATTATTGGATATGAGGCAAATAGCATTAAGAGTGTAAATGTTCGAGGAATGTATAAGATGGAGGTTGTTTTAGAAAAGCCTACAGCTAAAGCTTTGACTAAAGAAGATATGTCAATTTTATGTCGTGGTGGAAAAGACATGACAATTTTAGCAGTAAAAACAATGGACAATCAAACATACGAGTTATCTACATCGGTTTTTGCTAAAGATGATTACTATACTTTTTCGATTGAATTAGACGATGGAAAGATTATTAGTAAGGTATTTTCATATCGTGTAAATTGTCCAACTGTTACAAACGCTGTTGTAACTCGTACTGAAGAAAATCGTGCGGAATTAGATTTATATGATGTTGATGAGACAGGAAAGATTTATATTTATATTCCAGGGGTTACGCAAATTATGACTCGTAGTAATGAAATTACTACAGATATTGTAAAAAAAGGGATGTCACAACAATTAAAAACAGGTTTTAATAAAGTGATATTAAAAGGTTTAGAAAGTCAAATTACTTATGACTTATATTATGTTTTAGAAGCTACTGATGGTAGAACATCAGATGTTCATAAATTAAGAATAAATGGAACTATTCAAGAAGAAATTAATTTATCAAAGAAATATAAGATTGAAGCAGTTAGTGAAATGCCAAAAAATACAATCACAATTACTTTGAATCAGGCTCCAACTGAAAAATTAACACTAGAAAATTTTTCATTTATTTGTCCTTCAGATTCTGAATTAACTTTAACAGGGGCAGAGTTAAAAGTAAGTGAAGATGGAAAAGTATATAAAATTATTATCCCAAAAAATTATGGACATAAGGATAACCAATATATTGCTAAAATTACTTTTAGTGATGGTACAATTGCTAAAAAATCATTTCAGGTAGAATTTAATCCACCTAAAATTACAAATTTTAAGGTTATTCGAAATGAAGAAAAAATATTTACATTAACTTTTAATTCTGATAAAGCAGGAGTAATATATTATAATACATACAATTGGAATGGTGAATATAATAATGAAAGTAACACACCTAAGGTTTCAGATATTATCAGCGGTAAAGTTACTACGATAAAAAAAGTAATGTATGCTGGAAACAATGAAATTGAAATTAGTTTTAATGGCAGCGATAAAAGTGTATTTGTATTGTTTATGGATAATTTAGGTAATTATGCAGATTATTTAGAATATACTAATTTACCAAAATATGAGCCACAAAAACCTAGTGGGCCAATTGAAATTGAGTCTGTAAAGGCTACTTTGACTGGTGATCCAATGTATCCAACTAATATCAAAATTAAATTTTCAGAAAATGTTGATATCTTAGATTATCGTCCTTCAACAGGATATGGTGATGCTAAATTTACTATGATTAAAAATGGTGGAAACTTACCTTCAAGGTTGTTTATTTCAAGTTATTTTTTAGCGGATAATATGACTTGGGATCTTGATATCGGGACAGCCTTTACTAAAGGGGGAACTTATAAAGTAAGTGTTACTGTACGTAAAGATAATAAATATTATGTTATTGAAAAAGAATTTGTAGTTGAATAATTTTTTAGAGCTAGTAACTTTGTTACCGGCTCTTGTTTATATCAAGGAGAAAATAATGGGATATATTAATGAACAATATTATATTTTATCTTTAGCTAAGGCAATTGTTCTTCAAGATGAAATTCCTATTGATAAGTCGGTTAATTGGAAAGTGATTTATAATTTATGTAAATATCATAAAATTGATAATTTAATTGCTTATGGTATTGATTATTTAAAACAAGAAATAGACATACCAAAACAAATTATTGAAGCTTTTGATTGTGCTAGAAAACAGGGAATAATGAGACAAACAATTCAGGATCATGAATTAAAGGAAATTGAAGAGAAATTTGAGCAATTAAAAGTTAGTAATGTTGCTTTAAAAGGAAGTTTTTTAAAACGATATTATCCATCCAAAGATATGCGGTTATTAACTGATTTGGATATATTGTTTAAAAGCGAAGAAAAGGAAAAAATGCATCAAGGGTTAAAAGAATTAGGATATTATTTAAAATATCCAGGATCTCATCATGATGTTTACGTAAAGCAACCACTGACTGTTGTTGAAATGCATTACAGTTGTTATAGTAATAGTTATTTAAATCAACATTTTAATAATTTATTTTCACGAGTAGTAAATAAATCTAGCAAGAAATATTGTTTTGAAATGTCTTTGGAAGATTATTATTTGTTTATGATTGGGCATATGGCTAAACACTTTGTTTATGGCGGTATTGGTGTAAGAAGTATAATTGATTTAATTGTTTTTAATGTAAATTTTAAAGATGAGTGTGATTGGAAATTTGTAGATGAACAATTGAATTATGCAGGGTTATTATGTTTTAGAAATTTGTTACAAAAATTAATTGATGGATATCGTGATGATGAATTGTTGAATTGTATTTTTAAAAGTGGTGCCTTTGGTACTAGTGTTAATAGTTTAAATTTGGCTATTGTTAAAGATGGTGAAAGTGAGATTAAAATTTTAAAAAATAGATTATATTTAATGTTATCGATGAGTTATCATTTGGCATTTCCAAAAATTGATTTTATGAAAGAGAAATATCCTTATTTAAGAAAATACACATTTTTGTTACCATTTGCTTATTTTCAAAGAGGATTTAGTAAACTTGTAAATAATCGTCAAGAATTTTTTAATATTATAAAAAAACCTTTTATACCTAAAAAGAAAGGGATTAAAGAAATAGCCAAAATATATAAAAGAGCTGGATTAAAAAGGGAGAATTTTCATGGCTAAATATAAAATTGCAAATTGTATTGTTGAATACTGCCCGCTTTATGATTTGTTGAAAAAACAGTTAGAACCGTATAAATATATAGGTGAAGAAAAATATGATTTTTGTTTAGAACTTAACGAAACATTTTATCAAACAAAATTATTAGAAAATCCTCATTTGACATTAGCTCAGTGTGAGTATATTTTTGCAGGTAGTTATTTTTATCGATATTTATTAAAATATCACGGTTTTATGCTTCATGCCTCAGCGGTTGAAGTAGATGGAAAAGCATATTTATTTTCTGCTTCAAGCGGTACAGGAAAATCAACTCATACGAAGTTATGGCAAGAATATTTTGGGTATGATAAAGCATTAATTATCAATGATGATAAACCTGCTTTAAAATATGAAGCGGGGAAATGGTACGTTTATGGAACTCCATTTAGTGGGAAAAGTGATAAAAATTTGAATCGAAAAGTATTGCTTAAAAGTATATGTATGATAGAAAGAGGTTTGGAAAATAAAATATGGTCAATAAGTGGTAAAGAGGCAATAGCATTGATAATTCAGCAGACTATTTTGCCACGTAATAATTTGTTGGTAAATAATTTATTAGATTTAATTAGTGATTTATTAGATAGGATACCGATATATCGCATGCAATGTAATATTTCTTTAGATGCAGTAGAGCTAGCGTATAAAAAAATGAATGAGGAGATAGAAGATGAAGATTAAAGAGGGTTTCTTAGTAAGAAAAGTAGCTGAAGATTTTGTGGCAGTTCCGGTCAATAGTATAGAAAATAATTTTTATGGAATGGTTCAATTGAATAAAACCGGAGCATTTATTTTTGAAATGCTACAAGTTGAACATACAAAAGAAGAAGTAATAGCAGCAATGCAAGATAAGTATGATTTATCAGTTGAACAAGCTAATTTAGATTTTGATGATTTTATTGAAATCTTAAAAGATAATAATTTATTAGTTTAAGATGGAAGAAATATTATTAAAAAAAAATAAGTTGATTAATGCTCCAGTTGGAGTAAGTATGTTACCATTATTACGTCCCAATCGAGATGTTGTTATATTAGAAAATAATTTGAAGCCTGAAATATATGATGTTGTTTTATATAAAAGGGATAATGGTAAGTATATTTTGCATAGAATCATAGACGTTGATAGCAATAGTTATGTGATGTGTGGTGATAATCAATTTATAAAAGAACTTGGAATCAAACAAGAACAAATTTTAGCTGTGATGACAGGGTTTTATAGAGATAAAAAATATTATGAGAGCTCAAATAGATATTATCAATGGTATGTTAAAGTATGGTGTTATTCATTGAAACTTAGAAGGGTATTTATAGTTATATTGAAAATTTATAGAAAGATTAGGCAATTTATTTATGTTTCGAGAAAGTGATTTTAGTGTATTAAAGTGGATAACTGGTAATAGTGGTAAATATTTGTGGTGGGTAATTTTACTTTCTTTTAATAGTATGCTTATTTCGCTTTGTTTTATTTTAATTGCCTTATTGTCTAAACAAATATTAGATTTAGCTACTGGTGATAGAAGTGGTTCGATTGTTTTAATGAGTTTGTATTTGATAATGGTAATATTGTTTCAAGCGTTATGTAATATTGTTTCGAGTAATTGTAAGATTCGTGCTCAAGTGAAAATTGAAAATAGATTAAAAGAGAATATGCTATTAAAATTATTGTCTAAGCAGTATGAAGAAATTTTGGAATTTCATACAGGAGAATTAATGAATCGTTTTACTAGTGATATTGAGTTTGTTGTAGTAGGGTTGATTTCATTTATTCCACAGGTTATTTCTTTATTTACTAAAATTATTGCAGGTTTAGGCGTGTTATTTTATATGGATAAAAATTTAACTTTAGGAATTTTATTAGCGGGTCTATTAGTAATTGTTTTAGGAAGAATTTATAGTCTTAAATTTAGATATTTGCATAAACAGATTCAACATACAGGAGGAGTTGTCCGTTCTTTTATGCAGGAATGTTTGGATAATGTTATTGTTGTAAAATCATATAATAATGAAGATTTGATAAAAGAGCAGTTGGTATTAAAACAGGAACAATATTTTCGTGCAAAAGTTAAACAAAATACAATAAGTAACTTAGCTTCAACGGGTATTTATATTATAATGTCAACTGGTTATTATGTGACATTAAGTTATGGAGCATTACAAATCTCTAAGGGGGTATTAACATTTGGAACGTTGATGGCATTTCTTCAAATTTTAAACCAAATAAAAGGTCCGTTTCGAAATGTTTCAGGTTTATTACCCCAATATGAAAGTATGATTGCATCAGCACAAAGATTGAGAGAAATTGAAAATCTTAAAAATGAAGATAGACAGCATTCAAATGTTATAATTGATGAGTTTTATGAAAAATTTGAAAGTATTGATTTTATTAATTGCTCGTTTGCTTATAAAGATAAAGTTGTTTTTGAAAAAATAAATATAAGAATTAAACAAGGAGCAGTGATGGCAATCGTAGGTGAATCTGGACAAGGAAAAACTACGTTGTTTCATTTGTTAATGGGTCTATATCAAGTTAATAGTGGGGATATTTATTGGCGATTAAAAGATAAAAAAATTAAATTAGATGCTAGTACACGTTCTCTTTTTGCGTATGTACCCCAAGGAAATTTAATTCTATCAGGAACTATCAAAGATAATATCATGTTTGGAAATCCAAGGGCTTCGGAAACTCAGTTAAAAGAAGTTATTAGAATTAGCTGTTTAGATAGTGTTTTAGAAAAATTGAAATATGGTATTGAAACTGAATTGAAAGAACACGGGAGTGGATTATCCCAAGGACAAAATCAACGAATAGCGATTGCTAGAGCCTTATTAAGTGAAGCACCAATTTTATTGTTAGATGAGTGTACATCATCCTTAGATGCTGAAACAGAATATCGTTTATTAAAAAATTTAAGAGAATACCATAAAAAGACAGTACTTTGCATTTCGCATCGTCAAGCAGCTATAATGGCGTGTGATGGGATAATTAAAATTGAACAAGGGGAAATAACCTTGAGTTATAATGAATAAAGTGTGAAAATTTTGTAGTTTTATTGTAATGTTAGATATCCTTTTTTGTTGTAATTTAAAATATATTATAATCGAAAAAGAAATAATCAATTAGAAATTATTACTTTGTGGACAAAATTAATTTTGTCCCTTTTTTAAAATAAAAATTATGAAGATAAAAGGAAAATTTGGTGTTTGAATCTAGTGCAATATCAAGTAATTTAAAATGAAAAAAGTCTAATTAAGCTAAAGTTATACATTGTTTTTTGGATGTTATATATTTATGAGAATAATATATCTTTTAAACATCCAAAAAATTCTCTTATATAATAATGTGGAACTAGCACTTTTTGTTGTTTGGCACTATATGTATAAGCAGTTAAATTATTTTTGTTTGCTAGTAATTTACTTCGATAGCAATGAAAGTTGTTTGTAATAATGGTTATTGTATATTTTTCTTTTTTTAATGAATCCATAATTTTTTTACTATAAATCATATTTTCTTTTGTATTTGTACTTTTATCTTCTTCAATAATTGACTTTTTATTTATTCCTTTATCAATTAAATATTGTTTCATTGCCTTAGCTTCACTAATATCTTCACCATTACCTTGGCCACCACTTACAATGATTATTGTTTCTGGAAATTGTTGGTAATATTCCAATGTTGCATCCAGACGGTATTTTAATGATGTAGAAGGGACTGTGCCATTTATTTTTGCTCCTAAAACAAGTATAAAATCTGTTTGCTTATAATAAGAAGTATTTGCTTCATTAATAATTAATCCTTCAATTATGATGAATAATATTATTGATATGCATATTATGCTTTTAATTATATAATTTATTATTTTAGGTAA
>OBXC01001341.1_pt1 | contig 12040 bp, 10 predicted proteins | sample 1538111 | NCBI WGS metagenome assembly OBXC01 (sample SAMEA2580137, study PRJEB22360) | human gut metagenome | biome: human gut; feature: human-associated habitat; material: faeces | place: Denmark | collected 2008/2010 | reverse complement strand
GGTGCCGACGTTCTTGTGACCGCCGCCGCCGTATTTTAACATCAGGCTTCCGACATCGAGAGACGCGGTGCGGTTTAAGATGCTGTAACCGACTGCGACAGAGCAGCCGATGCCGCCCTTTCCATTGACGATCCATGCGGAAATATTCTGCTCCGGATACATGCTGTAGATCAGGAAACGATTGCCTGTATAGATGGGATCAACTCCCCGCAGGTCTGAAATGATTACATCCTGTTCCACCCTGGTATGTTCGGCAATCATGGCCCTGAATTTTTCTGTCTGCTCAAAATAGACCCCGATCCGCTCCTGTACATCCGGAAGATTTAAGATTTCCTCAGTGTTCATGGTGCGGCAGGCGTCGATCAAACGCTCCATTAACTGGTAGTTCGAGATAGTAAAGTTCCTCCAGCGTCCCAGGCCGGTTCTCGGATCCATCAGAAAGCCGATCAGTATCCAGCCCTTCGGATTCTGAATTTCATCGATGGTGAGGTGACCGGAGTCCACCTTGTCCACGGCCTCCATCATCTCATTAAAATGAGAGAAACGCTCATTTCCGCCGTAGTATTCGTAGATAATCCTGGCACAGGAAGGGGCCGGACGGCTCTCTCCTTTGTATTTACCTTCCAGCTCGAGCCTCTCGAACTCGCTGGAATGATGGTCGAACCAAAGGCCGCAGCCTTCTACAAAGGGGACATTTGCCAGACAGTCATCCTCTGTGATCTCGACGAGACCGTCCTGTAAGTCCTTCGGATGAGCAAATTTCCAATGGTCGATGACGCCTGCCTCTTTTAGAAGAGCGCCGCAGACGAGACCATCAAAGTCAGAACGTGTTACTAATCTCATGGTTTCATTTCCTCCTGCTTTTGACATTTTCGTACATTTTATGTAATTACTGCCTCTATCATATCACTTTTGAGGGCGGATGAACAGTAAATAAAAAAGTTTGCATCCTATGGAAAATGCTTGACAAGGCTTCCTTCATACGATAATATTAATATCGCAACAGAAGTAACAGGAAACAGAATAACAATTGAAAAGTACGTAATATCCCTTATTCAGAGTGATGGAGATAAAAGGATCTGTGAAGTCACGGCAACCCCGGCCTGAATGGCGCACATTGGTGTGCAGTCAGGAGAGGGCGGAAGGTGCCAACCTGAGCGAGAAATCGAGCAATAAGAGGATTTGATACATGATTTATCAAGTCCGCATTGCTGCGGGCTTTTCTTTTTGTTATTCCCGCGGGCAACGAGCCAAAGTCAAGCTTGTTTGAATTTGGCGATTGCCGCGAGGGTCAAAAAACCGGCAGCTGGCTGCAGGTCTTCTGACTCCCCCATGTACATAAGGAGGAAATGACAACATGGAAAAATTATTATTTACATCCGAGTCCGTGACGGAAGGCCATCCGGACAAAATGTGCGACCAGATTTCCGATGCGATTCTGGACGAGATGTTAAAGCAGGACCCGATGAGCCGTGTGGCCTGTGAGACCTGCTGTACCACAGGTCTTGTACTGGTTATGGGTGAGGTGACCACTCACGCATACGTGGATATCCAGAAGGTAGTCCGCGAGACGATTCGCCAGATCGGCTATGACCGCGCGAAATACGGCTTTGACTGCGATACCTGCGGTGTGGTCGTATCCCTGGATGAACAGTCCCCGGATATCGCTATGGGCGTAAACAAGGCTCTGGAAGCGAAGGAACACACGATGTCTGAGGCTGAGCTGGATGCAATCGGCGCCGGCGACCAGGGCATGATGTTCGGTTTTGCCAGCAATGAGACGGAAGAGTTTATGCCTTATCCGATCGCCCTGGCACACAAACTGGCGCTCCAGCTGACGAAGGTGCGCAAGGACGGCACATTAAAGTACCTGCGTCCGGATGGAAAGACTCAGGTTACGGTGGAATACGATCAGAATGGCCGTCCGATCCGTCTGGAAGCAGTGGTTTTATCGACCCAGCACGACGAGGCCGTTACTCAGGAGCAGATTCACAAGGATATCAAAGAGTATGTATTTGACGCCATTATCCCGGCTGATATGATCGACGAGGAGACCAAGTTCTTTATCAACCCGACAGGACGTTTCGTTATCGGCGGACCGCAGGGAGACAGCGGACTGACAGGAAGAAAGATCATCGTGGACAGCTACGGCGGATATGCGCGCCACGGCGGCGGCGCCTTCTCCGGTAAGGACTGCACCAAGGTAGACCGTTCAGCGGCTTACGCGGCCCGCTACGTGGCTAAAAACATGGTGGCTGCAGGTCTGGCGGATAAATGCGAGATTCAGCTGTCCTATGCCATCGGTGTGGCGCATCCGACTTCCATCATGGTGGATACGTTCGGAACAGGTAAGTTAAGCGATGATAAACTGGTTGAGATCATCCGTGAAAACTTTGACCTCCGTCCGGCGGGAATTATCCGCATGCTCGATCTTCGCAGACCGCTTTACAAGCAGACTGCCGCATACGGACATTTCGGAAGAAATGATCTGGATCTGCCGTGGGAGAAGCTGGATAAGGTGGAGCTATTGAAGAAGTATTTATAAATGGAATAACGCGATCACTCCGGTGTCCGGCCGGGGTGGAAAACAGGTGAGAAAAGACAGGTGAAAAAGAATTGGCAAAGCGTTTCAAAGCGCTTGGAAGATTCTTTTTCACCTGTTTTTTGCGTGATAATCCGTCTGGGAGTGACAAGTGACTATACTCTGGAGCGCCGCCTCGTGACTTTCCGCCAGGAATATGTTATAGTCAGCTCAACAGATTATTAGAGGAAAATAAGGGATACGTGAGCGGACTGGGATGCATGGTATCCACGAGAATGGAGGAATCATAATGGGCTGTGACATACATCTCTTTGCAGAAGGGTATACCGCCGATGTTCGTGGCAAAACGCTCTGGAACAGGGAGCCCGGTAACCGGCGTTGGAAGAACATCGAACACTGGTATCGGGACGATGTGTGGGCGGATTTAAGGATTCAGGGCGATGGCGGCTTCAGCCGTCGTGATTTGATCGATGGGCACCGCGATTATGGGTTGTTTTATCTGCTGGCCGGAGTCCGGGGAGAAGAGGAGGAAAGCTCCTGGCCTCCGATTGCGAAGCCGCGAGGCCTGCCGGAGCAGATGGACGACCTGGTTTTTCGGTATGAGACAGACGAGATGGAGATCGGAAGCATTGACTGCCACGATCTCTCCTGGCTGACGCTTCGAGAACTGAAGGAAAGCGGCTACGGAGGACGGATGCCGTTAAAAGGCTGGGTCAGGGAAGAGGACTACGAGAAAATGCTGGAATTTGAAGCGGCCGGGAAACCTTACCAGCTGGCGTTCATTGATGAAAAGAGCAAGGAGACACCGGAGGCCGGGCTGGTCTGCCGGGAATGGCTGGGGTACTTAAATCTGAACCTGACCATGCTGATCAGCCGGCTGGAGGCGCTGAAAGAGGAGTGGAGAATCAAAAGTGATGATGAGGTACGCATCGTGTTCTGGTTTGACAATTAGAGAAAGGCGGCGCAGAACCGTCAGTCAGACCATTTGCAGTGATTCCGGCCGAATGCGGCGGATCTGCATACGTAAATCAGTACACGGTTCGGAATCTGGAGGCAAACGGCCTTCTGCTGACCGATGAAATGATGACAGAAGGAAACGGCAGTTTATAAAGGGACAGGCAAATTTTATAATAGTTTTATAAATGCGGTCTTCATTCTGTGTTATAATATTTTTGTATAAAATGGAATACTATAAGCAGAGGAGAGACGCACGTTGTGAAACTAAAATTAAGAACACGTCTGGCGGTCGCTTTTGTGATCATAACCGTGGTGCCGCTGGCGCTGATTTACGCGGTTGTGGCGGGACTCAGCAATTATCAGATGAAATCGTTCCGCAAGGCGTATAATTTAACAGAGCAGGTAAATCTCTTTTCCGGCAATTCCCTTCAGATTTTTAACCGGATGACGCAGGTTGAACAGAAAGAAATCGAGAAGATTTTAGACAGCAGCCCGGAGAAGTTTAGTGATATGGAATATATGCAGAAGCTGAATGAAAAGCTGTCGAATAAATATGCATATATGATTGTACGAAAAGACGACCAGATCGTATTTGACGGAAACAGTCATGTGACCCAGGAGCTCCTCGATCAGCTGCCCAAGTATGAAGACGTGGACAGCAGCATCGACGGAGCCATCTATCTGGATGGGGATACGCAGCATCTGGTCAAGCAGATGGATTTCCTTTACCCGGATGAGGGAAAGGGCAGTGTGTTCATTGTATCCAATGTAGACGGACTTCTTCCGGAGATCAAGGCCATGATGGCGGAGATGCTTCTGGCGGTAATTCTGATCATCGTGTTTACGGACGCGATCCTGATGATGTGGGTCTACAGTTCTGTGGTACACCCGCTGGGGCGGCTCCAGGAGGCCACGAAGAAGATCAGGGACGGCAATCTGGATTTTGCACTGGAAGTGGAGAATGACGACGAGATCGGCCAGCTGTGCCAGGATTTCGAAGAGATGCGCATGAGGCTGAAGGAGAACGCGGAAGAGAAGATCCAGTATGACAAGGAAAATAAAGAGTTAATCAGCAATATTTCCCACGATTTGAAGACTCCGATCACGGCCATCAAGGGTTACGTGGAAGGAATCATGGACGGAGTGGCGTCCTCACCGGAGAAGCTAGACCGGTATATACGGACCATCTATAATAAGGCGAATGACATGGATAAGCTGATCGATGAGCTGACGTTCTACTCGAAGATCGATACGAACAAGATCCCATATACATTTTCCAAGATCAATGTGGCAAGCTACTTCAGGGACTGTGTCGATGAGGTGGGGCTGGAGATGGAAGCGAGAAATATCGAACTGGGATATTTCAACTATGTGGACGAGGACGTGATGGTCATCGCCGACGCGGAGCAGATGAGACGCGTCATCAACAATATTGTCAGCAATTCAGTGAAGTATATTGACAAGAAGAGCGGAATTATTAATATCCGCATCAAGGATGTGGGAGATTTTATCCAGATTGAGATTGAGGATAATGGAAAAGGCATTGCTGCCAAAGATCTGCCCAACATCTTCGACCGGTTCTACCGGACAGACTCTTCCAGGAACTCCTCTCAGGGTGGAAGCGGTATCGGGCTTTCTATCGTAAAGAAGATTATCGAGGACCACGGCGGAAGGATATGGGCGACCAGCAAGGAAGGGATAGGCACGGAGATACACTTTGTGCTAAGAAAATATCAGGAGGTTATTGCAGAATGAGCAGGATACTGATTATTGAAGACGAAGAGAGCATTGCAGAGCTCGAGAAGGATTATCTGGAACTGAGCGGCTTTGAGGTGGAGATTGAGAATGATGGAGAAGCCGGACTTACGAAGGCTCTTCATGAAGACTTCGATCTGCTGATTCTGGATCTGATGCTTCCGGGCGTGGATGGATTCGAGATCTGCCGCAAGGTCCGGGAAGTGAAGAACACCCCGATTATTATGGTATCTGCGAAAAAAGAGGATATCGATAAGATCCGCGGCCTGGGACTGGGCGCCGACGATTACATCACGAAGCCATTCAGCCCAAGTGAGATGGTAGCCCGTGTCAAGGCTCATCTGGCCAGATACGAAAGACTGATCGGAAGCGGAACTCCGGATAATGAGATTGTCGAGATCCGCGGCCTGAAGATTGACAAGACCGCGAGACGCGTGTGGGTCAACGGAGAGGAAAAGAGTTTTACGACAAAGGAATTTGATTTGCTGACCTTCCTGGCACAGAATCCGAACCACGTGTTTACCAAGGAAGAGCTGTTCAGCAAAATCTGGGACATGGAATCCATCGGAGATATCGCCACAGTCACGGTTCATATCAAGAAGATCCGCGAAAAGATCGAGTTTAATACGGCGAAGCCGCAGTATATCGAGACGATCTGGGGCGTGGGGTACCGGTTTAAGGTGTAAGACGGGGCGATGACAATGAAGGAAAAACTATATGAAATACCAATGAATGACGCGATGGATGCGGATGACGAATGTCCATTCTGTTACGTGGAACGGAAAACGGAGCAGGAGTTAATGGACTTTGTCCTGGGTTCCTGTGCCTCGTATATGGAGAGCGATACGAGGGAAGCGACGGACAAGGCGGGATTCTGCCGGGTCCATCAGAAGAAGATGTTTGATTATGGCAATGCACTGGGGAACGGATGGATTTTAAAGACGTATTATAAGAAGCTGATTCAGGAGATGAAGTCCGAGTTTAAGGATTACACCCCTGGAAAGACCTCGGTGATGGACCGGATCACGGGAAAGGCCGGCAAACGGGAAGGCGGAAATCCCATTGAGAAATGGGTGAACGAAAAGGAGCGGACCTGTTATATCTGCGACCGTTTTCATGAGGTCTATGAGCGATATATCGCCACATTTTTTCATCTGTACAAAAAGGACGCGGCCTTCCGGGAAAAAGTTAAGAACGGGAAGGGCGTCTGCCTTCACCATTTTGCAGAGCTGTGCGCAGGGGCGGACCGGTATTTAAACGACGCCGAACGCAGGGACTTTTATCCCATGATCTTTGATGTGATGCAGCGCAACATGGAGCGCCTGTCCGCGGATGTGGACTGGTTTATTGAAAAATACGACTACTTAAACCGTGATGCAGACTGGAGGCAGTCCAAGGATGCCATACAGCGGGGCATGCAGAAGATCCGTGGAGGATATCCGGCGGATCCGATTTACCGGATGAAATAGGATATCGGATGTGCCGAACAGGATACAGAGTATGTCAAATAAATTATAGAATCTGCTAACCGGAATTGGAGCTGTGTAACGGGGCGTTGTAGAACAGAGGAGTGACTATCTGTTTTACAACGCTCCATTTTTGTGCCTTAAAACAGAAAGGTGCCGTAAAATCACCAAAACCGGTAATTGGGCGATCCCCCGATCCTAATAAGGAAGAAAGCCGGCGTCCGGTCAGAACGCCAACGCTGCGTTGAACCTGTCCTTTCTATACGGATCGTAAAAACCGTCGCTGATATCCCAGCCCTCGAATTCCTCCGGAGCGAACAGCAAATGCTCCGTTCTGTGGGACCGGATGGGAAGCTCTCCGATCAGTACACTCTTTTTTGCCACCCGTAACAGTTCCTCCGCAGCCCTCTGAGCGTATTCCTTATCATCAAAATAAAGAAATACGCCATAGCAGATGACCTTGTCAAAGGTCTTGTCTTTAAACGGCAGATTGGCGGCCTCGCCGACCAAAACCGGATTGTGCAGCAGCTCGATGTGGCGTCTGACGAGTGTAGGGGAATAGTCGATGCCCGTATAATCGCAGTCCAGATACTGGGCCAGCGCTCCGGCGCCGCATCCGACCTCCAGTACCTTATCTTCCTTCTGAATATCGAGGCGGCGGCTGATCTCAGCAGCCACCTCTTTCATGTCAACCTGAGTGCGCTCGTATCCGTCGAAGGCCAGAAGATCCTCTATGCCGCCCTCAGCCCTTCCCTTGCGCGTCCAGATCTGCTTCCAGGTTTCTTCTTCTGCGGTATGATCTGCCCTGCCTCCGTTTGTATGATGGTGTGATCTGTCTCTGATTTCCTGCTGATGTTCTCCAATCCGTTCATGATTTGTCCTCCTTAAGGTGTGCCTTGGAATAAAGATTTTGTTCAGAAATATAATAATTTATAAATTATTGAACATCCTAACAGCAAAAAAGCAGTTTGTCAATAGCATTTTACATTAAAATATTTTTACGCCTTTTCTTTTCCTTCATTATCAGAAAGATACTGATACACATAGCCGCAAGCTGTGAAAACGGTACTGAGAACCATGTTCCGCCGATCCCCGTCATTTGCGGCAAAATGAGCAGCAGCAGGAACAGGATTATTACTTCCCCATAGATCATAATGTAGGCCTGCAGGTCTTTGTCCGTAGCGTAGAAGTAGGCTGTCGTCACCCTGGATATGCTGACAAATAAGTAACCGCTCAGGAATACAGGGAGAATATCGGCGACGCGCGCTGTAATCTGGGGAGAGGCCCCGAACAGCGCGGCCGCCTGTCCTCGAAGGAGAAACAGCACTCCCATACACAGGAGTGAGACCGCGGCGGCAAAGCTATACGCCAGGTTACGGAACTGCTTTGTACGGTCGTGACGGCCCTCACCGTAGGAGAGGCTGATCAGTGGCTGACAGCCGTCACTGACACCCTGAAGCAGGAGGATGATGATGGCGGAAATATAGCTGACCGGCGCATAGCAGGTGACGGCCGCCGCACCGCCTACCAGGGCCGCGCTTTTATTGATCAGGATCAGCGTGATATTAGGTGAAAATGTGAGTCCGAAGGGAGAAAGCCCTACCTTCAGAATCGTTTTGAAGAGAAAGATACCATCCTTTCCAAACCGGAGCAAAGGTTTCTTCTTTTTCGCAATGAAGAATGCCACGCACACCAGAAAGGTTACCGCCTGCCCAATAACCGTCGCAACGGCGGCTCCCATCATACCGAAGGGAAGATGCCATACGAACAGGTAATCGAGAAATATGTTCGTTAAAAAACCTGCGATCATAGCGGCCATGGCCGAAACCGCGCCTCCCATGTTGCGAATGAAGGGGACGAGCCCCGTTCCCAGAACCTGAAAAATGGCTCCAAAAGCAATATAAAGAATGTACTCCTGCGCCAGCTCCCCGATCGTGCCAGACGCTCCAAAAAAGCGGAGGATCACAGGGGCGCTTAACAGCAGAAGCGCAGATAAAAAAATTCCGGAAATGGTTAACATAATAAGAGACATACCGAAATACTGGCGGCCCCTTTTAGGATTTTCTGTGCCGGCGCTGATGGCGTACTGGATGGCGCCGCCCATGCCGATTCCGGTGCCGACGGCCTGTAAAAATGCTGTCAGCGGGTATGCAATATTGACTGCGGCCAGGGCGCTGTCGCCCAGGGCGTTGCCGACGAAAAAACCATCGGCGATGGCATAGACGCCCGACAGCGCAAAGGCCAGCATGGAGGGAATGACGTAGTGGAAAAATTCTTTATGCAGTTTCATTTAGTAACTCTCCTTAAATAGTTTGTTATAGAGCGCGGTGCTCTCTAACAGTGCTCTGGCATTCTCCTGGCCCATCTTTTGCCAGACGGACCTTTCATGGGCCTGAAGATCGGAAGCCGTGGCTTCCATAAATAACCGGCCCGCGTCAGTCAGCAGAATGACCCTGCCCCGCCGGTCTTCCTCCGAAGGCACAAGTGTAATCCAGGCGCGTCCTGCAAAGTTTTTCAGGATGGTGTTGACCGTCTGTTTTGGAAGCTGCCAGTGGGTGCAGATGTCTTTCTGAAGACACGGGCCGTCCGGCTCCATGATGGACAGGATAACCAGGAGTTCATAATAGGACAGACCGTGTTTTTTTGCCCATTCTTCGTACAGGGCGCTGGTTTCCCGCCAGAGTACGGTGTAGTGTTTTAGTTGTTCTGTCAGAATATCGTACATGATTGAGTTGACCTCCGTTTTTAACAAAATAGTCCGGTTACGGACTAATAGTAACATGCAGGGAGAAATTTTGTCAAGGAAATATTTTGTGAATTTTTTTGTTTAGATGGCTCTGGTTTTGCTTGCCGGGCAAAGGTAAAACAGGGGATTTTTAGAGGTGAGGGATTTGTGGCTTGCGGTAGTTTCTTCTATGATATATAATGGGGCGGAAGAGGTGCTGTGAAATGGAAGGGATAATTTGAAGAGGAAGAGATAGGACGACAGGGAAGAAATACATAAAGTACTGCGATAATAGAAAGGATAGGGGGTATCGCCAATGCGTGAACTCGAAGTTCAGCTTTCAAAAAAGGATATTCTGCGCATGATGTCGGATATGAGGCTTAAGAAGGACGGGATGAAGGAGTCAAAGATCCAGGCTGTCATGCTTATCATTGCCGGAATATCCCTGATCTACACCGTGGGTGTTGTGCTGATCGGCGGTCATGCCCCATCCATTCTCTGGTGGATAACCGATCTGTGTGCCGGAATCGGGCTGTGGCTTGGCTTTGCCGTGATGATTACGGTTCTTATCAAAACGGTTCAATACTTCAGAATCATAAAAGGTCCGCTTATGCACCGGCAGCTGGTACGGTTTGGAGAACATCGGATTGAGATGTGTACGGAGGAAGGCGTAAGCTGTTATCCTTACGCCTCCATTTTATATGCGGAAAAGACGAAGCATCAGATCATGGTTTATATGAAGCGGATTGGGACGGTAAAGACTCTGCTAACGCTTCCGGATTCCGCATTTACCAGCGAAGCCGAAATGGATTTCTGCCTCGCCTTTCTGCAGGAAAAGCAGCAGCAGGAGGCCTTTATGGATCCTCTGGACCAGCAGGCGGAGATCATATGTCCGGAAGAACAGGTATATACCTTTGCATTTATTCAGGAGGAGGCAGAATGGCTGGATGTGCTGACTGCAGGCAAGTATTATATGATGCGGACGAGGTATGCGCTAAAAATTCCAGAAAGCATGACTGTGATACTGTCGTTGTTTCTGCTTACCGGCGTTGGAATTTTATCATTTATGCGGAACAGAGATCCGGTGGCTGCCGCGGTCTATGGTATTTCTGTTATTCTGTTTATTGGTATGGCATATTGGATGTTCTGCAGCAGAAAATGGATTTACCGCGGCGTAAAACGAGCTTTAAAACACGGAAAAACGGTACCGGACAGGACTGGCCGCCAGGTGATTTCCTTCGACCGGTCGGGAATCAGCCTCTGTACGGATTCGGAACAGTGGAACCTGACTTATCCCACGATTTACAAGGTGGTGGAGAGCAAAAAAGAAGTGTTTATTTTTACGAAAGGTCCGTATTTTTTGAATATTCCGGTTTGGGCATTTCAGACAGAGAGGGAAAAGCTGGAGGTCCTGAACTACTTAAGAGCGCGCGGAATTTGCGTGTTGCAGAAAAATATATAGTTGATATCTCATGGATATAAAGAAAACTCCTTGACATGAAAAAATATTTCTGTTATAGTTTAAACTTGTGAAACGAGAGGATGAAGGTCTGAAACGTATACCTGACACCTCTCGTTTTCTTTGCGAAAAGTGTGTGTGCGGCCGTCGGCAACAGGTGAACCCGGCAGGCCTAGAAAGGACTTATTTATTTATGGAGACATTGAGATTTGATGAATTACAGCTAGACGAAAGAATTCTGCGGGCAGTTGCGGACATGGGATTTGAGGAGGCTTCGCCGATTCAGGCGCAGGCAATTCCGGTACAGATGGAGGGCAGGGACATTATTGGCCAGGCTCAGACAGGAACCGGTAAGACGGCCGCATTTGGTATTCCGCTGTTACAGAAAGTGGATCCGAAATCCAAGAAACTCCAGGCGATCGCCCTGTGTCCCACCAGAGAGCTTGCAATTCAGGTGGCTGACGAAATCCGTAGATTAGCAAAATATATGCACGGTGTCAAGGTTCTTCCGATTTATGGTGGCCAGGACATTGTAAAACAGATTCGTTCCTTAAAGGATGGTACCCAGATTATTATCGGTACACCGGGGCGTGTGATGGATCATATGCGCCGCAAGACGGTGAAATTTGACCATATTCAAACCGTAGTTATGGATGAGGCTGACGAGATGCTGAACATGGGCTTCTTAGAGGATATGGAGACCATTTTAAGCCAGCTTCCGGAGGAGCGCCAGACTGTGATGTTTTCCGCTACCATGCCTCAGGCGATTGCGGACATTGCGCACAAGTTCCAGAAGGAACCGGTGACTGTGAAGGTGGTTAAGAAAGAACTGACTGTTCCGAAGGTAACCCAGTATTATTATGAAGTAAAGCCGAAGACAAAGGTAGAGGTTATGTGTCGTCTGTTAGATATGTACGCACCAAAGCTTTCCGTTGTGTTCTGTAATACGAAGAAGGGTGTGGACGAACTGGTACAGGCACTTCAGGGACGTGGCTATTTCGCGGAAGGTCTGCACGGTGATTTGAAGCAGATTCAGCGTGACCGCGTTATGAACAGCTTCCGCAACGGCAGAACCGATATTCTGGTTGCTACCGATGTGGCGGCTCGCGGAATACGCGGGGAAGAGCGGATTCTTC
>OBXC01001339.1_pt1 | contig 12055 bp, 9 predicted proteins | sample 1538111 | NCBI WGS metagenome assembly OBXC01 (sample SAMEA2580137, study PRJEB22360) | human gut metagenome | biome: human gut; feature: human-associated habitat; material: faeces | place: Denmark | collected 2008/2010 | reverse complement strand
TCAGCTACTTTACTAGCAATTCCCCCTAAACGAGTTTATAATCTAATCATTATATGAAATGTAAATGCAGTACCTACTACTTTTTCGCCTTCCGCTAAAAGGTTTATAATCTAATCATTATATGAAATGTAAATTAATTTGCAGTGTAGTTAGAATTTCTAAAATTGAATGTTTATAATCTAATCATTATATGAAATGTAAATCTATGAGATGTATTAAACAGTGCATTTACATATTTGTTTATAATCTAATCATTATATGAAATGTAAATTTCCATTCATATTCGCCTAAACAATTAATAGCTGTAGTTTATAATCTAATCATTATATGAAATGTAAATGAATGTGGTGGTAATCTTCTTAAAGTTAATAAATAGTTTATAATCTAATCATTATATGAAATGTAAATCATTGTGGTGGTAATCTTCTTAACGTTAATAAATATCGTTTATAATCTAATCATTATATGAAATGTAAATGCTAATTTATATGCTATAGCTGATAATTCTAGCGTAGTTTATAATCTAATCATTATATGAAATGTAAATAACGAACGATTGTTTCTATCTGTTAATGTATTAATCGTTTATAATCTAATCATTATATGAAATGTAAATTCCTTAGCTGTGTAGTTACGATTTACTGCTAAAGGTTTATAATCTAATCATTATATGAAATGTAAATACAGGAGAGTTTGTTTCCTTTAGATAGTAAGTTTGGTTTTATAATTTAATTATTATATTAAGTAAAGTGTAAAACATATCTATTGTCTAGTAGATAAAATTGATTTTATTTAATTGTTCATAGACACATAATGATAAGATTGATTGTAGACTATCAAAGAATATGATAAAATTTATTTAAAGATAAAAAAGAGGTGAAAATTGATGTTTAATGTTAAAAATTATACAGATAATGATGATGTTCGAGTAATAAGTGAACTTGGTTCGTTTAAAGTTATTGAATTTATTCGAGATTTAAGTGTTACGCCACAAGATGCTCAAACTGCATATTTTTGTAATGAAATGAATGTAAGAAAACGACAAGTAATTTGTGATGTAAGTAAAGCTAATATCACACTTCAAGCAGGAGCAATGCAATGGATGGTCGGTGATGTTCATGCTACAACTGGAATTAAAGGGGTAGGAGATTTTTTTGGTAAAGCGATGCGTGGTAAAGTAACTGGAGAATCAGCGATTAAGCCTGAGTATACTGGAAATGGATTGTTAGTTTTAGAACCGACATATAAGCATTTACTTTTAATTGATTTAAATGAGTGGAATAATTCAATCGTCCTTGATGATGGGTTATTTTTAGCTTGTGAAGCATCATTGAAACATAAAGCTGTAATGCGCTCTAATATTTCTTCTGCGGTAGCCGGAAATGAAGGACTATTTAATTTAGGAATTCAAGGAAGTGGGGTAGTGTGTCTAGAGTCTTTGGTACCTAAGGAAGAACTTATAGAAATTACTTTAGAAGATGATGTTTTAAAAATTGATGGAAATATGGCGATTGCATGGAGCGGTAGTCTTGATTTTACGGTCGAACGTTCAGGAAAATCATTGATTGGTTCTGCTGCAAGTGGCGAAGGTCTTGTAAATGTATATCGTGGAACTGGAAAAGTATTGATGGCTCCAGTACAATAATAAACAGGAATCCATAATGGATTCCTGTTTTAATTATCTATTTTGCTAAGATCGAATAAAAAAGAATTAAGATCGCCACGATATTTAGAGATAGAATATTCAATTAAATTTTGTTGATTATCTTTACCGTATGAATGAAAATAAAAAATAGGACTACCTTTTTCAATATTCAATAGATCGCTGACGGTTTCATCAGCTTTAATAACTTCAAGCAAACGAGATATTTTGTAAACTGGATGATTAAACTTATTGAACATATCATATAAAGAAACATGACTAAAATCAATATCTTTAAATTCTTTAAATAAATTATATGGGATATACGTTGTAACTAAAACGTTTGGCTGATTATCAACATATCGTAAACGTACTAATTTATAAACTAAATCATCGTTGGTTAATTTCAATGCCTCTTTAATTTCAAGATTAGCTTTTTCTTTATGAAAAGATAAAACTTTTGTTTGGGTTGATAAACCTTTTTGATGCATTTGCGAATCAAAACTAGCAATAATACGTGTAAATTCTTGTTCTAATTTTCTTTTACATACTATTGTTCCACGTTTTTTTCTTTTTTCCAAATAGCCTTGATCAACTAATAATTCAATTGCATGACGAATTGTAGGACGACTTACTTGATAATAGGAAGCTAATTCAAGTTCGGTTGGGATGGTTTGATCTTGTTTATATTGTCCAGATTCGATTTTTTTTAAAATATCATCTTTTATTTGTAAATAAAGAGTAGACATAATATCATTTCCTTTCATTTGATTTATATTAACATAATCTTTATATTAGTGTCAATTATTAGTATATGTTATATATATGTAATTATATAAATGATTAAATTGTTATTTAATTTGACATATGTATTACATAATGGTATATTTAAATTAACTAAAAGAAGAGGTGAAAGTAATGAAATCAGATGAATTGACAGTTGATGTTTTAGCAAGTTATTTTGATCATACTTGCCTGAAAGCATATGCAACTGATGATGATTTAATTAAATTATGTAACGAAGCTAAAGAAATTAACGCAGCAATGGTGGCAATAAATACTGAATGGGTAGCTTTTTGTAAAGAAAGATTAAAAGATACTACAATTCACGTTGGAGCAGCAATTGGTTTTCCTTTGGGACAATGTGCTTTACCAACTAAAATCTTTGAAACAATTTATGCGATTGAACAAGGAGCAGATGAAATTGATTATGTTATTAATATTTCAAAAGCAAAAATGCATGATTGGGATTATTTAAAAAATGAAATGGAACAAATTGTAGCAATCTGTAAGGAAAAAGATGTTCTTTCAAAAGTTATTTTTGAAAATTGTTATTTGACTAAAGAAGAAATACAACAATTAGCTATAATTGCTAAAGAAGTGAAGCCTGATTATATTAAAACAAGTACTGGATTTGGAACTGGTGGTGCTACTTATGAAGATGTTAAATTAATGATTGATACCGTAGAGGGAGAGGTAGCGATAAAAGCAGCTGGAGGAATTCGTGATTGGAAGATGGCAAAAGCGATGATTGATTTAGGAGTTAAACGAATTGGGACAAGTTCTTCATTAAAAATATTAGAAGAATTCAAACAGGTACAACGATGAAACCATTATTATTAAAACCAATTGGAGATAAAACAATTTGGGGAAATAATCGTATGAGTAAGTTGCGAGGTTATAATGAAAATATTGGAACATGGTGGGAGGTATCAGCTCATTTTTATTGCAGCAACGAAATAATTAATCTTGATACTAATATTACATTGCAGCAACTAATTGATCAAAATCCTCATGATATTTTAGGTCCTGATTATACGCTGCATGAAATGTTACGATTGGCTTATTTAGATAGCCAAGATGCTTTAAGCATTCAGGTCCATCCTGATGATGATTATGCAAAAAAGCATGATAATGATTTTGGAAAATATGAAAGCTGGTATATTATAGATGCTTTACCTAATGCTAGTCTTGTTGCGGGAACAAATATTTCTAATCAAGAGATAATTAAAAAGGCTCTAAAAAATGGTACATTAGATCAATATTTACAAAAGTGGCCAGTAAAAAAAGGTGATTATATTATCATTCCTCAAGGTATGATACATGCATTAGGAAAAGGTATTTTAGCTTTAGAGATTGGTACTAATTCCAATACAACATATCGTTTTTACGATTATCAAAGAAAAGATGAATATGGTAATTATCGGCATTTGCATATTAAAGAATCTTTTGATGTTACTGATTTTTCTAAGCAACCAATTTTTGTTGAAGCTAAAAATGAAACTCGTCGTTTAACTGATGGACCATATTTTATTGTTGATGAATTATATTTAAAGGAAGATACAACAATTAGGATGGATAAAAGTTATTGTATTATTTCAAATATTGATAGTACTGATTGTATTATTTATTGGCAAGATGAAATAATTAAATTAAATGCTTATGCAAATTTATTTGTACCTTATAGTGCAAAAGCAATTACAATAAAAAAAGGTGGGCATGTGTTATATAGTCAACCAAAAAAGGAGAATAATTAAATGGAAACAATTTTAGTAACGGGGGCTAATGGGTATTTAGCTAATTATGTTTATCATGAAAATAAAGATGAGTTCAAGTGGATTAAAATGACACGCAAAGATGCTGATTTTTCTAATCCAAGTGCAGTAAGAAAATTTATTGAAAAGCAAGATTTCGATATTTGTTTTCATTGTGCAGCGAATGCTTCTACAGCTATTTGTGAAGATAATCCCCAATTAGCAAATAAAATTAATGTTGAATCGACAAAGGTGATTGTAGATATTTGTAAAGAAAAAAATGCACGACTTATTTTTTGTTCAAGTGAACAAGTATTTAATGGTAAGGAAAACCCAGGTCCATTTAAAGAAACAGAATTACCAATAGCAGTTAGTGTATATGGACAAAATAAAATCGACTGTGAAAAATATATTCGTAGTCAAGAGATTGACGCGATAATCCTTCGGTTTTCTTGGATGATGGGACTTTCTTTTGATAATATAAAAGCAAGTGCTAGTATTGTAAAAAATGTAATGAATGCGTTAATAAAGCAAGAACCAACTTTATTTACATGTAATGAAAAACGCGGAATGACGTATGCAAAATATTTCGCTAAACAATTTAAGGCGATTAGTAAATTACCAAGCGATACATATCATGTTTGTTGCCAAAATGAATTTACAACATATCAAGCAGCATGTTATATTGCTAAACAATTAGGCTGTAAACAAGAAACAATTGAACAAATTATTCTTCCTAATTATAAACGTTATCAAGATCGTTTTCGTGATTTCCGTCTAGATGCCAGTAAACTTGCTAGTTATGGAATTACATTTGGGACATTTAATGAAAATATTGATGAACTTTTAAGAGATTTTAATTGGAAAAATGACGAACGGAGATAAAAATGGAATTAAATAAACTTCATCATATTGCGATAATCGGTAGCGATTATCAAAAATCAAAATATTTTTATGTAGATTTACTAGGATTTAAAATTATTCGAGAAAATTATCGAAAAGAGCGTGACGATTATAAAATAGATTTAAAATGTGGGAATTTAGAAATTGAATTATTTATTATCAAAAATGCTCCTAAACGCCCAAGTTATCCTGAAGCACTAGGACTTAGACATCTTGCTTTTTATGTTGAAGATGTAGATGCGATGGTAAAACAATTAAATCAAAAGGGAATTAAAACAGAGCCAATTAGAATTGATGATTATACTCATAAAAAAATGACATTTTTCTTTGACCCTGATGGGCTACCTTTAGAAATACATGAATAGTATAAAAAACGAGATTTAAGTATCTTGTTTTTTTGTAGTTATAAATAATTAGTATTGTATTAATTAATAGTGTTATAATAATCTTGAAGATAGTTATTATAAATCAAAGATAACAAAAAGGAGACGATAAAAATGTATGATGTAATTGTAATTGGTGCAGGACCAGCAGGAATAAGTGCAGCAATATATGCTGTTAGTCGAGGTTGTAAAACGTTAGTATTAGAGCAAACAAAAGTTGGAGGATTGATTGGCAATGTTTCAACAGTAACTCATTATTGTGGTATTATTGAAAATGAAACAGGTGCAACTATTGCTTCAAGGATGGAAAAACAGGCATTAGATGCAGGAGTTGAAATTAGGTTAGAAAAAGTTATTGAAGTAAAATTAACAGGTGAAATTAAAAAAGTTCAAACAACTAAGCAAAGTTATCAAGCTAAAAAAATTATTATTGCAAATGGAACAACTCCACGTAAATTAGAAATTCCTGGTGAAAGTAAACTTGCTGGTAAAGGAATCGGGATGAATGCTTTTAAAGATGGACATAAATATCAAGGGCGTCATATTTATGTAGTAGGTGGAGCTGATGGAGCGATTAAGGAAGCGTTGTATCTTGCTAAATTTGCTTCAAAATTAACGATTGTTCATTTTGAAGATAAATTAGGTTGTATCCAAGAATTTTTAGATAAAATTAATCAAACACCTAATATTACAATTTGTACTAAAAAACGTTTGAAAGCAGTATATGGAAATGAATGTGTCGAAGCTCTTGATTTGGTTAATGTAGATGATGGAAGCATTGAACATATTGAAGACTATGGTTGTGGTATTTTTGTTTATGCAGGTTCGATTCCTAATAGTCAATTATATTTAGAATTAGATTTACAAGACGGCTATATTCCAGTGGATGAAAATATGGAAACAGCAATCAAAGGTGTATATGCAATTGGTGATATTCGGGTAAAACAAATCCGTCAAGTTTCAACTGCAGTTAGTGATGGAACAATTGCTGCTATAAATGCAGCTAAAAAATAGGATTATAATAAAATTTAATAACAGCAAAAAATAGATCATTACAAAATCAGTTTTCGTTATACTATAAAAACGATACTGATTTTTTATATTTGTTAAAAGGTTGTAATGTCATGATGTTTTTTACAACAAGAAAATATGTATTTTTTAGTGTCGTTAAATTTTTTATATTCATAATTTTTATATGGAAAGATAATATCGCTTTACTTATTGTCATAAATAGCTTACCCTTAAAATGTAAGGGGTTACTATAAAAAAAGGGGGGGGAGGGAATAAAGCAACTAAAAATGACCTTTAGACATTTATATCTGCGTAAAATTTATATCATATATAAGTAAGATATAAATATTATTTTGGAGTAGATTAAATAATGTAACTATGCGTTAAGGAAAGGAGAGAATATGAAAAAGATTTTAAAAATTGTGCTTGCCTTAGCACTTGCTTTTAGTGGGATAGTGGTTGGACAAGGGAAAAGTGTTTATGCATCTAATGAAAATATTAGTGCATATCCAAATGTTCAATCATATCAAACAACTACCGGAACATTTTTTCTTGCTAGAGAAAGTCGAATCTTTGTAGTTGAAAACGAAAAGACAATTGATAATCAAGCATTATTAGATGATGTCGAATTATTAAGTTCACAACTAGGAACACTTTTAGATAAATCGCCAAATATTGTTATTGGTGATAAAACCAATGTATTGGAAAACGATATTGTAATTCAATTAGAAGAACTTGATGAATTAGCTAGCCACAATCAAAGTTATAGAATTGATATTGATGATCATATTACAATAACTGCAAAAGATAATATTGGTATATTCTATGGTGTTCAAACTTTAATTCAATTATTAAAAATTAATGATTATACATTATTGCAAGGAACAATCTTAGATTGGCCTGATACTAATGAACGTTCTATGCATCTTGATTTAGCTCGTAAATATTTCAGTATAGATTGGATTAAAGATTTAATTAAAGAAATGAGCTATTTGAAAATGAATTCTTTGCAAATTCATTTTTCTGAACGTGAGGGCTATCGTTTAGAAAGTAATGTATTAAATAATGTTGATTGATGTAATTCCATCATTAGATTCACCTGGACATATGCGTTATGTTTTGAATTATTTACCAAGAGAATATAAACTAAGTAGTGTTTCAAATTTAGCTAGTGATGGAGCTGCTAGTGGAACATTTAATATTTTTAATGAAGAAGCTAAGGATTTTTTAAAAAGTTTATTTACTGAATACGCTGAGTTTTTCTCAAAATTGGGCTGTACAAAAATGAATATTGGTGGAGATGAGTTTTTAAATAATTTCTCATTACTTACTGAAGAACAATATGCCGGTGTTATGAATTATTTTAATGAAATTACAGCAATTTTAAAAGAATATGGAATGACACCAAGAGCATGGAATGATAGTTTAATGTTTACAGTATATGATAAAAACTCTTATCATTTAGATCCATCTATTGAGATTTGTTATTGGTCTGGTGGCAATAATTGTGCAACGATTGCTGACTTTGTTGAAAATGGAAATAAAGTTTTAAATTATGCTGACGTATATATGTATTATGTTCTTGCTCAATGGTGGGATCAGTATGCAAATGCCAGTGCAGAAAAAATATATAACGAATGGTCTACAGGTCGTTGTGGGGATGCTCGTAAAAATGGTGAAATTATCCCGCAAAGGTATGAAGAACCATATCCTGATTTTTTAATTGGTAGTTCATTTGCACTTTGGTGCGATTTAGCAAATTATAAAACAGAAGATGAAATAAGAGTACAAATTAAAGATCGTATGCGTGCTATGGCTCTTAAAGCTTGGAATACAACTGAGCAAATGAGTGTATATAGTGAAATAAAAAAAGTGTTTGATAAAGCCGGTAGAGCTCCAGCATATGATGATAATTTACCAGAACCAGGACAAATTATTAATGATGAACAATCTAGTGCAATTGTAATCAAATATCGTGATTTTGAAGGAAATAGTATTGCTAAAAATGATGTCTTATATGGATATTGACAGGTGAAACATATACAATTATACCGCAAACTTTATATGGTTATAAATATGTTAAAGCTAGCGATGAATTAACAGGAACATTAGACGGACAAAAAGAGATTGTTTTAACGTATCTATTAAGTAGTGATAAAACTAATCTAGAAGAAAGAATAAAAAATAAAGCTAATCAAAATGATTATGTTTTACAAACGTATCCAGTATATATTCAGGCATATCAAAATGCAGTAAAAGTATATACTAATGAAAAAGCAACTCAATATGAAGTGGATGAAGCTTATCAAACATTATTAGATAGTTATAATCAATTAGTGCCAGTAACAAAACAGGAATTATATAATCTGGTTAATTGTGCGATTCAAGAACAGGGAAATTATTCATCAAATTCATTTGCCGCATATCAAAATGCTATTGCTACTGGAAATGCATTATTAACAACTGATACAACAGCTGATGCAATTCAAAGAGCAATTCAAAATATTCATGAAACAAGAAATCAATTAACACTTAGTGCATTTATTGTAGCTTCTACTAATGTACCAACTTATCAAAATTATGGTATTTCAAATACCATTGACGGTAATCGTCAAACAAAATTCTGGGGACAATCTACTCAAAATCCTGGTCAATATTTCTTATATACATTCAGAGAATCAATTGCATTAAAACAAATTGCTATTGCAAGTGGTTATGATAATAATGGTGTTAGTGAAAATGCTGATTATATTAGAGGTGCTGATGTTTTAGTTAGTAATGATGGAACAAGTTGGCAAAGTGTTGGAAAATTGAGTGGTGAACATGAATTAGTTATTGATGTGAATAATGTTGAAGCCAAATATGTAAAAATTGAAATTACTGAATCAAGTGCAAACTGGCCACAATTAAATGAAGTATCATTTGAGTATGATATAATTGGTCGAAATCTTCAAGAAATCATTGATGAAGCTAAAAAAATTGATAGTTCATTATATAAAAATGAAAGTTATGCATATTTAGGTACAGCAATTTCTAATGCGGAAAACTTAGGTGAAGATGCTTCATATGATCAAAAAGCTTTAGCAATTTATAATATTGATCAAGCAATTAAATACTTACAAAACCTTTTTGAAGGAAGCAATGATACAGTTGTATCTTTTGAAATAGAACATCCATGGATCGTTCAAACTGGAACAGTTGAAATAGTTGAAGATACAGATGCAACAAATGGAAATCAATATGCTCTTACAAATAAAAATGCTACATTTAATCTTAAAATGATGGGGGATATGATTTCTATTTATGGTCAAAAAGGACCAGACAATGGAGTAATGCAAGTTACTATTTATCAAGGTGATAATGTAATTAGTAGTGAAGAAGTAAATACTGCAAGCAAAACTGCTGCAACTACAATTTTATATCAAAAAACACTTGATGTGGGTGAATATAGAATTGTTATTAGTAATATTTCATCAAATCATGTTGTAGTTGATTATGTTGAAATTGAAAATGGAACAATCTTTAAACATAATCCAATTAGTATTGATACAAATAAAGATAAATTACAAATAGCTGTTGATCTAGCTAGCCAAGTAACTCAAGAACATCTTGATAAACTTGTGCCAATCGTTGTTGAAGAATTTAAAAATGCATTAGCTGAAGCTAAAGAAATTTTAGTAAGTTCAACAGTAACGCAGGAACAAGTAGATGTATCATTTGATCGTCTATCAAGTATCATGCAACGATTAGAATTCTATAAAGGAGATAAAACACTATTACAGGAATTTATTAATAAATATACAACTAATTTGGTTGAAACTAAATATACGCCTGAAACATGGGCAATATTTATTGCTGAATTAAATGAAGCTAATGTTGTATTAGATGATGAAAATGCATTACAATATGAAGTGGATCAAGCATATGATGAATTAGTATGTGCATATGTAAACTTAAGATTAATACCTGATAAAAGCTTATTAGAAGATTTAATCAATCAAGCTAAAAAACTAAATGAATCTAATTATACTGAAGATACATGGAAGGTATTAATGACAGCATTAAATGATGGTATGACAACATATGATAATGCTGTTGCTACTCAGGTAGAAATAGATACTGCTGCAGATGCATTAGCAAAAGCACTTGTTGCTTTAAAACCTAAAGTTAGTGTTGATAAACCAATAAATAATGGTAATACTACTACAAGTGTAAAAACCGGAGATAATAGCTTAATTGGAATGTTTACAATAATGGCATTGTTAAGTGTAGCTGGTTATAGTCGTTTAAGAAAAAAGAAAGTTAGAGATATTAAACGATTGTTTTGTTAAAGTGAAGTAATTTTTTACTTCACTTTTTTTAATCTTGAATAATATTAAAATGAAGTATTGAAGTTTCTAATAGACAAAGAATTTAGAAGAAATTTAATGTTAGAAATATTTATTAAATTAATTAGGCATATTAATAAATAAAAATTAAGAAATATTTAGAAGTTCTTCAGGTCGTTCTTAAGGATTAAGTTTGATAATATATTTGGGAGGAAAATAAATGAAAAAAAAGCATATTTATCCATATATATTTTTAACGTGTTTGGTTTTAGTTATGATAGTAGTTATTATACCGCCTCAAAATATATTTGGTTCAAATACTGACTGGCTTAGTCAACATGTTAATATTGCTGATAGTTTAAGAAAACTAATCTTAGATAGTAATTCTATTTTTCCAGATTTTGTATTTAATCTTGGGGCAGGTCAAAATATATATAATTTTTCATATTATGGCTTATTACGACCAGATATTTTAATTAGTTGCTTAATTCCTTTTGTTGAAATGAAAGATGTTATTGTTGCTTATATGATTTTTAATTTAGTTGTAAGCACAAACCTAACGTATTATTGGTTAAAACAAAAACAATTTAATTATTTATTATGCATTGTTGGAGCAATTATGCTGTTATCTTCATCTGTTTTATTTCAAAGTCATCGACAAATTATGTTTGTTAATTATATGCCAGGATTATTGTTAGGGTTAATAGCGGTTGATCGATACTTGGATACTAATAAAAATAAATTATTAATTGGTGCAATTGTTTGGATCATTATTAATAGTTATTTTTTTAGTGTTACAGCAATATTTGTAATTTTTAGTTATTATTGTTTTGAAGTTATAAACAAAGATGATTTTAAAATTAAAAGGATATTAAGAATTTTTAAACCAATTATAATTGCAATATTAATATGCAGCGTTTTATTGCTACCAACTGCATACGTAATGTTGGAAAATCAACAAACTAAAACAGAAGCGATAAATTTGATGAATTTATTTATCCCTGATTTAAATTTAAATGCTTTATTATATGATCCATATGGCTGTGGTTTAAGTTATTTAAGTTTAATTGGTCTTGTTTTAGGTTTGACTCTTAAAAAAACAAGAAAACTGACGATATTTTTATTACTGATTTTATTTATGCCAATCTTTAAATTTTGTTTGAATGGTTTCTTGTATCCCCGAAATAAAATACTTATCCCCTTTATTCCAATAATTATTTATGTTTTAGTTGATGTATTAAATGAATATAAACA
>OBXC01001335.1_pt1 | contig 12072 bp, 13 predicted proteins | sample 1538111 | NCBI WGS metagenome assembly OBXC01 (sample SAMEA2580137, study PRJEB22360) | human gut metagenome | biome: human gut; feature: human-associated habitat; material: faeces | place: Denmark | collected 2008/2010 | reverse complement strand
AATAAATACGACTAGTGGAGATATAAAGGTAGAAAATATAGAGATAGATTCCCTAGAGGGAGTTAGTACAAGTGGTGATTTAGAAATGAAGGTATGTGTAATAATGTAGAGGGTAAAACCGTAAGTGGTAATATAGAACTAGAATTAATGCAGCATCCTAAACAAATAACAGTTGAATCGGTTTCAGGTGATATAGACTTAACCTTTGCTAAGATGAACGGATTTGATTTAGAGTTTAACTCCACAAGTGGAGATTTTGAAAGTGATTTTGATGTTATGGTAAAAAGTAAGAAAAAGTATAGTTATAAGGATGAAAGTGCTAAATTGAGGGTAAAAACAGTTTCGGGAAATCTAGAGATTAATTAGCTCAATTGTATTTAGTTTAATGGATATAAAGTTTTTTATTGGCTTAAAATAAAAGTCAAGTTGAAGTGGTTCATGACTTTTAAGAGAGTGAGGCATAAGTTGCATATGTACATCCATAAAAGGACAGGATAATGTATAGATTATATGGTGTAAATATAAATGTGTGTATATAGAATGATAGAAGATAAGCTCATTTATGAACCTTGTTCTTGTCATAAAAAATACGATATGATATAAGTAGAGTAAATAATAAAATTAAAGAGGGTTACATGAATATTAAATTAGATTATTATAAGGTATTTTGTATGGTAGCGCAGTGTCAGAGTTTTTCTGCTGCGGCAAAGAAACTTTATATGACACAGCCTGCTGTCAGTCAAACTATTATGCAGTTAGAAAGTGAACTTGGCATTAGCTTATTTAGAAGAAGTGCAAGAGGTGTAGTATTGACTGCAGAGGGGGGCTTACTCTATGAGTATATACATACAGCTATGAATCTCATTCAGGTAGGAGAACAAAAGATTAAAGAAACCCTTAATCTAGTTGCTGGAGAACTTAAAATAGGGGTGGGAGATACGATTTCAAGATTTTTCTTATTGCCCTATTTAGAAGAATTTCATACAAGATTTCCGAATATCAAACTAAAGATCATTAATCGTACTACCATTGAGCAATGCGAATTATTAAAGGCAGGCGAAATAGATCTAGCAGTATGTAATTTACCGGTAGAAGACCCAGCGTTAGAGGTAAGAGAATGTCTGCCTATACATGATATCTTTGTAGGGGGAGAGGAATATAGGAAGTTAAGTAAAAATCCTGTATCACTCGAAACTCTTACTGAGTTACCACTTATCTTTCTTGAGAAGAAATCTAATTCTCGTCAGTATGTAGAGCAATATTTACTTTCAGAAGGTATTAAAATTAATCCTGAAATAGAACTTGGTTCACATGACTTATTACTAGAGTTTGCTAAGATTAATTTAGGTATATCTTGTGTTGTTAAAGAATTTGCTAAAGATTATTTAGAAAGTAAGGGGGTATTTGAGATTAGATTGATGCAACCTATTCCTAGGAGAAGTATAGGATGTCTATTCTTAAAGAGCGTCCCTTTATCACCAGCCTCAGCAGAATTTCTTTCTATACTAGAAACAAATATAAAAAATTTAAATTAGCTATTTACATACGTCAATAGATATGTTATTATACTTATGAAATAGCGATGGCCCAGTGGTACAGTTGGTTAGCACGCCGCCCTGTCACGGCGGAGGTCGAGGGTTCGAGTCCCTTCTGGGTCGCTTATATGCCGGAGTGGCGGAACTGGCAGACGCACAGGACTTAAAATCCTGCGGGACTTACCTCCCGTACCGGTTCGATTCCGGTCTCCGGCATAGGGAAATCCTACAACATAAGTTGTAGGATTTTTTTGCCTAGCTGAGGGCTAGATTTATGGACGTTCTAAAAAACTTTAATTTTTTTAAAAAAAGGCTTTACATATGACAAATACTATGTTATTATAAGAGAGTAATTGACATAACAACTTTGGAGAGGTGTCCGAGTGGTTTAAGGAGCTGGTCTTGAAAACCAGTGACTCCGAAAGGGGCCGTGGGTTCGAATCCCACCTTCTCCGCTTCAGAGCGTATAACATAAGTTATACGCTTTTTTGTTATGTAAAAATAAGTATTATAAAAAAGCTCGAAATGCTATGTGCATTTTGAGCTTTTTTATATATGAATTTAGAAAACGATTTTAGAGAGAGGAATACCTATAACTAAAATGATAAGTAACATCACAGTTGAGATGATAGTTGTATATTTATAAATATCAGATGTTTTGAACCATGTTTTATTACCATGAATAAGTGCGGCGTAAGGGGAAGCAGCAGGTGTTACAAGAGCCATAAGAACTAAGAAAATAAATATAGAGACAATTGGGTCTGCTGATATACCCATTGTGCCACAGAATGTAAAGATGATAGGAATAAAAATCATCCCAATTACTGCACTGTTGCAGAGGTTTGTTAGTATAAGTCCGATCACTAAAATCATCGCAATAAAGACAAATTCACTTGTACCTCCGAAGATCGGAGTAAGCGTTTGTTTAAGGAATGGTGTTACACCAGTAGCTTCAGAAGTTAATGCATTACCTATAGTTAATGCAGCTGCAATAAGGAATACGGTGCTCCATTGAACCTGAGTACTCATAACAGTTTGATAGTCGATAACAAACTTACCTTCTAACTTAAGTCCACATAAAATACCTACGAGTAGTACTGCAAAACCAAATTTGTTGTCATTGAAGAACTGTTGTAATGGACCTGCTGGTAAGATACCAGGAAGGAGCATTAAGATAACAAAAAGACCGAATGCAGTAGCTAATAGCTTATGTTTGAATGTTAGAGGTGGTAAAGGGTTTTTATTAAACATTTCTGCATTAATGGCTTTTAAGCTTGTAACGTCCGGTCTTAATACATATTTCATAAATAAGATAAGGACAGTCAAGCAAATAAGTGATAAAGGAATAGTAAGTCCCATATAAGATGCATAATTTACTTCAATACCTGAAACATTCTTATAATTGCTAAGTAGAATAAGAGGAACATCTTTAAATGGTGCAGAAGCTACACCAAATATAGCAGTAATTACAACAGCTATTAGCATAAGTGTTGGATATTTATCACCTGGTTTATAATCTAATTCTTTAAAAATTCCGTACAGTATAGGCCAGAATAAAAAGGTTGGTGCAAAAGCGCTTGATAAGAAAGCTAATACGTATACACCTAAAAGAAGCATAAAACTAAACACCCAAGGTTTTCCATTAATAATTTTACGGGTTAAAAACCATCTGCCTATGTAATTAGTTAAACCAGATTGAACAACTGCTCCAACAAGAACCATAATAAATAGCATTTGTACAACGGTAGAATCTCCAAGAAAATTCATTAAGATAGTATTCATAGGCGCATAGGAACTAATTCCTAATAGCGATACACCCACTAAGCTTGGCCAAATTGAATCACAAGTCGTCCATAAATAAATTACACCGAAGAAGATCCCGAGTACTTCCATTCCGACAGGAGTGATAGGAGCTGGTGCCGGAATGAACTTAAAGAATAACATTAATGACACGCCAATTATAGAATTAATAAGATACCAATAATTTAGCCTACGTTCTGTTTGTTGCATAAAATTCATCTCCCTTTTAAAATAAGTTCTAAAAATAACCTAAATCAAGTATGTTAAAATAATAACATAATTGAAGAAATAAAAAAAATAACATAAGTTATTTAGAAATGAATTTTGTATAAAGGAATAAAAAAATAAATCAATTATATGTATATTATCACCATAATAAAAAAGTAAATTGACAATATAATTTGGGGTAATATACAGAAAAGGGCAAAATGATTGTTAATCATTTTGCCCTTGTTATTTAGAATAAAATGTTTGAAAGTGGTATACCTACTAAAATCGTAATAATTAAAATAAGTATAGTCATTAATGTAGCATATTTATATATATCATTAGAGTCTAACCAAGATTTATTACTATGCATAATTGCTGAGAATGGTGAAGCGGCAGGGGTAATAGTACCTAATAGAACAACAAAAATGAATATAGCAATAATTGGAGCAGGCATAATTCCCATAGATTGAGTGAAAGTGAGAATAATAGGGAGGAAGATAATCCCGATTACAACACTATTACAAAAGTTTGTAAGTATAAGTCCTAATATAAGTACTAAGATAATAAAAGTAATTTCTCCAGTTCCTTCAAATATAGGTGTAAGGAGTTTACTTAAGAACGGTGTTACACCTGTTACGTCTGAAGTAAGTGCGTTGCCAATCGTAAGGGCTGCACCTATGATAAATATAGAGCTCCATTGAGTATGGTTATTAGCAATAGATTGGTAGTCAATAAGGAATTTACCGTTAATTTTAATGAAACAAAGGATGCATACAACAGCTAAGGCAAAGCCATATTTATTATCATTAAAGAATGGTCTAATAGGAGAATCTGCTGGAAGAAGACCAGGTAGAAGCATGACAATAATATAAACTATGAAAGCTACTGAAAGAATCTTATGTTTTAAATTTAATGGTGGTAAAGGATTTTTATTAAACATTTCTGTATTAACTTCCTTAAGTAACGTAACATCAGGTTTTAATATATATTTCATGAGTAAAATGATGCTAATGATAGATAAGAAAGATAAAGGTAATGTTAATCCCATAAAGGCAGTATAGTTAATTTCGTTGCCGCTAAGTGTTGTATAGTTGTTAAGAAGGATAAGTGGACCGTCTTTAAATGGAGCAGCAGAGAAGCCGACAATTGCAATAACTACAACTGCAATAAGCATAAGTGTTGGATATTTATCTTTAGGTTTATAACCTAACTCTTTAAAGATACCATATAAGATAGGCCAGAAAAGAAAGATTGGTGTAAAAGCAGATGATGTAGCACCTAGTGCATAAACACCTAGGAGTACCATGAATGAGAACATCCAAGGCTTACCATTGATAACCTTTCTTGTTAAAAACCATCTTCCGATATAGTCAGTTAAACCTGATTGCACAAGTGCACCGATAAGAATCATCATAAAGATGAGCTGGACAACAGTTGCATCACCTAAGAAGTTCATTAGAATTTGGTTCATAGAAGCATAACTACTACATCCTAATAATAAAATTCCTAATAAACTTGGCCAAATAGGATCAATAAAAGACCAGAGTAAAATCATCCCTATGAATATCCCTATGATTTCCATCCCTATAGGAGTAATAGGTTCTGGAGCAGGAATGAATTTAAAAAAGAGCATAATAAAAATGCCGATAGCTGAAGTAATCCAATAGTGAATATCAGCTTTGGTGAGTCTTGCTTGCATGAAAATCTCTCCCTCAAATAAAGTTTAGCCAATAAAATAAGCCATAGTGTGTTAAAACAATAACACACTATGGCGGAATAAAAAATAGCCTATGTTAGGTTTAGGTAAATAATATATTAGTAGGGAAGAGATTCTGTATCCTGAATATATCGTTCTAGTATATCTAAGTTTTTAATAACAATAAGGTGACCATCCTTTTCAATTGCACCTACCTGTTTTAAAGAACGCATAATACGAGATACAGTTACAGTGTGAACGCCTAAATATTTAGAGAGTTCAACATAGTTAAAATGTTTATTTACAATGCGTCTTTTGCCAGACATATAACTAAAGTCTAGCAAAGTTTTGCATAAACGGCTTGGCGTACTTGCTTCCTGCATAAAGTGAAAATGATAAAGTACGTTAGAAAAATGATTTGCAAATAGTGTCATGATATAACGGTTAAGATGAGCATTTTCACTTAATAATTTGTAGAAGCTTTTATAAGAAATTTCATAGAGCTTACAATCAGATTTAGTATACATATAAAAGGCCGCAGAGGCAGCATTTGAGGGGAGTGTCAGGTATGCAGGAGTAAAGTTGATAATGCTTCCTGAAGCAAAATAATGATAGATTTTTTCCTCGCCAGATTTTGTAATGCTTATAAGAGCACATAGTCCATCTTCTAAACAATATACATGATCATTTAGGCGCTCTAAATCATAGAGACATTCACCTTTTTTTACAGTACGAAATTTCCCAATTTTGCAGAACTCATCAAAATAAGATTTATCTATTGATGTCATGATGCATCCCCCTCTAATGGTAAAAATAAAATAAGTATTATATTTGAAAATACAATATATTGGCTAAAAAATCAATGGAAATAAAAAAATAGATGTAGATGCCCTTAAATTTTTGAAACATAACATGCGTTATTTTTAAAAATTTAAGAGAATGATATACTGAATTTATAAGAAACGAAGGACAAAATTATAAACTTATTTGTTAAAAAATTATCTAATCAATATATACAAAGTAAATGGAAGGGGCGTTAAGCGTGGCACTATACGACGTAGTTATTATTGGAGCAGGACCAGCAGGTATGACAGCAGCTATTTATGCAGCAAGAGCAAATATGAGTGTGCTTTTATTAGAAAAGCTTGCACCAGGTGGACAAATTATTAATACACATGAAATTCAAAATTATACAGGTGTAGGAACTATTAATGGAGCAGAGCTTGCTTATAAAATGTTTGAGCATACACAAGAATTACAAGTGACTTTTGATTACGGAACGGTTAAAGATATTAAAGAAGAAGGTAATATCAAAATTATTACATGCGAAGAAGAAGAGAAAATCTTTGAAGCTAAGACAGTCATTTTGGCTACAGGGACTATTCCGAGAAGACTTGGTGTAGAAAATGAAGACCGCTTTGCAGGTGAGAATATTAGCTGGTGTGCAATCTGTGATGGGGCTTACTACAGAGATAAAGATGTTGTTGTCATTGGTGGCGGGAATTCTGCTGTAGAGGAAGCAATCTACCTTGCAAGTCTTGCAAATTCAGTAAAAGTAGTTACACTATTTGATTTAACAGCAGACCCAGTATCTTGTGATGAATTACGTGCCCTTCCAAATGTAACAATTTATGAATTCTATAACATCGAAGGATTCACTGGAGTAGAGAAATTACAAGGTGTGCGTATTAAATCTACCCAAACTCAAGAAGAGTTAGAACTTACATGCGATGGCGTATTTGAGTATATAGGTCTTAAGCCATCTACAGAAGCTTTTGCAGCATTAGGTATCTTAGATGAACAAGGTTATATTAAAGTAAATAGCCGAATGGAAACAAGTGTTGCGGGTATTTATGGAGCTGGAGATGTGGTAACAAAAGAGTTAAGACAAGTTGTTACAGCATGTTCAGATGGCGCTGTTGCAGCACAAGTAGCATCAAAATATATTAAAACAATTTAATTCGTATAAAAGATTAATTAAAGGAGCTAATAATCATGATTAAAGAAATTACAAACTTTGAAGAATTTAATGCAGTAGCAAACCAAGGTAAAGTATTAGTTGACGTTTATTCAAAAACATGTGGTCCATGTAAAATGTTAGGTTTTGTATTAGCAGACTTAGAAAAAGATATGCCAGATGCAGTAATTTTAAAAGTAGATTTTGATCGCAATAAAGAAATCGTTGAAAAATATGATGTAGCATCTTATCCAACTATCCTTTTATTACAAGATGGGGAAGAAGTAAAGCGTTTAAAAGGTTTACAACAAAAACCGGTATTAAAACAATTATTAGAAGCTTAATTAAATTATCATAAAACATCATTTTAGGTAGGAGGAAAGAAAATGTCAGTATCATTTAAATCGGTAGACCATCTTATTACAGCACAGTACAGACAAGAACAAGCTATGCTTGAAGCTTTTGCAAATGGTAGTTACAGTGTAGAAAGTCCATATGTAAAATTAAATCCTTATATTGTATGTCCACTTTCAGCAGTTATCATGTTTAACACAGAAGAAGAAGTAGAAGTTACACTTACTGTAAAAGGTAAAGAAGAAGCTGGAAACATTACTCATACATTCCCAAAAACAAAAGAGCATAGACTTCCGGTAATGGGCTTATATGGAGATTATGAAAACACAGTTGTTCTTAAACTTTCAAATGGTGTAGAAACAGAAGTTAAAATTCAAACAGCACCTGTCCAAGATAACATTGGTAAATGTACATATATCAATACAACAAGTGAATATATGCAAGATAATATCATGTTTACAACACCAGCTGGTGAAGACTATGCAGCGGGTTATGACTATAACGGAGACTGCCGTTGGTACTTAACAGAACCATTTATCTTTGATATGAAACGTCTTAAAAATGGTAATGTACTAATTGGTTCAAATCGCTTCATTGGTAAACCATATTATATGGCTGGTATCTGCGAAATGAGCCTCTGTGGTAAAATTTATAAAGAATACCGTATTCCAGGTGGCTATCACCATGACCAATTTGAAATGGAAGACGGCAACTTACTTATCCTTACACAACAAGCTGGAGCAGCAACTGCAGAAGATATGTGTGTACTTGTAGATAGAAATACAGGTGAAATCTTAAAATCATGGGATTACAAAAAAGTACTTCCACAAGATAAAGGTAAATCAGGTAGCTGGTCAGAACATGACTGGTTCCATAATAATGCTGTATGGTATGACAAACGTACAAACTCTCTTACATTATCAGGTAGACACCAAGATGCTGTTATTAACTTAGATTATGAAACAGGTGACCTTAACTGGATTATCGGGGATCCAGAAGGTTGGCCACAAGAAATGGTAGATAAGTACTTCTTTACACCAGTTGGAGATGGTGAGTTCGATTGGCAATATGAGCAACATGCATGTGTTGTATTACCAGATGGCGATGTTATGATGTTTGACAATGGTCACTGGGGATCAAAAGACCCAGCTAAATATGTGTTATCAAAAGACAGCTACTCTCGTGGTGTAAGATATAGAATCAATACAGAAGATATGACAATTGAACAAATCTGGCAGTTCGGAAAAGAAAGAGGCGCACAATTCTTCTCACCATATATCTGTAACGTAGAATATTACAGAGATGGACATTACCTTGTACATTCAGGTGGTATTGGATACTATGATGCAAAACCAACACAAGTATTACCAGCGTTCCTTGATACAAAAGATCCAAAAACAAAACTTCAAACTATTACAGTAGAAGTTGAAGATGATGTAGTTAAATATGAAATGCATACAACTGCAAATTACTACAGAGCAGAAAAACTTAAATTCTATCATGAAGGTACTAATCTTGAACTTGGAGAAGGACAACTTTTAGGCCATATGGCTGTAACAGAAGAGTTCTTAACAGAAGTCCCAGCAGAAGATACAGGTTTATTATTACCAGAAATTAATGAAGGTAAATTCATTAATGAAGTTGACCGTATTATCTTTGATGCAAAATTTGAAAGAGGTCAACTTGTAATGCTTCAATTAGAATCTATGACAAATGATGATGTACATAGATACTTTGTTCCAACAACTAAACAAACATTCTTAGCAATGTGCGCAGGTACATTCCAAGAGTCAGATGAAAGAGTTGTTAAGTTCAATGTTAATAAAGAAGGTTTAAGTGGCATCTTCAAAATTACAGTTATCGTAGACGATAAAAAATATCAAACAGGTGTTGTAGTTAACCTATAATTTAAAAAAAGGTGTAGAATCGCACAAAGGATTCTGCGCCTTTTTTGGTTTTTGTCGGTAAAATACATAGAAAAATATACAACAAGTATATATTTTTGTGGTAATATAATAGTTGTCACAAGATAACAGACAAAGAGGGGGCACAATTGGTGATAGGTTACGTATATAATAAGGCAATGGAAGAACAACTAAGAGACTTAGGCGTGAGAGAGGGAGATATCTTATTAGTACATAGTTCTATAAAAGCATTAGGACTTAAGGATTTAAAAATAGAGTCTCTTATAAAAAGTATAGAGAATGTGTTAGGTGAAAAAGGAACATTATTAATGCCTACATTAAGTTATAAAAGTGTAGATGGAAATAACAATGACACCTTTAGTGTAAAAGATACACCATCTGATGTAGGCGCATTAAGTGAGTGTTTCAGAAAGATGGATGGTGTAGTACGTAGCTTGCATCCAACACATTCTGTGTGTGCAAAGGGAAGATTTGCAAAAGAGTTACTAGAAAACCATCATTTAGATCAAACACCATGTGGACCAAATTCTCCATTTAGACTGGTTAATGAAATGGGAGGACATATATTATTTTTAGGATGTGGGTTAAATCCGAATACCTCTATGCACGGGGTAGAAGAATTGGTAGAACCGGATTATTTATATGGTGAGATGCTACAATATAAACTATTTAATGTAAATAGAGAGAAGAGTTATAAATACTATAAGACACATGGATTTAAAAATACCATACAATGTTACGATAGAATTGAAGCGTTGTTAGAAGAAGGTACTGAACTTAAAAAAGGGAAAGTATTCGAAGCAGAATGTTATTTAATAAATGCAAAGGCAATGTGGAAAAAAGCTATCAATATACTTAGAGAAGATGAACATTATTTTGTAGATGTAAAAAAGAGTTAAAGTAGGATATTATCCTACTTTAACTCTTTTTTAGTGATTTTTATAGTGAATTATAGGGGGTCTAAATTAGAAGTCGCATCTACGGCAACCACATCTACGGCAACCACATCTACGGCAACCGCGACCATTGTCATCATCACGAGAAGTTCCTCTGATGCAGCCACGATCTTCAAGTCTATCAAAAGCGTTATCTAATCTTCTAATATCCTCTTTTAAATCATTGATATGTCTTTCAACTTCATTAGCTAAGCGTCTGCAGTCACGGCGACGTCTGTCATCTCTGTCATCCCTGTCATCTCTGTCGCGTCTGTCATCTCTATCAAAGTCGCGGAAGCTACCTCTTAATCCACGTTCTTCAAAATCACGAAAATCATCTTCAAATCTTGAACAATTACAATCGCATGCCATACTAAAAACCTCCATTTTTAAGTTATTTATTCTTTTTACATTGATTTTTATAGTGAGTTATAGCGAGTTTAAATTAGCAGTCACATCTACGGCAACGGCGACCACGGCAGTCGTTATCATCACGAGAACGCCCTCTGATGCAACCACGATCTTCAAGTCTATCAAAAGCATTATCTAATCTTCTAATGTCCTCTTTTAAATCATCGATACGTCTTTCAACTTCATTAGCTAAGCGTCTGCAGTTACGGCGACGTCTGTCATCTCTGTCATCTCTGTCATCCCTGTCACGTCTGTCATCCCTGTCATTTCTGTCATTTCTGTCATCTGCGTCAAAGTCACAGAAGGTACCTCTTACTTCACGTTCTTCAAAATTACGAAAATCATCTTCAAATCTTGAACAATTACAATCACATGCCATACTAAAAACCTCCTTTAAAGTTGTTTACAATTATATAATATGTACGACCTCTAAAAGGGTGACAAACCTATGGTGAAAATAAATAATATATATTTAAATATAATTAAGAAGAAGAGGCGATAGGAAAGATAATGACATTTATGGAATGGATTAAAATAAGTTGGGGTGAACAAGATTTTAAATTAAAAGCATTTTATTAAGCTGAGTATTTTTAATGAATATACTTATTTTAAGGAAATACCTTTATAGTAAAATATTGTTACTTTCATTGTTTTCTCAGTCGGGATTACCAGCATGATGAAAGATATCCTTATTAATATAGTAGGGGATTTATATATTTTATGGGCTGAACCTTTTAAAATGGGAGATAGGATAGAGGTTAATGGAAATATAGGAGATGTAATTGATGCAGGATGGTTACAATTTAAAATGATAGAAGTAAGCAATAGAATTAGCCAAGAGCAAAGGCTTTTTTCCTATTTATAACTATGAAAAAGGATTTTGCTATACTTGGCATGAGATTAGTGTTGATAATACACTAGAAGAGCGATTGGGAGAAAGCTAAAGAGATACTATATGATATTATAGAGAGAATACAGAGGGGATTATAACTTTATCTATTAGAGTAATTTAATGCCTATTATCTATATAGAAGTAAAGAATAATTATATTAGGCTTACAGCAAGATATCTATGCAGTCTAAGGCAAACTAGAATGGCGAAACATACACTGTGGGAAAACTTTCTTAAGATTATTCAACAAGAAAACAATATTAATTTAAAAAAGGTGTAAAAAGGGGTTGACTTATGCAAAGTTATAGTGCATAATAATAAAAGTCAGCAGGGCACAGCGCCACTGACACACAGGGCT
>OBXC01001332.1_pt1 | contig 12097 bp, 12 predicted proteins | sample 1538111 | NCBI WGS metagenome assembly OBXC01 (sample SAMEA2580137, study PRJEB22360) | human gut metagenome | biome: human gut; feature: human-associated habitat; material: faeces | place: Denmark | collected 2008/2010 | reverse complement strand
ATTATATAAACCGGATTATTTTTAAGATATTCTAAAATATCTCTTAAACTATCTAAATCATTATTATTCTGATAATTATAAATCATCTGAAGTAATGTCATTATTTAAATCCTCTAAAAAATCGATATCAAACAATTCTTTATGATCATCGACTTCAAAAAACAAACATCTTTCAAGATATTTATTTAAAATTTTCCTACCTCCATGATCTCCTTTTAATCGCTTCAATTCATCAACATATTTACAATCAAAAATAGTTGGATTACCTACTTTATTTTGATAACTTAGAGTTGCAAGTGAATAATTAGAAACATTATAATTATCCAACATTTTATTTAAAGTTTGATAATTTAAATTAATTTGATCAGCAACTACAAACATTACTTGAAAGTTATCTTGTTCATTAATCATCTCTAAACCTGCTTTAATTGAATGTGAGATTCCATCTTTACATTTAGATGAATATACATAATCTAATTCAGGATATGTTTTTGTTATTTCAAAATATTGAGTAACTACAATTAATTTACAATCATTTCGCATTGAAACTAATTTAATGAGATTATCTAAACCATAGCGATATAATTCTTTATCATTTATCTTATAAAATAACTTATTAGTACCAAAGCGGCGGCTATTGCCTGCCGCTAAATAAATAATATATGTTTTCATTATTCCTCAGGTAAACTCATTAATACTTTTTCTGGTGTCATCGGTAAATCTCTAAGCCAAATTCCAGTAGCCTTAAAAATCGCATGGGCAATTGCAGGAGAAGGCGTATTGATAACAATCTCTCCAATTGACTTAGCTCCAAAAGGTCCACTTTGTTCATAACTGCTTTCAAATTCAACACGTAATCTTCCCATATCTAAACGTGTAGGAATTTTATATTGCATTAATGAATTTTCATTAATAGCCCCTTTGGCACTATACTGAATATTTTCAAATAAAGCCATCCCAATTCCTTGGACAATTCCTCCTTCAGTTTGGACTCTTGCTAAATTAGTATTAATTACTGTACCGCAATCAACTACTGCAACATAATCCAATACATCCACTTGTCCAGTATATTTATCTAATTCAATTTCAACCATTCCAACCATAAACGGTGGTGGTGACACTGGTGAAGAATGTGACATAGTAACTTGCACTGGAATTTCGTTACCACACATTGATTTGGTAGCAAGATCAAATAATAAAATTTCTTCATTAGTTTTTAAATTCTTAACACCTTTACCTGTAAAAACTAATTCATCACTATTACACTGTAAAATTTCAGCTGTTAATTTACATAAATTTTCTTTTAACCCTTCACATGCTTTTAAAACTGCTTTACCAGTAACATAAGTAGTACTTGAAGCATAAGAACCTGAATCATATGGTGAAGCATCACTATCAGCACCAAAAACAATAATTTTATCAACATCACATTCTAAACTCTCTGCTGCCATTTGCGCTAAAATTGTATCACAGCCAGTTCCCATATCAGCTGCACCAATTGATAATGTATAATAGCCTTCATCTTCTAATTTAATTGTTGCTGAACCAACATCAACTCCAGAAATTCCTGAACCTTGCATTGCCATAGCAACTCCAGCACTACGTATTTTTCCATTTTCTAATTCACGAACTTTTGACTTATTTTCCCAATCAAACAATCTTTTAGCATGTTCCATACATTTATCTAAAGTACAGCTTGTAGCAACTTCATTATAATAAGCAGGCATTATCTGACCTTGTCTAACCATATTTTTTTCACGAATTACAACAGGATCAATATTTAAACGATCAGCTAATTCATTTACGATTGATTCAACTGCAAAAGTTCCTTGAGTTGCTCCATAACCACGATATGCTCCAGCTGCTTGAGTATTTGTATAAACAACATCGTAGCTAAACTTAAATACTTCTAAATTATTTGAATATAATGGTATTGATTTATGACCTGATAATCCTACTGTAGTTGGTCCATGTTCACCAAAAGCCCCAGTATTTGATAAGGTATAAACATCAATTGCTTTAATTGTTCCATCATTCATTGCCCCTATTTTTACCGTTACTTCCATTTCATGACGAGGTGAAGCTGCAATTTGTGATTCTGTTCGAGTATAAATAATTCGTGATGGTTTTTTAGTCATCCATGTTACAAAAGCTGGATAAATTTCAGCTACAACAGTCTGTTTAGCCCCAAAACCACCACCAATTCTTGGCTTTTCAACTCTTATTTTTGATTTTGGGATACCAAGTGCATTAGCTAAAATTCGGCGAACATGGAAAACAATTTGTGTTGAACTAATTACATGTAAACGTCCATAAGCATCAATTTGACAATATGTTCTAAATGTTTCCATCATTGCTTGGTTATTAGCCTTAGTATGATAAGTTCTTTCGATAACTTCATCACATTTAGAAAATACTTCATCAATATTACCATCTTGGCAAGTATCACTAGCACACAAGTTTCGTTGATTATCAGCTCCAACTGGACATAATGATTTCCAATTATCTTCAGGATGAATTAATACCTCATTATCTTTAGCTTTTTTAAAATCAATAATTGCATCTAAAACTTGATATTTTACTTTAATCAATTTTAATGCCTGATCAACTACTTTTTCATTTTCTCCTGCTACAATTGCTACAACATCACCTACAAAACGAACCCTTTGATCAAGAATTAAACGATCGTATGGACTAGGTTCAGGATATGTTTGACCTGCCATGGTAAAACGCTGATTAGGAACATCTTTATATGTATAAATAGCTTCAATGCCACTAATTGCTTTTGCTTCACTCGTATCAATTTCTTCAATTAATGCATGAGCATGTGGAGAACGTAACACCTTAACAATTAAACAATCATCAGGGGTAATATCTTCAACATAAACAGGTTTTCCTAAAAGAAGATTCATTGCATCTTTTTTTATTACTGCTTTATTTACTTGTTTAAAAGATTTATCCATCACTATTCTCCTTTCTGCTTTTTAAACGCTAAATACGCTTTAATTCCACGTAATTGTCCTTCATACCCTGAACAGCGACAAAGATTCCCAGATAAATATGCTAATATTTCATCATCACTTGGATCAGGATTTTCTTTAAATAATGCCATTGCATTCATCATAAATCCCGGATTACAAAAACCACATTGTTCAGCTCCTTGACTTGCAATAAACGCAGCAAATTCACTTGCTTCTTCTTGTAAACCTTCTAAAGTTACAATTTTATGACCAGCCACACGCAAAGCTAAAATACTGCAAGATAAAATTGGTTTATCATCCATAAACACTGTGCACAAACCACAATTACTCGTATCACAACCACGTTTAACACTTAAACATCCATTTTTACGCAGAAAGTCGATTAATAACATATCTGGTGAAATATCCTGGCAAATATCTTTTCCATTTAAATTTAATTTAATTTCCATGACTTTCCTCCTTATCAAGTTCAAATAACGAACGTTGAATTAACACTTTGGAAATACGTCGACGATATTCCTTACTTCCTCTTAAGTTAGAACCAACAACTAATTGTTCAGCAATCTTTTCAGCAAATTCTTTTGCCGTTTCTTTAGTAACTCCTTTATCCAAGATATGAGTTTCATCATTAAAAGCAATTGCTTTTAATGGTCGGGCTCCAATTACACATAAATATTCATCATTTAACTTACTCATTGCTAAAGTCAAAACAGGAAAATCAGTTTTAGTATTTCTTTGTGACGTATAAACAATTTTAACTGGAGATTTTTTTACAATTATTCTCACTAAAATATCTTTAGTCATCGGCATTGTCGCAAATTCACGAATAGGAATAATTCCCCCGGCATACATTTCTACATAGGCATCCAATCCCATAAATACTGTTAGCACATCAGAAAATCCATAACGTCCATAAATGCTGCCACCAATAGTCGCTAAATTTCTAAACTGCACTCCAACAATACTTTTGACACTTTCATAAATTGCATTATTTGTATATTCATTTAAGCTATGATCAAGTTCTAATTGACGCAATGTCACCATTGCTCCGATATGAATCTCATCACCCTTATCTTCAATTTTATCTAATCCAAGATCACATAAATCAATAGCAATATCAACACCACGATTTTGCATCTTTAACCACATCATTCCACCAATTACTACACTACTACGATTTTGACACAAATCATAAGCTTCTTTTAAAGTTTTAGCTCGAATATACTGATTAATTGTAAGCAAAAGTTATTCCCCCTTTACTTTCTTTTCTTTTGGTAAACAAATATTTAAAATAATCGCTACAAAGGCAGCTGGAACAATTCCAGAACCTCCAAAAATTAATTGAACTGCCTCAGGTAAACCAGCAAGAACAGCACTATTAGCCCCTAAACCATATCCCAATCCTAAAGCTACTGATACAATTGTCATATTACGAGCTGTTAGTGGCTCACGTGTAATTAATTGAATCCCACTCATAACAATTGATGAAAACATAATTACAGCCGCTCCACCTAAAACACTTTGAGGCATAATTGAAATCAATGCCGCAAGTTTAGGAAATAAACCACATAAAATCAAGAAAATCGCCCCGCATGCTAAAGCATAACGATTAACAACTTTAGTCATTGTAACTAATCCTACATTTTGGCTAAATGAAGTATTTGGTAATACACCAAAAAAAGCAGCAAAACTAGAACCAATTCCATCACAAATTACCCCACCTGATAATTCCTTATCATCAGCTTCTCGATCTAATCCACCTTCAATAACTCCAGAAATATCTCCAACAGTTTCTACAGCTGTAACCACAAACATAATAAGAACTGGTAAAATAGCTCTTAAATCAAATACTGGCTTAACCGGCATAAAATCAGGAAGTGCAAACCAACTTGCTTCAGCTACTTTACTCCAATCTAATACCCATGATTTTACAAATTCAGTCCCATCAGCGCTAATTCCTGTAGTTGAAACAAACATTGGTAAAATCATACAAACAATATATCCACAAATAATTCCAATTAAGATACATGAATAATTCAACATCCCACTAGTACCATGTTTCAAAACCAAAATTACAATTAAAACAAACAATGCAATTAATAAGTTTTCAATTGATCCATAATCCTTAGCTCCAGTTCCACCACCAAATGAACCGACGCCTACGCTAATTAACGATAAACCAATTGAAAGCACAACTGTTCCTGTAACAACTGCTGGAAAAAATTTTCTTAATGGTTTAAGCATAAAACCTAATACAGTTTCAAATAAACCACCAATAATTGAAGCTCCCATAATTGCTCCATAACCAATGATTCCACCACCCATTACATTGGCAATACTTTGAAAGACACCAATAAAGCCTGAACTAGTTCCCATAATAATTGGTACTTTACCACCAATTGGACCAATTGCAAATAATTGTACTAAAGTAACAACGCCAGCAATAAGCATTGCATTTTGTAATAACGAAACTTGAATTTTAGCAAACTGTGAAGCATCAGACATCGCTGCACAGGCACTTGTAATAATTAAAATTGGTGTTAAATTACCAACAAACATTGCCAAAACATGTTGCAATCCAAGTGGAATTGCTTGTTTTAGTGGTAATTTTCCCTCAAATTTATACGGACTCGAATACTTTTTTTCCATAATATACCTCTTATTCTATTAAACTATAAAATTGTTTTACATCCTTTTTAATAATTATATTTGGATAAATCAATCTGATTTTTTGCGTAATTTCCTCTGGGGTCTCTGATAAAGGATAGATTTTACTAATGATTTTTCCCTCATCCAGCAATAAAACCTGATTACAATAATTGAGCGCATCTAACGGATTGTGAATCACTAATATAATTGCCTTATCATCATTTTTAGCTAAATCACAAAGTTTTTGAAATAACATGTGACGATTATCAAAATCCAATGCACTATCTGGTTCATCAAGTAACATTATAGGCGTATCTTGCATCAAAATACGTGCAAAATTAACTAATTGTTTTTGCCCCTCGCTTAAAATGCTATAATCTTTATCTAACAAATTTTCAAAATGTAATAACTTTGTGATTTCATTAATTTTAGCATCATTTTTCCTTTTACCAATTTTCCAATATGCATAGTTACCTAATGAAATTAAATCATAAACACTGATACCATCAATTATCTCTATTCTTTGAGTCAACATACTGATATTTTTTGCTCTTTGCTTAATACTCATTTCCAAAAAATTTTCACCACAAAAAAGCACATCGCCACTAGTTTTTAAAGAACCCATAATTCCCTTTAATAAAGTTGACTTCCCACAGCCATTACGACCTACTAATCCAATAATATTCCCCTGATTCAAACTAAAAGAAACATTATCAATAACATTATCACTATAAAATACCGAAAAATTTTTAACACTCAATAATTCTTTCATTTAATATTCCCTCGTTGACGATACATCCAAAACAATAACATTGGTGAAGCAAAAAGAATCGTCAAAACACTTAATGGTAATTCTGCACCAAAAACAAGCGATCTTGCAAGCATATCAGCAATTAAAATAATTATGGCACCAATTAAACCACTGACAATATAAAAACATCCTGTACGTTTTTTCAAAAACAAATATGTGATATGCGGGGCTATTAAACCGACAAACGAAATTACTCCAGTAATTGCAATTACTGAGGCAATTAACCATGTTGTAAGTAACAAAATAACAATTCTTTGTCCTTTGGCATTTAATCCTAAGTATTTAGCATTTTCATCACCTAATGACAAAATAACAATTCGATGATGGGCTAAACAAAGTAAAATAAATGGAACTATCCCCAATAATAATGATAAAAGCACCTTATCAAGAGTAATTGAAGCTAAACTCCCCATTGTCCAAAATTCAATTGAGGCAAGTTCGCCTAATGGATCTGCCACATATTTAAGCATCATAATTCCAGCATCTGCTAAAGAGGAAATAATTATTCCCGCTAAAATATATGTAGAAAGCTCTTTAGTTTTAGTTGTTCTAACCAAAAATATAACTAAAATCAAACTTAACATTCCAAAAATAAAAGCTCCAACTGTCTTTTCTAAAAGTGATCCCGCTCCTATTACAATTGCTAAAGCTGCCCCTAAACTTGCTCCAGAAGCTACTCCAGTTAAATCAGGCGAAGCTAAAGGGTTGCAAAATAGCACTTGATAAATACTCCCAACAAATCCTAAAGCAACTCCAGCATATAACCCCATTATAGCTCGGGGAATCCGCAAATGATAAAATACATTAGACTGGATTAACGAATCATTTTTACCTAATAAAATATCAATAATATCGATAATTGATAAATCAAAACTACCAATCAATAATGAAAAAACAAATAAAACAATACAAATAACAATAATTATAATTAAACTTAGATTGCTTTTTTTCATTTTATTTAATGATTAAACTTTGATCTACTTCGAAATCATAAAATGTATCATAAAAATCAACGACATCTTCTTTAAAATCATCAAACGAATATTTATCTTCATGTAAAATACTAGCCAACCACATTGAACCTAAGATTGCTGAAGGAACTGGTGAATCCCATTCTTCAATTTCTTTTGGCATTTGATAAACTGCCTTATTTTTTATTGCAGTTAGTGTTGCTAATTGACTATCATTTAATATATCTTGAACACAATATGCTGCAGCTGGTGGAATAATAATAATATCAGGATTTAATTGTAAAAGTGTCTCATAAGAAACAGCAGTCCAATAATCACCTTCTATATCTTTAGCCACATTTTTACCACCGGCAATTTCAATCATTTTACTTTGATACATTGCTCCAGGAGCTGTTTCTAAAAAAGTAGAATTAGAACTCATGTAAACTGTCTTATTACTATTACCATATTTTTTCATTTCTTCAATTTGATTATCATAATATAAATTCAAAAGCTTAGCTTGATCATCTTTACCAGTAGCTTTTGCAAGCAATGTAAGCATTTGTAATAATAATTCATCACTTTCTGGATTAACAACTAATGACTTTACGCCTAAATCATCTAATGTATCCGCATTATCTTTTAATTTTAATGGCAAAATAACTAAATCAGGTTCTAAATCAGCAATTGCTTCGATATTAATTCCTTTCATTGAACCTACTTGTGGTAATTCTAGTAATTTAGAATTTACCATAGAATAAATTGGTCGACTGTTGGCCTTTTGTTCAATTCCAACTAAATTATCACTAAGACCTAAAGCAAGGCATGCATACGTACCAATATAATATGTACTGACTAATTTTTCAGCTGGTTGTTTTAAAACTACTTTTCTTCCAGCCTGATCTGTTAATGTAATTTTTGTTTCCTCTGTTTTTTCTTTTGATTCATTCTTGCTACAACCTGTCAATGAAAAAATCAGTGTAAACGTTAATAGTACTCCTATAATTTTTTTAATCATTTCTATCACCTTCCAATTTAAAAAATATATTTAATCTAGATATGATTTCTTGATATGCTTTTTCAAATGAAATTGTATCTAAATCATACAGATAACAATCTTTTCGACTTTTTATTTTTTCTAAATAATCAATTTTTTCTGCTTTGATAACTGCAATAACAACTTTATCACTATTTAACACTTTATCAACATAATAAAGAAAATCATAACTGGTTCTTTCAAACCTTCCTAATTCATCCATAATAATCAATGGGTAATTACTACTTAACGCTTTTTTCAAACATTCTTTTCCAAATGTAGAAAATGTCTCTGGTATCCCAATTATTTTATTATCAACATATTTTGAAATAGGAATCGATGTCTTATTAATAAAATCATACATCTGATATGTTGAAATTAAACCATGTCTTTTTAATGTGATTGTTTTAAAACCAGCATAGTTATTATACTGATTAATAACCCTTTTAACTAAAGTTGACTTGCCGGCATTTTTTCTACCTGTAATCAATATATTTTTCTTTTCCAACTCTTCTCTCCATCATATCTAAATCAATGTTTTTTAATGTAAAAATTATATCATATAAGCCGCTTTTCTACAATGAATCACCATTAATTAATCAAACAACACAAACTCTAAACAATATACTGATGAATCAAACATAACCGTGTTAAAACCATAACAGATACAATCATCATATGATCCATCCCAATCATTATTTAACTGTGTTAATAATGCTAAAACATCATTTTTTTCTATTTCAAGCGTACAGTAAAATTCACTATGATTTTTTAATCCTTGATAATTACGGACTGGTGATATTGAGAATTTAGAATTGATTTGTTTTAATTTTTCTTTTACTTGCTCAACCTGAATATCTTCTTCACTTGAAATGATTACATGTAATCTAGCTAACATGTCATTTTCGTGGAAAAACCGATAGATAATCTATCGGTTTATTCGATTACAACTGCGCTTTCAAGAATTAATTGACTTGCTTTAACACGATTAAAATCATTTCTTAAATTTTCAGGTTCAATATGTTTTAAAACTTCTTCTTTAGAAGTATTATTATATAATGCGATTTTTTCTAATTGCTCTTGCACTTCTTCATCAGATGTTTGAATATTTTCTAATTTAACAATTTCATCAATAATCGCTTCAAATGTAGCTTGTTGTTTGGCAGATGGTTCAATTTGTTTTTTGAATGTTTCTTGATCCATATTCATCATTTGAAGATATTGTTCTAATTGCATTCCTTGTTGTGCAAGTTGCATAGTTACATGTTCAATATATTTTTCAATTGCTTTTTGTAAATCATCATCACTAATTTCAATTTCACTATTACTTATTACTTGATCAAAAGCTGCATTTTCTTTTTGATTTTGATAAGTTTGATCATGATGATTTTGAATATTTGCTTTAACACTTTCATGTAATTGTTCAACCGTTTCAATACTTGGAATATTTAACCCAGCTACAAATTCATCATTTAACTTAGCATCTTTTTTAGTTTCAATTTTATGAACTGTTACTTTGAAGATAACATCAGCTCCTGCTAAGTCACTAACTCCATAATTTTCTGGGAATGTTAGATTTAAATCTCTAGTTTCTCCTTGTTTCATCCCAATCATTTGATCTTCAAAACCAGGGATAAATTGATTTGATCCAATTTCTAATTTGTGTCCTTTTGCACTACCACCTTCAAAAGCAACACCATCTTTTAATCCTTCAAAATCAATTGTTGTAAGATCGCCTTTAGCTACCTCACCATCTTTTTCTTCAAGAATTGGATTTTGTGCTACAATTGCATTTAATTGTGCTTCAATTTCTTCTTGAGTTACATTTTGTCTTATTACTTTAATTTCGACACCTTTGTATTGTCCTAACTTATTAATTTTACTCATTTTAAAATTCCTTTCTTCAATAGACCGCCTAATTGTATCAAAATATCCTTATTTAAGCAACAAATTTTAAGATTCGTTTAATATTAAGTTAAAAAACCAAAATCCCTTTACAAGTAATAAAATATCCATTTCTTCTTAAAAATCAAAAAAGATTAAATCATTAGTTTGATTTAATCCCTTAAACTATTTTAATTACCTCAACCATTTATTAATATCCTTTGATTTAAATTATCATCAATATATCTAGTCATATATTTAATAACATCATTCACCCCTGCAAAACAATCCAGAACTTTTCTAGTAATCTTGTATCCCAAATACTTATTATCTTCATAATATACTTTCATATATGCAAGTTCATCATTATTATCAATATAATCGACTTGATCAATCATTGCCTTTAAACTATAAAACATCCAATATACTAAATCTTTATCAATTTCAAAATTAGTTTCTTTTATTTTATCATTATTGTACAAATATTCTATTCTTAATACATAATTAACATCTTCTTTAAACAGCGTAAGAATAATTTGACTTTCTATCTGAACAGTAATAAAAAAAGACATTAACTTTCTTTTCAAAAAATGAAGCCTCCTTTAATAACAACTTATGTATCATCAAATTAAATATACCCCTCTATTCATTTAATAAACGATAAAATTATTCATTGAACCATTTTTCGTACTTTATCCCATATCCAATACCAATCAAATCGGCTAAAAACCAACCAATAGGAATTGCCCACCAAATTATTGTAGTCGCAAATATCGGTGATAAAGCATATGCCAAAGCTACTCTTGTTCCTAAGGAAGCAACTGTAAGAATGATTGAAATTCCTGGTTTACCAATCCCACGATAATACCCATACAATAAAAACAAACAACCTATTGCCAAATAACAAGCGCCCTCAATTTGTAAGTACTCAACCCCTTGTCTAATTATTTCTATTTTTGAGCTATCAATAAAAATCAACATCAACTTATCCGCAAAAACAAAAACAATCAATGAGATGATTATACAAAAAATTGTTGCTATCTTTATCGCCTCTTTTAACCCTTGATTTATTCGATTATTTAAATTTGCACCTTTATTTTGAGCAATAAAAGTAGCAAAAGCATTCCCAAAATCTTGAAGTGGCATATAAGCAAAAGAATCAATTTTAACCGCCGCTGCAAAAGCAGACATAGTAACAACCCCAAAACTATTTACTAATCCTTGAATCATTAATATCCCAAAATTCATTATTGATTGTTGGATACAGGTAAGCAACGAATAATTCTTAATTTTTTTAAATATCTCTTTACTAAAGCACCAATATTGTTTACTAGGAACCAATTCCCTTTTTACAAGAATAACATATAACATAATTCCTAAGCCGCTAAAAATTTGAGCTAACACAGTTGCTAAAGCTGCCCCACTTACTCCCAAATTAACGCCAGTAATAAGATAAACATCCAAAACTATATTAATAATTGAAGCAAAAGCTAAAAAAATAAGCGGTATTTTTGAATCACCTAACGCTCTTAATAACGAACTGAAATAATTATAAATAAATGTAAAAAAAATTCCTATAAATATAATCATCAAATAATCATAGGTTATTTCATATATATCTTTTGGAATATTCATAAACTTTAATATCTGATTAATCCCTAAAATACATATAACCTCTAATACCAATGCAACTATTCCAATACTGACAAAAGAAACAAAAAATGATTCCTTCAGTTTATCAATTTGTCTAGAACCATAAAACATCGAAAATAACACACCACTACCC
>OBXC01001329.1_pt1 | contig 12107 bp, 17 predicted proteins | sample 1538111 | NCBI WGS metagenome assembly OBXC01 (sample SAMEA2580137, study PRJEB22360) | human gut metagenome | biome: human gut; feature: human-associated habitat; material: faeces | place: Denmark | collected 2008/2010 | reverse complement strand
TAAGACGAAAGCTTGCCAGTATAGAGGAGGGAACTTTAGCACTTAAAGAAGATAATATTGGGCTTCATGCAAAGGCAGTCATTAGTGATACTGAAGTTATAGAAGAGGCTAGGTGTGGAAATCTTAAAGGTTGGTCTTTTGGCTTTAGAGCCTTAAGTGATAGCTGGCAAGAAGATGGTAGTGTGGCTAAAAGAACTTTAGAGGATATTGACCTTATAGAAGTATCCCTTTTAACGATTGAGCCAGCTTATATTGCCACATCTGTTCAAGTAAGAAGCGAAGATGTGGAGCAAAGATGCATCAGGGATGAACTCAATGGAAAGGAGAGTGATGAAGAAATAGAAAAACAAAGAAGTTTAGTAGCTACTAAGGTGTGGTTATTAAAACATAAATAACAACTAAGTGACTAGAGAGGATGACTAAATGAAACAATTACTAGAAAAAAGAAGTAAACTAATTGAACAAATCGAAGCAATCATGAATGAGGCAGAAGGAGAAACAAGAGCCTTCTCAAAGGAAGAACTAGATAAAATTAATGGCTATACAGATGAAGTCAATCAGATTGATGCCACAATCCAAACTCAAAAAGAAGCTAGAGCATTGATGACTACAATTAAAGAGCCAGCAACAAATGATAAGCAAGATCAACCTTCCCTTTTAGATGAAATTAGAGCCTTACAAGCTGATGCCAATAAGGAAATTGAGATTGGAACAAGGGAGGTAAGAGATGGAACACATACCTTTTCAGATACGGCAGTAGGCTCAGGTAATGCACCAACTGAGATTATTTCTAAGACCACTTTTGCAGACTACATCTTAGATAAGCTTGCCTATATCTCACCTTTATATGGAGCCGTACGGCATGAACGCTTTGGAAACAGTAAGCATCAAATTCCAGTACAAGCTAATAAGTTAGGTAAGTTTGTGCCTATGAAAGAGCTTGCAGAATATACAAAGCAAGTAGCAACCTTTGAGCCAATCAAGCTAGAAGCCCACAAGTTTGGAACGCTTATTACATTTTCACAAGAAGCACTTGAAGATACTGGCTACAATGTGGAGGGAGAATTAATGCGACAGTTAGCTGAATCATATGGATTGACTTTGGATGAGCTGATTGTAAAAGGAAATGAAGAGTATAAGGTGAATGGGCTTAATGACTTTAGTGTGGATGATGGAGTGAAAGAAGTACAGTTACCAGCTAAACTTACACCTGAAACATTAACAGAAATCTACTTTGCCCTTCCTATTCGTTATCGCCACACAGCAACTTGGGTTATTTCAGACCAAACAGCTAAGGCCTTAACCGATATGAAGTTTGAAGATGGTAGACCAGTGCTTGTAACATCATTTAATGGCTCACCAGTAGGTCCACATACAACCATTCTTGGCAGACCAGTTATTATTAATGAGCATGTGGCTGAACTTAATGAAACAGGATCAGCTATTTTCTTTGGAGACCTCAAACGTGCTTTAATAGTAGGTGAAAGAAAAGCTTTATCCCTTCAAAAATCTACTGAGTATGGATTTATTCGAGATGAGATTGCTATTAAAGCTAATATGAGATTGGACATTAAAAAGGCTTCAGGTGAAGCAATGGTTGTAGGTAAATCTAGTGTGGTAGCTAAGAGTAAAGGAAAAGCAGCATAGCCATATGAAACTTTCAGAAGTAGATTTGACAATAGTTAAAGAGTATCTAAGGCAAGATAGTGATGAGGATGATAGGCTTATTGAAGCAATGATTCAGTCTGCTAAATCATACATATGTAATTATACAGGACAAACAGACGAGGCTCTTGAAGCAAGTGAAGATGTGGTTATTGCTGTATTGGTGCTTGTAGCAGACTTTTATGATAATAGAGTTTTGAAGGTGAATGAAAAGGCAAATATGAGAGTGAATAGTATGTTGGAAGGTTTGTTGGGAAGACATAGTGTGAATTTACTGTAACATTGTTGATGATTATAGAGAATAAGTAAATACAATATGGTAGTATATAAGTAAAAACTGTATGTGATGTGGAGGGCAATAGTATGATTGATAAGTTAAGAAATGACGAGGAATTAGCAGAAATATTTGCTAGAAACTTTGAGGTTGAGATTAAAGAACAAGATGAGATGCCAGAAGATGAATTTGGACACTTGAAATATAATATTAATGGAGTAGCGTTTGCAGGAGATGGAGCAGGAGGGCAGTATATTCTATTAGAAGATGGAAGTATAGGTTTTTGGGGGAGTGAAGGGAAAGTTGGAAGAATAGCAGATAGTATTGAGGAGTTTTTTGAGTTTGTTGTCAACTGTCCATTTTGGTATGAGTATTGTCAAAAAAAATATTATACTGATATAACTCAACTATCTATACGGTCAAAAGAAATATTGGAAGAACTTGCAAAAGATATGAGTGAACATGATGAAGATTTATATGCAAAACAAAAATATGCTGCTGGTAGAATGGGAATCACATTGTATGAAGATGTTGCTAATGATGTTTTGATGAGGTTTTATCATAGCACTACACGTTCGCCACAATTTTATGGAGAGTATACAGAGGATGATGGAAGTAAGCATATTGTAGATGGGTTATTATGGTAATTTATATGTAGCAATATGACTTGTAAAGTAATGGTAATAGTAAAGAGGTGATACAATCCATTTCAACGCAGGAAAACTAAACAAACGCATAACATTTACAGCCTACATAGAAACGGCTAACTCAATAGGACAAACAATCTTATCAGAGCAACCCATAAAAACTGTGTGGGCTAATATTATGCCTATACGAGGCTTTGAACAAACCTTAGAAGAACGGTTAAGACCTGAGACAGTCTATAGGGTTTTAACAAGATATCATAAAGGGATAACACCTGATATGAAAATAAAATATAAAGACAGGCTCCTTCATATCACAGAAATAATCAATGTGGATGAGGGAGATTTTGCTTTAGAGATTACAGCCACTTCAAAGGAGATTAGGAATGGCAAAGAATGATGTATTCAAGTTAGCTGGACTAACAGATTTACAGAAGAAATTATCTTTTGTTACGAAGAGCTATCCTGACGAATCAGAGAAGCTTTTAACTAAAATGGGAAATCAATTTAGAAAAGAAGTTAAGAAGAAAACACCTGAAAGACCACATGGTACGAGTAAGAAGAAGCTTATTAATTCCTATAAAGTAAGTAGAGTAAAGGGGGATGGTAAAAACCTATATGTAGAGTTTAGGTCAACCAGTCCACATTTTCATTTAGTAGAGCGTGGGCATAGAATTGTGGTAGGTGGAAGAGGTAGAAAGAAAAGGGATATGGGTAAGCGAGTAGCTGGAAAGTATATGGTTAAGAGGACTACTTTAGAGTTTGAAAAGGAATTGCCACAGCAAGCCGAGAAGATGGTGAATAGGGTGGTAAAGAAACTTTTATGATAGGCTATCAGGATATTTTAAAGGCAGTAGTAAAGAGACTTAATACCACATACCCTACCATACCTATTTATGGTGATGAGGTAACAGAAGGTTATAAGTTACCTTGCTTTTTTACCAAACTACTACCGATTGAAAGTGAAACCCAAACGAAGAATTACATATCTACAAACTTACTCATTGTTATTTCCTATTTTTCAGATTGTAAGGATAGTCTTAAATGCCTAGAGGTAATGTCAAAGTTAAAGCAAGCCTTTGGTATTTGCTTAAGTGTGGAAGATAGGCACTTTACAATACAAGATAGTATGATTGAGAAAGTTGAAAAGGATGTTTACCAATTTTCTTTTCATATTACTTATCATGAGCTTATTAATTTTGAACCTGATAATGAGCTTATCACAACGATTGAACACCATATAGAAGGGAGAAATGAATGAGTTTACCAAACATGATGATTAACTTCAAACAGACAGGTGCAACAGCGATTCAAAGAGGAGAACGTGGAATAGTAGCACTCGTATTGAATGGAGAAACACAAGAAGTACATGAGTTAAACAATATAAAAGATGCAGCTGGTATTGACCAGCTAACAGACAAACAAAAAGAATATATACAATTGGCCTTCATGGGATATATCAAACCTCCTAAGAAGGTTATTATTGTTTTTAGAGGAAGTGAGGAAGAGGATTATGGTGAGGTGCAAGAAATATTAGAAGGTCTTAAATGGGATTACCTTGCTATACCTGAGATTGAAAGTGGGGATGTAGCTAATGTGGTTGTGTGGATGACATCTTTAAACAAAAGGTGCAAAGTAGTTTTGCCTAATGCGACCACAGCAGATACAGAAAAGGTTATTAACTTTACGACCACAAATATTAAGACTAGTGAGGGTGACTACAACACAGCCGAATATGCCTCAAGAATAGCTGGACTTTTAGCTGGAACACCCATGACCATTAGTACAACTTTTGCACCATTAAAAGAAGTGATAGGATTTGACCAACTAATTAAAGAGCAAATGGATGAGGCTATTAGTAAAGGTCAATTGATCCTGTACCATGATGGAGAAAAAGCTAAAATTGCAAGAGGGGTAAATAGTTTTACCACAACCACACAAGACAAGGGAGAATCTTTTAAGAAGATAAAAATTGTGGATGCTATGCATAGGATTGAAGATGATATTAAAAAGACTTGTGAAGATAGTTATATTGGAAAGTATTCTAATAGCTATGATAATAAATGTGTGCTGATAACAGCGATTCAGGCCTATCTTGACCAGTTAGTGATGGATGGTATCTTAGATGCAGACTTTAAGAATATGGTTGAGATTGATGTAGAGCAACAAAGAAATTATCTGAAGAGTATTGGTGTGGATGTAAGCAGTATGAAAGAACTTGATATTAAAAAGGCTAATACAAGGGATAAGGTATTTTTGAAGTCACAGATTAAGATATTGGATGCGATTGAGGATATTGTGTTGAATGTGAGTGTTTAGATATTTTAAAACTTTTTGTAATATGATATAATTTTGTGGTATTAATTTTGAAAATATCATATAGGGAGTTATAGATTATGACACAAATATTTTTATTAGGATCATTTCATTTTTATCAAACAGATATTAAATTTACTAGTGAGCAAACACAATTACAATTACAAAAAATAGTTGATAAAATAGCAGTGTTTAACCCTGATACTATTGCAGTTGAATTAGCGGTACATCAGCAAGACTCTATTGACCAAAGCTATGCTAGGTTTGCACTTAGTGATCTACATAATCCATCAAAAATGTTAAATGATGACCTTGGAAATATTACAATGTTTGAAAGTATTAGGCCTATTTCTTACAACAATGAGGCTGTGCAAATAGCGTATAGATTAGGGAAAATGTTAGAGATAAAAAAAATATATGGGATAGATGATGACCACGCTTTGGATATGAGAGTAATGGAAAATCCTACAGAACAACTGAGGCAAAAGACAGATTATTTATTAGGAGAAATGCAGGAATATAGTACTAAGGATGTTCTTGAATTATATCGATACTATAATAGTGATAGATGGTCTAGGATGAATCATGATATTTATTTAGAGACAAATTCTATAAATAATGGCGAATATGAAGGGGCAATGATGGTTACAAAATGGTATGAACGAAACCTTAAAATATTTGCAAATTTACAAAAACTAGCAAAGCATAGTGAGCGTATGTTTATTATTTATGGGGCAGGTCACTTACAAACATTGAGGGACTTTATCAATGCATATAGTGAATTTGAGCTTGTTAATATTTATGATTATTTATAAATAAGATCTAAACAGAGGTGTACTAAAAATGTACATCTTTTTTATTGAGCAATGAGAAAGGAACAACATGGACAAATATAACGCACAACAAGTAATGAATGGAACTTGGGGCGAGGTGTGGATTGATGGAACCTATATGGCAGAAGTCACAGCCTTTGAAGCTAAAGTTTCCCTAGATAAAACAGATGTCAACATGACAAGAAGATTAGCAAAAGCACAGAAGGTAACGGGTTTTTCGTGTAGTGGTTCACTCACGATGAATAAGGTATCTTCTTTTTTTATTAAGAAATTAAACGAGGATATGAAACAAGGTAAGCAAACAGCTTGTACGATTATCTCCAAACTAGATGATCCGGATGCAATCGGTTCTGAGCGTATCGTTATAAAGGATGCTGTTTTTGATGAACTGATTTTAGCCAATTGGGCAGCTAAGACATTAGGAGAAGAACAAATTAACTTTACGTTCTCAGATTGGGACTTATTAGATATTGCAGAATAGAGGAGGATATAACAGATGTCATTAATAGATAAATTATTACAGATGGACAATAAAACGATAATGGAAATGCCAAAAAGAGAGGTGGAAGTACCTAGACTTACCCAAATGATAGGTGAGCCTTTCAAGGTGGTATGTCAGGCGATTGATGGAGAAAGGTATGCTGATATTCAAAAGGCATCCATTGACCTGAATAAAAAAGGTGGAGTGCGTAATATCAATCTCTTTGATATGCAAGTACTAACAGTTATTGATGGTGTGGTTGAACCAAGACTTAAAGATAAAAAGCTACTCCAACACTTTGATTGTGTAACCCCAAAGGAGCTAGTCAAAAAGCTCTTTTTAGCTGGTGAGATTGCAGAGCTTTCAAATGTAATTACTGAACTATCGGGCTATGACAAAACAGAAGAGGACGAAGAAGAAATAAAAAAGCAATAAGTCAGGATTGGGAGCTACAGCTTATGTATCTCCTTTTTAAATATAAAAATATGAAACCAAGTGAGTTCTACAAAATACCACTTGGAGAAAAACGTATTCTTGCCTGTTTTATGAAGCTAGAAATAGAGGAAAGACAGCAAGAAATGAAACAGATGTATGGGGGTGATTAATGGCTAATATTGTTGATGCGATTCTTAGATTAACCGATCACTTCACACCCACATTAGTAAAAGCTCAGGATGGTCTAACTAAATACTCAAGACAAGCACAAAGGGTGAGTAAAGACTTAAATAAAATAGGGAATAGCATAACCAATGTGGGAAAATCACTCACGCTAGGTGTAACAACTCCTATTGTAGGGATAGGAACAGCCAGTTTAAAAGCTACGATGGATTTTGATAAGTCCATGTCTAAAGTACAGGCTTTATCAGGTGCTACAGGTGAACAACTCATACTCCTTAAAGACAAGGCTACAGAACTTGGGGCAACCACAGCCTTTAGTGCCTCACAAGTAAGTGAAGCGATGCAGTATATGGCTTTAGCTGGATGGAAAACGAATGATATTTTAGAAGGAACAGCTGGAATTTTAGCGGCTGCAAGTGCCAGTGGTGAAGAGTTAGCCAAAGTAAGTGATATTATTACCGATGGATTAAGTGCCTTTGGATTAGAAGCAAGTAAGGCAAATCATTTTGCAGATGTCCTTTCAACCACAGCAACCAATGCCAATACCACAATAGGTATGATGGGTGAAGCGTTTACTTATGCTGGTTCGGTAGCTGGGGCATTAGGCTATAGTGTGGAAGATACAGCTCTTGCTATTGGTATAATGGCGAATAGTGGGATTAAAGCGAGTCAAGCAGGTACAGCACTTAGAACGATGCTAACTGAACTGAGTGAAACACTTGAAATAACAGGGAAAAACTTAGGTACATATGTGATACAAACATCCAATGCTGATGGAACGATGAAACCCTTTAGAGAAACATTGAACTCCCTCAGAACAGCCTTTAAAGGATTAACAGAAGCTGAACGGTCTGCAATGGCTGAATCTTTGGTAGGCAAAAATGCAATGGCTGGGTTGTTAGCCATTATGAATACTTCTGATGAAGCTTTTAATAGTTTAGCCACATCCATAGACAATTCAACGGGTTCAGCTGAACGAATGTCTGATGTCATGTTAGATAACTTGGCTGGTCAAATCACTATTATTATGAGTGGCGTGGAATCTCTTGCACTTGCAATAGGAGAAAGGTTAACGCCATATGCTAGAAAATTAGCTGATAGTATTCAAAATGTCGTTACTACATTTAATAACATGAGTGACGAGCAAAAAGATACAGCCTTAAAGATAGGAGCATTTATTGCTATTATTCCTGTGGCTATTTTAATATTCGGCAAGATGGTCAAAGGGGTAAGTGATGCTATTGGAGCTTATAGTAAGTTTTCAAAGAGTGTGCAAAAAGCTGGTTCAGTATTTAAGGTGATCTTCTCACCAGCTAATAAGATTGTGCTTATTATGACAGCTATTGCTTTAGTGGCTGTACTTGTCCTTAAGTATTGGGAGCCTATAAAAGGATTTTTCCTAGACCTAATAAGTAAGATTAGAAGTTATCTTGAAGCTTGTGGTGTGGACTTTAATAAGATGAAGGAAACCTTTGATAAAGTGGTACAAGCTATAGGATTAGCTATACAGGCACTAATAAGTTTCTTCGTGAGCTTATGGGAGAAAATCAAACCTCTTGTTGAATTTTTTGGTATGAGTATCTTTGTGGTATGCCATGAAATAGTAGGAGCATTTCAAGGTATGATGACAGGCGTGGGTAATATCATCAATGGGTTAATGAGTTTGTTTGGAGGGCTTGTTGATTTTATAGTTGGTGTATTTACTAGAAGCTGGGAGCAAGCATGGCAAGGTGTAAAGGACATCTTTAGTGGCATCTTTGAAGGTATAGTTGGCGTATGTAGAAGCGTTATGAATACCATTATTGGCTTTATTAATGGAGGAATTAGAGGACTAAATAAGCTGACTAATATTAAATTGCCTGACTTCTTAGGTAGCAAACAAATAGGTTTTAGTATTCCTGAAATACCAATGCTTTATAAAGGAACAGACAACTGGCAAGGTGGCACAGCTATGATTCATGATAGGGGTGCTGAAATTGTGGACTTACCAAGAGGAAGTAGAGTCTATCCACATGACGAAAGTATCAAAAAGGCTTTCAATGATGGGGCAAGAAGTGGAGGTAACTTTAATATTGCAAAACTAGCAAATACTATTGTGGTGCGAGAAGATGCAGATATTGATAAAATTGCTAACGCACTCTATAACAAAATGAAAAAGTATGCTTTTAATAGGGCATAAAGGAGGTATGTGTGGACTATTATCTTTCATTTAATAATAATGAGGAAAGGCTAAGGCTTCCGGTCATTCCTTCCTCTTTTGAAGTATCAATACCACATCAAAACACTACAGTTAATATTACTAACTTAGGTGAAGTAAATCTAATAGGCAAAACTGGACTCGCTACAATGACAATAGAATCTTTCTTTCCAAAACAGCAATACAGTTTTTGCTTATACAAAGATTTTCCACAACCCTATGAGTGCATTAAGACGCTCTTAAAGTGGAAAGAGTCAGGAAAGCCTATTAGGGTAATTGTTACTGAAACACCAATAAATTATGCAATGGCTATAGAAAGCATTACCTATTCAGAAGTTGATGGAACAGGTGATGTTTATTTTATATTGGAGCTAAAGGAATATAAGTTTATTAAGGCAAGTAATGTGACTACTACAACCACAGCAAATGGCACAACCTTGAAAGTGTCTGAAACCAAAAGGGAAACTAAGCCCATACCATCTGAATATGTAGTTAAGAAAGGTGATACATTGTGGGGGATAGCAAAGAAAGTAACAGGCGAAGGCTCTAATTATAAGGTCATCGCAAAAAAGAATAATATAAAAAATCCTGACTTGCTTAAGGTAGGACAAAGGCTGGTGATATAATTCCAAAGGTATTATTGAAGAATAAAAATGGATTTATAGATGTAACACATATGGTGAGTGAAATTATATGGAGTGGAAGTGAAGATGAAATAGCTAGGAAGCTAGAACTTAACTTTCTATATCCTTTACATGACCACTATACTCCTGAAGTCTATCCAAACATAGGCGAAGAATTATTCCTTTATGATGATAAAGATGTGGAATTATTTAGAGGAAGAGTATTTTATAATGAGCGACTAGGGGAGCAAGGTACAATCCAAGTAACAGCTTATGATGATGCAATAAGATTGGCAAAAAGTAAAGGTACATATAACTTTAAAGGTACAACAGCTGAAGCAATCACTCAGATAATTTGTAATGATTTAGGTGTGGAAATAGGAGAGTTAGCTCCTACAGGGATATCACAAAAGATGCTTTGTAATGGTGAGGGCATATATGAGATTATCCAAAAGGCCTATGAAGGGGTAAGTAAGCAAAATAAAAAGAAGTATAGTATTGGGATGAGACAAGGCAAGTTATGTGTGGATGAGATAGGGAAAGAAGTTGTAGCCACTCCAATTAGTTCAGATACCAATATCCTAGAGAGCTCTTACTCAGAAAATGCAGAAGAAGTTATTAATAGAGTAAAGATTTATGATGAGCAAGACCAGTACTTAGGTGTGGTAGAAGATAAAGAGCTTATTGCTCTAGTAGGTATTTTTCAAGATGTCTATACCAAAGAGCAAGACAAACAAGCTGGAACAGTAGCAAGTAATATGCTTAGAGGGATAGAGCAAAGTATAGAGTTAACCACACTAGGCAATACTTCATATGTTAGTGGGAAATTAGTAAATCTTGAAGACTCGGCAACCAAACAGCTGGGTCTATTTTTTATTGTGAGTGATAGTCACAGTTGGAGTGGTGGGCAATATACCACAAATATGTGTTTAAGAGTTGTGAGAATACACTAAATTAGTTATACTGAAATGTATAATACAGAAGGAATATTTAGTGGGGGGATAGAGATGCGTATACTTGTACAGTTCTGTGTAAATGCAGACATTATAGAGTGTCCAGCGTTTATTCTAAATGATTTAAAGTCCTATCAGAATGAATTTACAGAATGGCTCTATGATAAAACAAATGACCACGCTTATTGGATGTATAAGGATGGAGAAAAATATGGATGTAGTTATCGCTCAGAAGCATTTGTAGAATGGCTTAATAAATTTATTTTAGATAAACATGAAGAAAAGGCTAAAGTTGTAGAACAAAGTGTTGATGAAGATGGATTGGTTTGTAGAGCCGAATATCCTAAAGATATTACAGCATTAATCCATACTGAAATAGAAAGTTTTAGAAAATGGCTTACAAACAAAAATAGTGAGGGCATTTGTAAAGAGGAGGAGTATAAAAAGAAATACGGCATGAGGAAGTATATAGGGTATGCTTCAGCGGAGTGGATAAATAGTTTTATTTTAAATGAGAGAAATGAAAAAGCTTATGTTATAGATAAACAGATGGATTACGATGAAATGAAGGCAATGCCTAAAATATTTTTTTAAATAAGAAATTAGAGGTATTAGAGAAAATTATAAATGTGAGGGATATACATTATACAAGTAGACATTTTATGAGTGGAGGGGTATCTTGAAAGATACAAAAACTGAATTTTATCAAGCTGTAAACTGTGGTCAAGAAATAGAGTTTAGTTATAATGGTAAACATTATTTTGAAAGTAGAGATAGCAATAATGATTGGTATATATATTGTGAAGAAAGTAAAGAAAAACAACGTTTTATATCCTCTAATGAATTACTCCTAAATGCTAAGTTTGCAGATAAAAACATTAATGATATTTGGGAAGATATTATAATCGACTATATCCTATAAATATAAGTTCTCAACCAATAAAATAATATTTGTTTTGTGAAGGAGTACTATTATGAAACAATATGAATATAAGCTTTCCTTTTTGCCTGAAGCAACAAATGATTGTGAAAAAGTATCGGACCTTGAAACAACTTGTGAAGTAAAGGGGAAATATCCTTGTCCATGTTGTTGTTATAATACATTTCCTGTTTCTAAAGAAGATGCCATCGCTTATATATGTCCTGTATGTTTTTGGGAGAATGATGTTTTTACATCAAGCGATGATGAGCCCAGTGATGAAAACCGAGGAATGACATTAAACGAAGGACGAAGAAATTATAAAATATTGGGAGCTTGTAGTCAGGATATGCTTATACATGTAAGAGAGCCAAAGTCAGATGAATTCCCCAAATGAGCATAATACTAGGGTAATCATGGAGTATTTAACCAACCAAATAGTGATTTTACTAGCTCTAAAATTAATTCAATAACCTACTTAATAGTACTCTTAGTAGAAATTTACTAGGGGTATTTTTTATGCCTTGAAAGGAGTGATAACAATAAATAACCCATACACAGGACTATTAAACATTATGCAAGAA
>OBXC01001323.1_pt1 | contig 12147 bp, 17 predicted proteins | sample 1538111 | NCBI WGS metagenome assembly OBXC01 (sample SAMEA2580137, study PRJEB22360) | human gut metagenome | biome: human gut; feature: human-associated habitat; material: faeces | place: Denmark | collected 2008/2010 | reverse complement strand
CCCCTCAATAACCGTAAATTGATTCAGTCCTGGTAAGTTAGGCCCACAATAAACTTTTTTATTAGAATCTTTATGGTGCAAATCTTTTTTGCTCTTTACGCTGGCCACGGTTCTTCATCTCCTTCTATTTCCATCTTAGGAATCTTAAAGTTCAAATCTAAAAATCCATAAAAATACGGATAGGGTTGTTCTTCTGGAATTGATACCTTAAGAGGGTATTCTAATAGGTAGTAATCAAATACTCTCTTTTTCAAAATATGTTGTTTTACAACCTCTATAATGTGTAGAAGATCAATCCATCCTTTTGCATCTTTACTATGTATACCGACTATAAGCTTCAGATGTATTTCATTATCCTGTTCGTCCTCTTCTCCATTCATATACCTTATAAGCACATATGGAAAATCATTTTTTTCATCATCATCTACTTTTAATGGCTCAAGATAACCTAATTCTACTTTAGGTTTTTTAGTAGCATTTTCTTTCGTCTCCAATCTTACATTTACTAAAGCTTCTTCTAATTCTGCTTTAAAATGCTCCATTATCTTATAAGCTGTCAGTGCAATCACCTACTTATTTAATATTTTGCTAACTTCATTCTTAAAATTCTTATCAAAGTTCACTTCTAACTCCTTTTTTACTTCTTTAGAAATGTTCTTTGAATTTGCCATACCTGCTACTGAAGGCCCTTTTAACTCACGTATCTCATCTCGTTTAGGATTACTTGCCATCTTTTGTCCGGTTCTTTCAAATATACCCACATGACCACTTTTAGGCATTGTTTGAACAAAGGCTTGTTCTGGCAAACTTTTTCTACTTCTTTTTTTAATATAAGCTCCATACGCTTTAGGTGTTTTGGTATCTGTTTTAAACCCCTTTTTTAAACGTGTAACAGGTCCATTTGCAATGACCTTACCTTCTAATCGTGATAAAGTTGCCTTTTGTATATTTAATCCTCTTTTAATTTCAGAAACTTTAATATTATAGTCAGCTTTTAATTCATTATGAAGGCTTTTCCCTGCTGATCGCGTTGTCTTATTAATAGCATTTCTCATACATCTACTCATGCCATTAGGAACTTCTGATAATAGCTCTTCTGCTCGCTTTACAAGGTGTTTATCTAAATCAACTTTAATCAGAATCATTCACCCCTAACGTGATTTCAAAAATTCCATCTACCTCTTTGCATGATGCAATGAAATATTCTTTATGGTCTAACTTTAAACTTCTACCTTCTACAGGTTTTCTCTTGAAATATTTAGCTTCAACTAAAACTAACTTCTCTCCCACATATGTTCCTTCTGCTGCTTGAATACGTCTCTTTTGTATTTCATCTTCATCAATAATGATAGGAATTTCTTTATCATCTAGAAAATGTACTTCTGCAAATTCATTAGTATTAAAAAATACATTTTGCAAATCCTGCTCTATGATTGCTTTTAAATTCATCGTACACCTACTTTTTAGATGTTCTACCTATATGTGTTGAAGTTTTTTTAACTTTTTTAGGTTCTAGATCTTCTTTATTGGGTTGGATTACTTCTACTTCTTTAGGTCCATCTACTTGGCGACTTTCTTTGTCCAACTCTTCTTTGTTCGCTTCCTCATCGGATGTCTCATCTGTTTTTAATGAGGGATAAGCCTCTGCTACACCATTGCCTATCAGTTCTCGTTCATCCTTTAAGGATAAGGTTAAAAGAGCACCCTTTTCATAAAGGATGCCATCTCTATTAAGTGGATTTGTTAGTTTTACCATCTTCTATCTCCTCCTAACCAATTCTACAGTATACAGTTCCAGCTCCTGAGCCTGCTTTTTTAGAAACAGCTATTCCTGCTATACAAGTCAGTTCACCTTTTGTTTTCGTAACATAGTTATTGTCATTGTCCCAATAAAGTGTGTCTCCTACCTCCATTGTTTCTGCTGCAGCTGGCATTTCATAAACACCTGTCATCCTTACCCCTCCGGTTGAACCTGCACGAATACTTTCTGTTGCAACGCCTACACAATTTCCAATTGGTACAATCTCGTTGTAGGCAATTTGCCTTTGAGCTGTAAAATTAATAATTTTCCCTTCTTGAATAAATGTTGCTTTGGCCATATTTAGGCACCTCCTATATTTTTTATGACAATACTACTCCATTATTCTTAGCAAGACCTTTAAAGTCTGTAACGGTTACACCATAATCCATATATATTCGCCATTCCATACCTAAGAAGTCAAAGCCCATTCTACTTTCAAGTTTAGGCATATCATCGCCATTTAGATATGTAACCTCGATTGTATCTGATAACATTGGATCTGCTGCTAAGAAATAATTTAATAAATTGCTTTCATCTGCTTCAAGCTCTGCATCTACAATAAGTTCAAGGGCATTTCTCCAAATATTATTAACCCCTGCATTTTGTTGACCTGGTAACGCCATAGATGTTAAGAGTTGGAGTGCTGCATTTTCCAGTTCTGGTGGTACTATAAGGAATTTTGGTGAAATATTTAAAGCCTGTTTCCCTGCAATACCTTTTTGGCGTTTCATTAAGGTCTTCATCTCTGCTAATGTCTTATTAGATAATTCTCCTGCTGTTCCTAAGTTGCCATGATCATTATGGAATAAAGGCTTGTTATCAAAAATAGTTGGGTTACTAGTAAGTTGTTGATAAACAAGCTTATTAATACCACGTCTAGCTGATTGAACGTAAAGCATAGGGATTTTAGTAAGGATGCCTAAATCATCATTAATCATAGCTTGACGTGTAAATCCAAACTTCTTACCAAATGTTGCAATAGATTTTTTAACACCTTGGTCTTTAAGTTCATCAAATGTAAATTCACCAGTCTCGCTCATCCTTGTAAGATCGCCAGCTTCAGAAATTTGATAGTGTGTTGCCCCTTTAAAGTCAGGGTTACTTCCAATACTTGTCCAGCGTTCAAAGGTTGTTTGTGCAATTTGATTGCCTCTTGCCATAGATTTGTTAACTGTATCGGAAAGAATACTTGCAAATTGGCTTTCTGGGCTTAAGGCTCTTCTTAAAAGCTCATCATCATCTAAACGATATGCATGTGTTACGCCTGAACGCTGTAAACATTCAACAGCAATATCTCTCAATTTCATGCCACGCATTTCCCTGGCACCTTCTGCTGGATTTTCTACATTTCCAAATGCACGCATCTGTAATGCATCTGATGCTGCAGCACGCATTTTATCTGCCTCATCTTTATGTACATGTAAATTGCCTTCTGAACGTCCTGATGAAATAGGTTCATTCATACTCATAAATCTTTTTAACACCTCAGCATTTACCTGTTCTATACTTAATCCTCTCTTAACAAAGTCCTGCATATCAAGTTCTAGTCCCCTTTGACTGGCTGTACCACAAATTTCCGCAATAGCTGCATAACGTTCACGTTCTGCTTGTAATGCTCTTTGAATACCGTCATTACTACCTTGTGCTCTTTCTTCTTCCTCGATTTCTCTTTTCAAGGTATCAATTTCTCTTTGTAATGAATCAAATTCTGCTTGTTCTGTGTCTGCTAATGCTCTGTTTCCATTCCTAGCTGAATCTAATAATGCCTGTTGTCTTTGTGTTTTTTGTTTAAGTAATTCTTTTTTATCCATTTTTCTTCCTCCTATAGGTAATTTTTATTTATTTGAACTTGTCTTTCTAAATTTGAAAGCTCAATAGTTCTAACTTGGGGTTGTTGTATATGTTCTTCTAGCTCTCTACCTACCCCAACACTTGGGTCTGCCGGAATAGATACAATTGAAACTTCGTAAGGTTGCCATTTTGTTGCAACTTCACATGGCCCTATAAACCTACCATTACTTGATGTTGCCCCTGGACGTACTTCTTCCCAACATGAGACACTATATCCAACGGATACACCTTTTAATGTTCCACTTCTTACCTTCTTATAAATTTTTTCACTCTCTTCATCATCATCAAAAACAATATCACAATACGTTCTCTTCTCTGTTTCATTGCATACAGCGTTTTCAATACGTCCGATAACTTTGTCTCGATCATGATTAAAAAGCGATACACCCATTTCATTTAATCTTGTAAAGTCTACACATCCTTCATCATGGCAAAGGATTTCTTGTCCATACCATCTATTAACAGGTGTCTCACTTGAAAACGAAACAGATATTCTACGTTCTTCTTCATTTACTTGCCTAATGGCTAGTGGAATACTTCTTTGTTGTGTTAATCCACTATTCGGCCTTTTCTTATCCATTCGGTTCTTCCTCCCCCTTCTCTTCAGGTAATAACTCTTTTTCAAAAGCTATTTCCTTGGCACGTTGTTTCATGACTTCCTTCCAATCAAGTCCTCTTGAACCACAAATATTTGCCAAAGTATCCATTCCAGATTCTAAAGCAAATTGGTTGGCTCTTACTTCTTTTAATGGATCTATCCAACTCCATCCTGGTGTAACCCAGTCATGCTTAAGATATTTTTTTGTATTGCTCCAAAAGTCTTTAATAGGTAACTTCCCACTTAAGACTGCTGAGATGATAAATTCTATATAGACTTCTCTACAGAAATGGTCTATCAAATACTTTTGTTCCATTTGATACGTTCTTTGGTCTTCTAACAATCCTTGTCTTGCACTTGAATAGTTAACCTGCGACATATCTCTAGATGATGCTTCATAACTTAACCCCTGTCCTGCTCCTGCAATACGTTGTTGAGTCATAATAAATTCTTTCGCATTGGATGATTGACCACTCGGGTTAACCGTTGTTACATCATCACCTGGTTGTAATTCATGAATCATACCTGGACTAATAGACCTAACAGGATAACCACTTTTTTTATCTATCATTCCACCTCTACCAACTGTACCTGTTGGTGTATTCTTTTTAATGAATACAGATAAGCAAGCTAAAATACGTTCTTTAACAGATATAGCTTCTACAAACTCATTGACCTCTTTGACTATTGGCATCGTTCTGGCCAGCTCTGTTACTTCACGAATTTGAGTAGGTCGCTTCTTACTAAATAAGTAGATTACCCTATTGGCTTCAATGCGCTCTGTACCACCTGTCCAGTAGCCATCTGGTGAGTATTGTTTAAAATAATAGGCAACAGGTCTATTGTATGGATTCACTTCAATCCCTCCAATAATTCTATTGCCCTCTGACGTTTTACTTAAAGAATAAGAAGTATCCAGTTCATCTACCTCTTTTGCTTGCAAACAAAAAGGAATTATTCCATCATCTGTATAACATTTGATGAATATAATTCCTCCGTCTACTTTTTTCCTTCTTACAGCCATAGCTTGAAACTCATCAAAGCATTGTGTCCCTGCCACATCACAATTTTTTGCATGACACCACTCTTCCCACAACTCTTCAATTTCAGCATTGAGTTTTTCATCTTCATTGCCATCTGCATCTGTAATCTTTGCTTGTGCCATAATACCTGTACCAATAACATTTCTTTCAAATGGATTGATAAGACCTTCTAAAATATCAGAATTTCTTTCTAAGTCTCTTGCTCTTGCTCGTAAGACATCTCGATGTGCTTGATTTGCTTGCTCTGCTGTTCCATTAACGGTTGTCCAATTTGCATTTAGCCTACTTTTAGTGCCAGCATCATAAGACCTTAAGGAATCTCTCCATGCCATACGATTATAGGCCCATCTAGGCGATACTGCTGCTATGCCTCTATCAAGCCAGTTCATTTTCTCACCTCCTTTCAAGTACATCCCTTATCTTCTGTCAAAACAAGCTACAGTCACACCACCATAATTCTCTTGTTCGCGTAATTCTTGCTCCAATCTTCTTCTTTCTTGATAAAGGACACTCAGATCAGCTTTCTTAATTCTTCTAGTGCCTATCTGATATTCCTGAGCCCCTTGCTCAATTGCACTAATGGCCATATTGATTTGATTAAGTCTGTCCATCTAAATCCACTCCTTATTATTGTTTATCCAACTATCTTGATTTGTCTGTTCCATCTCCTGTTCATTCCCTTGTGGCATCATATACCTTACATGTAATAAATCTGCCGCTGCTGCTGCATAGACTTCACAATCTAAATAGTGATTGTCTGCATGGCTTGTTTTGGTTTTCCAAACTTCTACGTCTCGTCCACCTCTTCTTTCAATAACTTTCTCTTCACTGGTAACTTGCCTTGCATAATCCATATCTACACCATCATAGACCATCCATGAACCTAATCCATTTTCTTTACGCATCCTTGCATAGATCATATTTTTGTATTGGCTACCATCTACAATGCATAGCCTCATGCCATAAGCACAACTATCTATCTTATCAATATTCGTAAGCTTATATTTAGCTAGGATTGTATTTGATGAACCTTTACATGCCATGGCCCAATCTTGGTTATCTACACAAAACTGATAAACATTTTCTGTATCATTACCCGAGTCAATTAAAGTTAAATTGACTAAGTGTGACTGCCCATTAGGGCTACTAAAACTTTGATTCATAATAAAGTCTATTTCTTCCCATGTTTCTACTTTGCCATGTAGTACATTCCAGGATGTCATATATGGCCCCCATGCTCTTATTGTGAAATAGAAACAATCTTTCTGAACGTCTACCCCTCCAGTAAGTATAAGTGCTTCATCTGGTACAATACCTTCTGTATATTCTGATTGACGTTCAAATACAATATCACTATCCATCTTAGTTTTTGTATCTTCCCAAGGCTCTCCAAGCCAAGAGTTAATAAAGTTCATAAGTTTTTCAGGATAGTTATGAGAAGATACGAACTCATACGCCACATCTCCAAATCTAACCCAAGGAGAATAAATGGCATTAAGATGAAAGGCTACTGAACGTTTGCCACTCCCATTGGTACATCTCCATTCACCATTTCTAATCATCTGTGGCTTATGATTGTCTTGAATCGTTCCTTTACAAGATTCACATTCATAATAAGCTGTTTCTCTCGCTTCTTTAGGAGACTTTGTATCTTCTTTCCATTTAACTTGCTTAAAGATAAGCTTTTGATAAACCCCACAATGAGGGCATGGCACAAAATATTGATACTGGCTGTCTGCATTAAGCCATTCTTGCCATATAGGTCCTCTTTTCAATGTTGGTGTTGAAGTTAAGAATATTTTCTTTGTATTCGGGAATGTTCTCGTACGCTCTTTAGCAAGAGAAATAGGATCCGCTTCTTTACCTGCATTGGTAGGATATTTGTCTACCTCATCAAAAAAGATAAACCTTACAGGCCTACTTGCTAAGTCCGATGCTGAGTTAGAACCAACTAATACAATGTACATTCCATTAAAATTAAGCTCTAATAATTTACTTTCATTTTCTCTATACTTCTCTGTTAAGACAGGAGACAGAGCAACCATAGGCTGAACTCTTTTCTTACTTGTAAACTCTGCAAGCTTCTCTGTAGGATAAACAATCATGGTTGGACTAGGATCTTGTGCAATCACATAACCTATCATGTTATTAAGACATTCTGTTCCACCTACCTGGGTAGGTTTTACAAAAACAATCTTCTCAACTTCAACATCTGTAAAAGCATTCATAATACCTTTTAAATACTCTGTTCGACTGGTATTCCATTTACCTGGTTCAGCACTTGTTTGAGCATCTAGTATGCGATACTTATCTGCCCATTCTGAAACGGTTAATTTTTCGGGTGGTTTTAAAACTTTTAATGCTTGAAGAATCCAATCAGGTATACTAACCTTCTTACGTTTCTTTACATATGCCATTTTCAGCAAACTGCTCCAATGCATCATTTATTGTTTCTCTAATCTTATTTTCCACCCTTCTTGCTTCTACCTCATCGACATAAGGTGCTATATCTACACCTATTTTTGAAACCAAACCAAGTGCTGACCTTTTAAAGATAATAAAATACCTTTCAAGTTCCGCTATAGCATCACTCTTAAGAAGATAATCTCCTCTTGCAATCGCATTTTTCAAATCAGCATTTTCAGTCTGCGCCTTTTTAAGTTGTGTTTCATAGAATACTTTTTGATAGGTAATCGGCATCGTTTCTATATCAACATCCTCTGACGTTTGCTGATTAGCTTCATCGCGCCATTTCAAAACATCTGGCAAATACCAATAGCCATGAGATATTTTAGGACAACCCTTCTTTTCCCATTGATTAACTGTCTTTTTAGTTACCCCAAAAGCATCTGCTAAAACGCTAGTAGATAGACACATTTTACCTTCTATCATTTTACCTACAATATCTTTTGCCATACACTTCCTCCTAGGGTTAATTTAAAACTAAATATTTCCCAAGCTGTAGCCCTAGAGCCACAAAGCTTTCAAGGATTTCATTTTTAATTTATAAAATCCTCATATTAACCTACTTTCAAAATTTTTATAAGGACAGAAACCTCGCGAGTCATGGTACCCGCATATGCCCCCACCCCTTAGAAAGTACCTATTCATTTTGCACAAAAGACTTTTTCTGCTAATCAATTGTGCATTTTAAATAATTTATAAGTAACCTTTGATATATAAGGATTTCTTATTTATTTACTAAGTATTCTGTAAGTCCATTTCCTTATATTACAGTCACTCAGTAAATCGTCATCTTTCCATTGATTTTATTATGTTCCTCTCTAGCCTTTATTGTTGAGTGTCACCTCGTCTTAATTCGGTACTTACAACTCTGGAATAGACATAACCGCACTATCTTGTGCATCTTCATATATGCCTATATATTTCATTGTCATTTCTATTGTTGAGTGACCTAGAATTGCTTGAACTAATAATAAAGCCTTTTCATTTGAGCCATGCTTTACAAAAAGATGGTATGCAAAAGTTTTCCTTCCACTATGTGTTCCTATATTAATATCTAATCCACAAGCTTCAGCTGCCTTTTTTAAGTTTCGTCCTATCTGTCTACTAGATACTGCCTTATTCCTACCTTGTCTCGATAGTAATATATATTCCTCATCGCCTTTACCCTCAATGTGCTTCTCAAGTATCTTCCTTAATTTAGTTTTAAGAGCTACGCGTCTTGGGTGACCAGTCTTTTGCTCCCTAATAATAAAAGCTCCTTGGGCCAACACATCTCTTATATCTCCAACTCGTAATTTTAAAAGATCACTTACTCTATACCCCGAATTCCTAGATAATTGCCAAAAGATATATTCTCTCTCATAATGTATAGAAAGATAATTGGCATATACTCTTTCCTCCGAAATATTTTTTATAGGCGATACCCTTGCCATCTTTTATCCCACTCCTTTTGCTTTGCTCCACTCTTATTGGCTTTAAAGAGTTTTTGGACTATATACTTTAACTCTTCATCAACATCTGCCTCCTTGTTGTTTAATATCTCACTTATATCAGTGACTCTGTACTTTCTCTGTCCTTTTATGGAGGGTAGTCTATAACCATTTTGATTTAACCACGAAGCAATCTTTGTCGTTGATTCTATATTGAGATACATCTTAAATATTTTCACTTCTAAAGCTTCATTAGCTTTTATTTCACTATATTTTAATAAGCATTCTTTCATATAAGCATACTTTTCTAATTGTTCATCAATATATTCTATCTTCATTAATATCTACCCTCTTAAGCTTTAATAATTTATCTTAAACTTTTGTATTTGCTAAAGTTTGTTGTTTCACAAGACTTTGTCTAATTTGCAATTTATTGATTAGCTCTTCAAATTCTGATATAGAAATTCCTTCATATCTACATAAGTCAATAATTTTGTCACATACATTATTTAGTTTCTTTTCTAACGAAAGCTCTTCCAAATACTTTTCTTGCTCATTTGAAGGCATCATATCAAACAGTCTCTTTTGTTCTATATCCAGTTCATCATACCTTATCTTATGCGTAATTAAATCTCCTTCTTGTATTCCTAATAAGTCATTTGCATCTGTTTTTAGTACTCTACTTAATGCTATTAAGACTTCATATTTAGGTCTTCTTTCTCCTGTTTCATACATAGTAATAGCATTTCTAGTAATAGAAGGAAATTTATTTCTTGCTAATTCTTGGTTTACCTTCTTGCATAGTTCTGTTTGTGTATATCCTTGTAATTTTCTTGCATGCTTCAACTTATCTGCAAATAAATCCATTTTCTTCATCTATAACATCTTCTTTCTAAGAACTATTTTTATTGGGTTATTACACACCATTTTGAACAAAAAATTATTGAAAATAAAAATACACCTAGATCATATCACTAGGCGTATTTAAAACGGATATTTGATAGGTTGCCCTATCTTTTTAATATTTTAGGAATTAGGATGAACTCAATGTTTAGGATGATTTCTTTCGTTCACCCATTAACATATTAACATGGCTATCTGTTCAATGGCTGTTCAACATCTGTTCTTTCCTGTTCAAAATCCACCATCATCTGTTCACTACCTGTTCAGCATCTGTTCATGCTTTTGATAAAAAAATAAGAGATAAGCCATCACGACTTACCTCAAATGATATTTTTATTTACATGTATGATGTCAATCATAAACTATACTACCTAGCTAATATTGTTCTATTGACATCTGCTACTCTGCCTAACACTTTATTGCTTTGATCCCAAAATTCTTTCTTACGTACTATTTTTCTATCTTTAGGTGTTATTTTAACGATAAAATCCAAAATATTAATTAGCATCGACAATATTTGTATAAGTACTCTTTTTTTTAAGCTTACCATTCGAAAATAGTATGGTCTTTTAAGCTTTACAACTCTTTCTATTACAATGTTTTTTCTAAGAGCTAATCTCTGCATTTCTTTTGGGCACATTTCTAGTTGCCTTAAAAATTTCTGGAACTGTTTATCACTATATTTTGCCTCTTGTATTATAAACCTATTAAAATTTATTTCTAGGTTACAGCTATCTAATAAATATGTATTTTTCATAATATAATCATGTACTTTATCAAATTGTTTTGCATTTTCATGATTTAATATCTTTGCATAATCTCTTTCTATAGAGAGCATTTCTTGTAAAATATGTGCATATTCACCATCAGATTTGATTTTATTTCTAATGATAATTGTATAATAACTGGTATATACTATTGAGGCCAATCCTGCAATTCCACTAACAACAGCCAATACTGTTAATGCATCCATGCTTTAACCCCCCTTCTAAGTCTAATTTTACTTACCTACTACCTGTATTCCCTTTTGATTTTGGTTTGTCATAAAACTGCAACTCACTTACAGATTTCATTGCTTCTCTTGTCAATACCATACCATCACTATATGCATTCTTAATATTTTCTACTGTGCTTTCGTGCATCTCTTTCAATATTTGCAATTGCTTTTTATGAACACCTGTTACAATCCAAATAATAAAGATGCACATTAAAGCAAATGGTGATGCTTTTGCAACTTCTCCTAAGGCTAAACTCCAATCCATTTTTATCATCCTTTTAAGCTATTTTATTTTACTATCATATATAATTTTACTATTATATAGTTTTTTTATCAATAAGATCACATTAATTTCCTTTACAAACATCACAAAATATGCTATATTAACTAGTTTTCTCAATAAATTAATCACTTTGTTCCTATTACAGAAGTAATTAGGCTTCACTAAAATCAGTATTTAGGTAATAAAAAAGCAGACTTATGCCTGCTCTACTTTATCAATATAAATATACTTAAATAAAGGTAAATCTATATAACTTTCATCTCCTTTTATTTTATCTGCTAGTGCCTTAATACCCTTTTCATCATACCTCCTACATGTTGACTCACTTAACCCCATTTTTCTTGTTACATAATCCCAAGTATAACCCTCTATATGTTTTAACTCTAAAACATCTCTCCACTCTTTCTTAATATCCAGCAAACTTAAATCAATGCGCTTTAAATAAAATTGCAATGAATCTATTTCCTCTTCCAAATCTAATTCCATTTGAATATTTTTAATCGCTATTTTCTCTACTATAGAAGTTACTTTATTTGTTTTTGCAGGCACCTCATCATATGTAGCACTTTTTATGCCAACTTCTCTATCATTATGCTCTCTTTCACTTTTTAATTTCTTTAGAAACTCTTTTTTTGACTCTAATTTTGCTCTGTACTCTTTATAGTTTTCCAAACACTCTATTGTCTCTTGTAAATATTTATTTTTCATCCTAATCCCTCCAATATCAAACTTTCATTTGCTTGAATAAGCACCAAAACACTCATGCCAAAATGAC
>OBXC01001322.1_pt1 | contig 12155 bp, 9 predicted proteins | sample 1538111 | NCBI WGS metagenome assembly OBXC01 (sample SAMEA2580137, study PRJEB22360) | human gut metagenome | biome: human gut; feature: human-associated habitat; material: faeces | place: Denmark | collected 2008/2010 | reverse complement strand
CCCCGCCAATATCGGCAGCTCCCAATACTCCCATTCCCTCTATGGCGCGCTTTAAATGCTCTTCTGCTTTTTCTCTGAGCCCTGCATCGTCCCCGGCCATATCCCAGCCGGCCGGATATCCAAAGGTAAATGCCGGTGCAATGGCCAGTTCCTCCATATACTTCTTTAAATCCCGTATCTTTTCTTTTTCCAGTGCAAACATCTCTTCCGTAGGAAAAAACTCAAAAACGTCAGCTCCGGCTTCTTTTGCCTGTTTCAAACATTCCCGCACTCCCAGCTGACCATAAAAACTCCCCCAATGGCCAAAATGGATACCAATTTTCATAATATCTAAACACCTCTCTTTTCCCGTATCTCACCTTATGTTTTTTGTATATATTTTCTCGGTTTCATTACCAGCCGGCCAGCTTTACATTTATTATAGCTAATTTTCTCAGGATACTATATCAAAAATATATCACATTTATATAATTTTCTTCAGGTATTATCATAATTTAAATTATTAAAAAAGCAATTCGGACGTTCCACATTTCAGATGAGAGTTTAGTAATTAGTTTGAATCCACGTATAATCTTTGCAATTTCTTCCAAAACTGGTAAGTGTTGAATTGATTTTCATTCTCTGGTATAATGATTCGGTAAAGGAGGTTTCCTATGAACTATGGCAAACATGAGACGGAGAAAAAGATCAAATCCGTCAATTCAAAAGCGAAGAAATACACCAGCCGGGTTTTTCTTGCCTTTTTAAAGAGTCTGTTCGTGCTGTGCCTGTTCTGCCTGGTAGTCGCCGGGAGTATCGGATTTGGCATGGTTAAAGGAATCATAGACAATGCTCCTGACGTCGATATCGCAACCATTGTTCCAAACGAATACGCCACTACGGTGTATGACAGTGCCGGTAATGTGACCGAGACTCTCGTCACCGCCGGTTCCAACCGCGAGGAGGCAAGCTACGACGAACTGCCCAAGAACTTAATCAATGCGTTCGTAGCATATGAAGATGCAAGATTCTGGGAGCACAACGGAATTGATCTGCGCTCCATCATGCGTGCGGTAAAAGGCGTGCTGACAGGCGATTCCTCTGCCGGCGGCGGAAGTACCATCACCCAGCAGCTGATTAAAAACAGCGTTTTTGGCGGGGGAATGGAAAAAAGCTTCGGGGAACGGCTGGAACGGAAGATGCAGGAATGGTATCTGGCCGTCAAACTGGACAGCGCCATGTCAAAAGAGCAGATCATTACCAACTACTTAAACACGATCAACCTGGGAAAGAATTCTCTGGGCGTCAAGGTAGCGGCAAGGAGATATTTTAATAAAGAGGTGTCCGACTTAACGCTGTCCGAATGCGCCGTGCTTGCGGGCATCACCCAGAACCCGTCAAAATTCAATCCGGTTACCGGACAGAAGGCCAACTCCGACAAGCAGAAGGTCATCCTGCAGTATATGGTGGATCAGGGCTATATCTCCAAGGAAGAGCAGGAGGAAGCGCTGGCGGACGACGTCTATTCCAGGATTCAGGATGTGGAGATTGTCACCAAAGAGACTTCCACACCTTACAGCTATTTCACGGACGAGCTGGTGGAACAGGTGCAGGATGCCATGAAGGAAAAGCTTGGCTACACCAACACCCAGGCCCACAACATGCTGTATTCCGGCGGCCTCTCCATCTATACGACACAGGACCCCACGATTCAGTCCATCGTAGATGAGGAGATCAACAACCCCGACAACTATTCGGCGGCCCGCTATTCCATCGAATACAGACTTTCCGTCACCGGGGCAGACGGTACCACCACCCACTACTCCGAAGAGAATTTGAAACGCTACCACCGTGACAACGGGGACAGCGGCTATGACGGTCTGTACGACAGCGAAGAAAAGATACAGGCCGATATAGACAATTACAAGAACAGTATTTTAAAGGAAGGCGACACTGTCATCGGTGAATCCCTTCACAAGACGCTTCAGCCTCAGGCCTCCTTCGTGATCATGGATCAGAAGACGGGACAGGTAAAGGCCATCGCCGGAGGGCGCGGGGAAAAGACCGCGAGTCTTACCCTAAACCGTGCCAGCAACACCCTTCGTCAGCCTGGTTCCACCTTCAAGGTGCTGACTGCGTTTGCCCCCGCCATGGATACGTGCGGCGCGACGCTGGGAACCGTCTATTACGATTCGGTTTTCACGGTTGGCAAGAAGACCTTCTCCAACTGGTACAGCTCCGGTTATCAGGGCTATTCCAGCATCCGGGACGGTATCATCTATTCCATGAACGTCATTGCGGTCCGCTGTCTGATGGAGACCGTTACACCGCAGCTCGGTGTGGAATACGCGAAGAACTTCGGCATCACATCGCTGACTGATACGGACTACAACGCGGCTCTGGCCCTGGGCGGAATCACCGACGGCGTGTCCAACCTGGAGATGACGGCGGCCTATGCCACTATCGCCAACGGCGGCGTCTACACAAAGCCGGTGTTCTTTACGAAGATTATCGATCACGACGGCAAGGTGCTGATCGACAACACGCCTGAGACCCACCGCGTGTTAAAAGATTCCACGGCATTCCTGTTGACGGATGCCATGGCGGATTCCATGGAAAGCAGCCGAAAGTTTGCCCGTCCGGGCGCCGGCCCCAGCTCTACCAGCTCATCGGCCAATATTCCCGGCATGTCCAATGCCGGCAAGAGCGGAACGACTACTTCCAACAATGATATCTGGTTCGTCGGATATACTCCGTACTATACCGCCGGAATCTGGGGCGGCTGTGACAGCAACCAGAAGCTGACCAAACAGAACGGCGGAACGACCTTCCATAAGGCCATCTGGAAAAAGATCATGACCCGCGTTCACGAAGGAATGTCTGATCCCGGATTTACGGTTCCGGACAGCGTGGAGACCGCACAGATCTGCCGTAAATCCGGCAAACTCCCCGTCTCCGGCGTCTGCACCAACGACCCGAGGGGCAACGCGGTATACACGGAATATTTTGCCAAGGGAACCGTTCCCACGGACGTGTGCAACAATCACGTGCGCGCGACGGTATGCGCGGAATCCCACTGTCTGCCCACCCCATTCTGTCCGGAACGGACGACCGCCGTATTTATGGCGCTGCCGGCCGGCGAAGAAGGTACTACGGACGATTCCGTATTTGCAATGCCGGGCTACTGCCCGATCCACACCGAGGCGTCTGTCATTATCCCGCCTACGGATGACACCGGACTGCCGGAGACGGTAGCTCCGGGAACACTGCCTTACGGCCCCGGCTATGTGTCGCCAAACACACAGACCAGTCCGGCACCTACTACGGGATCTCCGATGCAGGTGAGTCCGGGGGCGCAGTAAACATGAATGATAAAAGGGGTGCCACACCATATTCGTGCGGCACCCCTTATTGTTGTCCTTGCCCGGCGATTACTTGAGTCTTCCGCCGTTATGAATCTATAGCAGCATCTTATCTAAACAATCAGAGAGGATCATCATGTTATATGTTAGAAATTAAAATCGTCAACGTTTTCATCCGTAAAAATAGAAGGTGCTCCCATAATCACGTGATTTCCCTGAATTGTAACTGTACCAAAACCGGGCACTTCCATATCACCGTCTTTCAGTGTCTTTCCATCCAGAATCTCCTTTGCAAGATAAACCGTAATATAGCCAAGTCTTGCCGGATCCCAAAGAAGAACCGTATCGATAGAGCCATCGTGCAGGTAAGTCCTCGCATCATTCGGCATCGCTGAACCTACAAGCGCAATCGAATCCTGAAGTCCCTTTTCGGATATTGCCTGGCCTGCTCCAATGGGTGCCGGTGAACTAAATCCTATAATCCCCTTTAAATCCGGATATGTAGTAATTAAATCCAGCGTTTTTGTATAAGCTTCCTGAACGCTTTCGTTTGTACAAACCGGATCTGTAACAAGCTTGAGCCCTGGATATTTTTCCGCAGCGTAATCGGAACCGAACTTGATCCATTCATTACACGTTCCTGCAGTCAGAGTACTCGTAAGAATTGCATATTCGCCTTCCTCCCCCATCGACTCCACAAGTGCATCCCAGTTTGCCTCTGCATACGTCTTATAATCAATTTCCTTCACCGATAAATCCACCACAGACGGATCCGCAGGAGAATCCCAATCCAGAATCTTTATTCCTGCTTCCTTTGCCTGTTTAAGCACCGGGGTAAGGGAATCTGCATCATTTGCTGATACACAGATCGCATCCACTCCCTGGCTGATCAAATCCTGAATCATCTTTACCTGCTCTGCTGCATCCGCTACTGTTGGTCCCGTAAATACAGCATTGACACCATCAATCTCTTTATCTGCTTTTTCCACACCAGCTCTGGCCGCTTCGAAATACGTAAGTCCTACAGCCTTAGGCATCACCACTATATTATACTCTTTTGCTGATTGTGCGCTCTCTTCGCTTTCTGCTTTCGTTTCTGCTGCAGGAGTCTCCTCCTTTTTCTCAGCAGTTGTTTCTGCTGCCGCCTTAGCAGTCCCAGCCGGAGTTTTTTCCTCATTCTTTCCCGCACAGCCTGAAAGGGTGCAGACACACATTGACAGTGATAAAACCATTGCAAGTAATCTTTTTTTCATATGAATTCTCCTTCTCCTTTTATCCTCTCATGATTAAGATTCGATTTCCAATATTACGATATTTCTATCTGCTTTTTCGATATTCATTTAAAAAATTCAATGTAAGCACACCGATCAGTATCACACCATTAATTACTGTGGTCAGATTACGGTCAAGCCCAAAAATGTTAAATCCACTCGATATGATCTGCAGGATAGCAACCGCGATCCCCACTTTTCCATATCCCCCCGTAATCATGGTTCCTCCCAGTACAGATGCCGCTACAGCCTGCATCAGATAAGATGACCCATAATCAACTCTGGCCGAGTTATATCTTGACATCATGATTAACATGGCCAGGCTTCCTAAAAACCCGGAATACATATATACTTTCATCATGATGCGGTTCACATTAAGACCTGAGAAGGATGCCGCTTTTCTGTTGCAGCCTACCATATAAACGCTCTGTCCCCAGGCAGTTTTTTCCAGAAGAAGCCATGTGACACCAGCCACAAGACCAAACACGATCATAGGTACCGGTACCCCACAAACTGTACCGTTGCCGATCCAGTAGAATGCAGCCGGAAAACCGGAAATGGAATTTCCTTTTGAAATATAAAGACCAATTCCTTCAAACAATGTTGAAGTACCAAGTGTTGCCATCATAGCGGCTGCCCCAATATACGATACCACATACCCATTGATAATACCGCATAGAACAGAGGCCGCCATCGATGTTAAAACAGCGATCATGATGATGAGTGTTTCGTTCCAGTTCTGCTTATAAAGGGAGGCCATCACAGTTGCCGATACGACACCGCCAAGGGTAGCAGTCGTAACCAGGGATAAGTTAATACCACCTGTCAGTATGGGGACCATCATTGCAAGCGTCAGAATACCAAATTCAGGCAGCTGAAACGCCATGGACCGAATGTTCGTCACTGTCAGAAATTTATCTGGAGACAGGAAGGATAAGGCGATAAATACCAGGGCAAAAACAATCAGCAATATTCTTTCTTTAGAATTCTTCTTCATCTTCACCCCTCCTCGATATCTACTTTAGCCAAATGTCTTCCGGCACGGCGTTTCCCAATCACCACAAAACAGATTGAAAATACCATAAATACGCCCAATATAACCTTTTGCCAGTAGCTTGAAACCTTCATGAGCGTCAGGCCATTATTTATGACTGCAAATAACGCAACTCCCAGCAATGTGCCGGTTATACTGCCTTCACCTCCCATAACGTTCACACCGCCTAAAATGACTGCGGCAATCACCTTCATGTCATATCCATTAAATGCGTTTGGATCGATTTGCTTTAATATAGATACATGGGTCATCGCCGCAGTCCCGCATATAAACCCCATATAGCCATATACAAATACTGTGATTTTCTTAACATGAAAACCAAGGCGTTCAGCCGACAACCGATTTCCACCTATTGCAAAAACGCCTCTTCCTACCTTGGTGTATTTCATAATTATATGAGTAAGAACAACGACTGCCGCCAGGATAAGAATCTGTACTGGTATCCCAGTCATCCCACCTCTACCATTCGGAATCACATTCAGTACTGTTATTCTCCCAAATGCAGGAAAATTATCAGGAATATTATTGATGTATGCTCCCTTTGTTATATACAGCATGAAGCCGCTTATGATACTGTACATCCCCAGGGTCTCAACGATAGGAGGCAGTTTGATAAAAGCAATCAGAAGACCATTTACGATTCCCATACATGAACCAATCACCATACCCAGAAAAAAAGAGAGTATCACATTTCCAGTATAAGAAACCATAAAATTGCCAACAAAAAGCGTTGTAGCCGCTATAATGCCCCCTACTGATACATCGATACCACCTGTAATCATAACCAGAAGCATCCCCAGTGACACGATAGCCAAAACCACATTTCCCTTCAATATGTTCATGATATTATCTACACTTAAAAACGCCGGATTTTTAATCGTTATGATAAAGCTTACGGCCACGAGGATGATCACCAGGCCCATTTCTTTGTGCTTTAATACGTTCTTCATGAGGCTGGTCCCCCCTTCGCTTTTTCATTCTTTAAGATTGCCGCATTCATAATGGTAGTCTGACACGCTTCAGTGCCATCAAACCGCCCATTGATTCTTCCTCTCCTTACGACGAGTACGCGATCGCTGATTGAGAGGATTTCAGTCAATTCAGAGGAAACCATAATAACTCCCATCCCCTGGTCGGAAAGTTTTCGGAGCAGATCATGGATTTCTGATTTAGCACCCACATCAATTCCGTTTGTGGGCTCATCCACAATAAGGATCGATGGTTCTGATGCCAGCCATTTAGCAACAACAATCTTCTGCTGATTGCCTCCGGACAGTTTTTGTGCCTCCATATCGGGATACCCTGGTTTGATATTTAATTTTTCGATCCATTCCTTTGCCAAATCTTCCTTCTTTTTCCTGCTGATCAGGCGGCTCTTTCCTCTCAAACGCTTTAATACTGTAATTGTAATATTATCTTCTACTGATTTTGTTAAGATAAGGCCCTCTGTCAAACGGCTCTCAGGTACGTAGCTGATTCCATATTTTACTGCCTCCTCCATGGAACGGATCAGTACCTTCTTTCCCTTTATGTATATCTCACCGGAATCTGCACAGGCAATTCCACAGATGGCCTGTATTATTTCTGTTCTTCCCGCTCCCACAAGCCCGGTAATTCCAAGAATTTCTCCTTTATGAAGTACAAAAGAAATATCTTTAAAATTCCCTTCTTTGGATAAATTCTTAACCTCGAGGACTGCTTCTCCTATCTGCTTTGCACTTTGATGGTTAAATTCTACTTTTCTTCCAACCATAAGCTTAATCAATTTTTCGTTGTCCATCTCTTCTTTTGGATAGGTACCGATATACTGGCCATCACGTATTACAGAAAAAATGCTGCACACCTTAAACAATTCTTCCAGTTTATGACTTACAAAAAGGATTGATATCCCTCTTGCCTGTAAGTTTTTTATGATAGTAAACAGAAGCTCTACCTCTCCTCCAGACAGGGTCGATGTCGGTTCATCCATAATGATCAGCTTGGCCTTGCAAGCCAGCGCTCTTGATATTGCAACGAGCTGCTGTTTGGCTATCGATAAGTTTTCCAGAACCGTATCTGTATCAATATCCACTCCAAGGGCTGAAAGAGCCTGCTTTGCAGTTTCCCTCATTTCCTTCCAGTCCACTGGTTTTCCTTTTTTCTCAAGCTGATTGCTGATAGAGATATTTTCCGCTACAGTCAAATTAGGAAATAAAGAGAAATCCTGATAGATCACAATGATCCCCCGCCGTATCGCTTCCATTGGTGTCAGTCCAGATATCTTCTCTCCCTCGATCTCGATCAGTGCGCCCTCGTCAGGCTGATAATTTCCTGCCAGAATCTTTATTAAGGTTGATTTACCTGCACCATTTTCTCCTACCAGAGCATGTACTTCTCCATACTTTATTTCCAGTTCAATTCCGTCAAGTGCCTTCACCCCCGGAAATGTCTTACTGACATTCGACAGTTTTATGTAAGTACCTTCCATCATCTGTCTCCTCCCACATCATCGGTCAAAGGCTTCTGAAAGGGTATGGTAGCGCCCCGGAGCTCCCGGAAGTTCCCATTTCAAATCCTTTATCACCCGATCCAGGCCATTCATATCTTCCTCTGTCAAACTCTTCAGTTCCCCTCCCATAAGCTTCGCAGTTAAAATCGACTCCGCCATCGACTCCATAATCTGAATATATTCAATTGTATCCCGCGCACAGGACCGGCTTACTGCCACGACTCCGTGATTTTCCAGTATAAAACCATTTGCATCAGCCACATAAGGATCAAATACGTAGCCCAGTGCCTTTGCATTAGGCTCCGCATAAGGAATCGTAAGAATCGGGCCGAGCAGCATCATAGCCTCTGGTATCAAAGGCAGCATCATAGCTCTTTTCCCTTCTTTTGAGGTAGACATTCCTATACAGAGCGGCGGATGGGCATGCATAACAGACTTAATCTCCGGCCGTTTCTTCATAATATGAAGGTGCATGAATGCCTCCCCGGTCGGCTTCTTTCCTTCCGGCGCGTATAGGACATTTCCTTCCATATCAACTGCACAAATCATATCTGCAGTAATCTTTCTCTTTGGGGTCTTGGTTGGGGTAATCAGAACCAGATTTTCTTCTACACGGTAAGACAAATTTCCACCAACACTGGCTCCATATCCCAATTGACCGTCTCTAATACACACCTCAACCATTTCATCAAGTTCTCTCTTGTATTTTTGCAGAACTTCTCTCATTCCCTTCTCCCTTCACGATCGGAAGCCAGCCAAATACTGGACTCATCCTTTTATAAATCCGTTCCCATTCATTCTCCCTGACTGCATTCGGATGGTATGTTTTACACTTCCAGGTTCTCGCTATAATCCGAAGTCCCTCCTCCATCGATTGTATCATACCGGCAGCTATTGCCTGCTGGATAAAATTACCAGTGACAGAAGCTTCCACCGGCCCGGCTGCAACCATGATCCCCAACGCATCTGCAGTCGATTGACACAAAAGCTCATTTCGGCTTCCGCCTCCTAAAAGCTGTAATTTCCGGAACCGGCAATCCGCATATAGCTCCAGACAATCCCGGCTGTAACGGTATCTAAGCGCCAGACTTTCACAAACATTTCTCACAATTTCACCGACCGATTCCGGAATGCTCTGTCCAGTTCTTCTGCAGTATTCCTTTATTTTTTCTACCATCCTGCCTTCCTCAAAAAAGTCCTGTGCCTCTGTATCAATAAACGAATGAAATGGTTCTGACTCATTTGCCATATCCGTCAATTCACTCCAGCTGTAACTCTGTCCCTGCAGCTCCCATTCACGTTTACACTCCTGCAGAATCCATAATCCTGTATGGTTAAATCTTAGATTTCTTTTCCCATACAAGGAAAGATCATTGGTCAGTCCATACCGGATCAGAGACAGGTCTTCTATTGGTTCATCGATCAGGCAGCCCATACATGACCAGGTACCGCAGCTCAAATATAAGCTTTCCGCCTTATGCTCCATATCTGCGCAAACAGATGCTGCGGCTGTATCATGACCTGCCACCGCGATGACCTGGAGATTCCTTGATATCCCTGTTTCAGATATAATCTCTTCTGTCAGATTACCCAACGGCGTACCGCTCAATATAATATCTGGAAAGCGGTCCGGAATTCCGAGCATCTCTCTGTAATGATGATTCCACCTCCCCGACCGTATATCAAGAAGCTGTGAGGTAGCGGCCATTGTAATTTCCGAAGCCTTCACTCCGGTCAGAAAGTAATTAAACAGGTCCGATATCATCAGAATCGTATCTGTCTGAGAAAGAAGGTCTGCTTTTTTCATTTCCAGATACTTTAAGAAAACAGTCGGCTGAATATCCATAGGCTTAAAAAGTGTCATCGTAAACTGTTTATCTTTAGGAATTTCTTTCTGCATTGATACAAGAATACAATGAGAATTGCTATCCCTGTAGTGGTACGGCTGAGCCAGCAAATCTCCCTGACAGTCGAGAAGCCCTATTGTATTTCCCCAGGAATTCAGCCCCATCGTATCAATTGGCAAACCTTCCTTCGCAGCAGCTGCAAGTCCATTCTTAATCTCCTGAAAAAGCTGCAAAAAATCCCAGTAAAGAACGCCTCCCAAGCGTACAGGACGATTTACAAACCGATGCAGTTCCCTGATTTTTAACGTTCCGTCTTCCAGTATGCCATATACGATTCTGCCATTACTGGCTCCCATATCACAGGCCAACATATGAAGTGTTTTCACCCTCATCCCTCTTTTCATTACAAATAGTATTCATCCGGGTCCTGATAATAGCGGCACCCTGTGTTGAGAGTCATCATTAATTCAAGATCTTCTTTTGTTAGCTGAAAGTCAAATATATCCAGATTCTGTCTGGCATGGTCCGGATTAGAAGCCTTGACCAGTACCCTGGCTCCTAACCCGGTAAGATAACGAAGTGTTATCTGAACAGGCGTTCTGCCATAATGAGACGCTACCGCTTCTATTACTGGATTATGAAGTATCTCTGCTCCACGAAGCAGCGGGCTCCACGCTTCCACACATATATCATTCTTCCTGCAGTAATCAAGCATCTCCCAATCAATAAAGAATGGATGCATCTCAATCTGGTTGACCATAGGAATCTCTCCCCCCAGCTTTTTAAGCTTTTCCAGATGATGAATCTTAAAATTACTTACCCCGATTGCCTTTATACGCTTTTCTGCATATAAATCCTGAAGCGCTTTCCAGGTTTCTTCATAGAGTCCATTCATCGGACAGGGCCAATGGATCAGGAGTAAATCAATCGTTGTTCCCAACCTCTGTTCACTTCTTTCAAATGCTTTAATGGCCTTTTCGTAACCATGATCCTCATTCCATATCTTTGTGGTAAGAAACAACTCTTCACGATTATAATTACAGGTACGAAGTGCTTCTCCAATTTCACTCTCATTGCCGTAATGTTCGGCAGTATCAATTCCTCTGTAACCAAGTCTCCATGCCGTATGAATGATTTCTTTCATACAACCTCCGGCAGACGCCTTATATGTACCAACCCCAATCATCTGCCGGGATATTCCGTTTCGAAGGATTGAAATATTATCATCCATTACGAATGCCTCCATCTATGCCTTATCAAATATATCTTTCATTCCGGTAAATTGTTTCTTTCCTCCCGGCATATGCTCTCCTCTGATCAGGAGCAGATTATCCAGGCCTTCCATTTCTTCATTGGTAAGGGTTCTAATATCTTCCCCCATAATCCTATTTGCCAACAAGGATTTTGCCAGGCTTTCCAGAACCTGAACTGATTCAACAGTATCCAGAACACCACTGGTGCTGCATACAAGGCAGCCATGATTCGCCATAATGAATGCATTGGATTTTTGAATATATGGTTCGAAGGAATACCCCAGCTCTTCTCCATTCGGCTGAACGTAGGGAATTGTAAATACAGGTCCTAACTGTGTCATAGATTCCGGAAGTAATGGCAAAATCATCGCTTTCTGCCCTTCCGCCGTTAGAGACATGCCGATTGCGTAAGGTGGATGCGCGTGCATGATACCTGTTACATCCGGCCTCGCTTTCAGGCAGTATAAATGCATAAACATCTCTCCGGTTGGCTTTCGCCCCTCTTTCGCGTAGAGTACCTGCCCCTCCATGTTGACAATACAGATATCATCGAAAACAATGTTCCTTTTAATAATTCCGGTAGGTGTAATTAATATCACGTTCTCCGCTACTCGAAAAGACACATTACCTCCAGACGCCGCTCCAAACCCCAACTCTCCGGATCGTCTGCACACTTCAACAATTTCTTCGATCTGATCACAATATAACATTTGCAGCTCATTCAACTAATATCCATCTCCTTTTCCACTTTAAATTCTCTTGTTATTAAAATTATATATCGTGTTTTTGCAAAAGTCAACATTATTTTTCTATTTTACAATTTTAAATCTTTGTTTTCCAATTTCAAAAGAGAAATATTCTGTTTTTAGATTTTCTTACTACGAACGAAATTTTTTCTATT
>OBXC01001318.1_pt1 | contig 12173 bp, 7 predicted proteins | sample 1538111 | NCBI WGS metagenome assembly OBXC01 (sample SAMEA2580137, study PRJEB22360) | human gut metagenome | biome: human gut; feature: human-associated habitat; material: faeces | place: Denmark | collected 2008/2010 | reverse complement strand
TGGAAAATAAAATCACCTGTTCTAAAATTGAGTTAAAAAACAGGATTGGCGATGGCGGGAAGGTGATGGAGACTCAAAGCGAATATGCAGCCTGTGTGAATCGCCTTCTGTTTGGATTTGAAACCCAGGAAGAGTATAAGGAACTGCTGGAGCTTTTGATCCAGCTTCGTACGCCAAAGCTTTCTAAAGATTTCAAGCCTACCGTTATTAATGAAATTCTGAGCAGTTCGCTGCAGACCTTATCGGAAGATGACTTGCGGCCCATGTCTGAGGCGATTGAAAATATGGATAATTTGAAAACAAATCTGGACAGCTTAAATGAGAGCATCCGGGGGGCCAGACAGATTGAAAAAATCTACGACCAGTATAACCGGATCGTACTTTATAATAAAGCCCGTATGTTTGCAGAAGCTGGAAACGCCTATGAAGACTGTGAACGTATGAGGAAAAGACAGCTGGAAGAACTGAATGAAAAAACGGTGATGCTGGAAAAAGAAAAACAGCGGTATCAGGAGCTTGCGCGGGAGGAAGAAGTTTTAAAGAAGGAAAAAGAATCCCTCACAAAAAGCGATGCGGCAAAGTTAAAGGAACAGGAACTGGAATTAACGGGAGAACTGCGGGAAAAGGCAGAGGAAAAGTGTGTAAAAGAGAGACAGGAGCAGGAGAAAAAGGATAAGCTGCAGGAAACGGAGAGACGGCTGAAACGGGGAGAGGAAGAAAATGAACGCATCTGGGGAGAGATAGAAACCTGCATTGAGGAAATGGAGGATGAACTGGAAGAAGTACCGTTTGATGAGTTTTCCTTTTTGAAAAAAGAACTGCTGGAAGATAAAAATCTGGATTATTCGTTTGAGTCCCACGTACAGCTTTTGAAAAGGTATACGGAGCAGGCAGAGCGGGGAAAAGAGGGATTGACGGAGGAAAAAAACTGCCAGGAAAAATATGATCGTTATTTAAAGGAACTGGATTTATGCCAGGCAGAACGAAATGGGGCAGAGAGGGAGGTGCAGCAGTATGAACGTCTTTTGCAGGAAACAAAGGCAGAGCTGACAGAACAGGTATATCTCTGGGAACGCAGCAATGAAGAACTTTCTCTCACGCCGGATGTGATGCAGGAGATTTCCAGAAAAAATCAGGGGTATGAACAGGGGAGCGATTATTCTGAAATACGGGAGCTGGCGAAACAAACATTATATGAAAAGGAAAGCGAATTTACCAGAGAACGAATGCTGCTGGAGCAGGAGATGGAAAATGAGAGCGGTGAATTACAGAGATTAGAGGAGGAGCTGACCGAGTGGAAGACGCAGAAAGAGCCGGAACCGGAGCAGCCGGAATGCGTACAGAAAAACCGCAGTCTTTTAAAAGAAAAAGGGATTCCCTATCAGCAGTTTTATAAGACCATAGAGTTTGGAACAGGGATGGAATCACAGCAGGCAGACCGCCTGGAAGAGGCTCTTCAGCAGATGGGAATACTGGATGCATTGATCATTTCGGAAGAATACAGAGACAAAGTGTTAGAACTGGACTGCGGCGTATGCGACAGGTATATTTTTTGCGATGTTTCTCATGTACGGGAAAATTTGACAAAGGTGCTGGATGTAGATAACGGAGAGAATGATATCCTGTTTTATCAGAAGATTTCAGGAATTTTATCTTCCATTGGATTTGGCAGAAGCAACGATCAGGGAAGAACCTGGATTGATGAACGGGGAAATTATCGTCTGGGAGTCCTGGAAGGAACGATTACCGGAGAATACCATGCCAGATTTATCGGTATCAGAGCCAGAGAACAATACAGGAAGGAAAAAATAGAAGAACTGGAAACGCTTTGTCATAACAAAATGCAGCAGGTGGAAACAATAAAGGCTGCATTGGAGAAGAATGGCCTGCGTTTGGAGCTTATTTGGAGAGAGTGGGAGAAATTTCCAAAAGATGAAGATTTAAAAATAGCCGCAAAAGAGCTTGCAGGCTGGGAATACCGTCTGGAACTCGCGGTCAGGCGGGTAGGAGAGCAGCAGGCGCTCACGGAAACAGAACGGAAAAAACTGGATGAAATTCGTATCAAAGTAAGGGAGCTGTGCGCGAAATGTTACCTTTCTCCCCGTCTGGATCTGTTTGTTTCTGTTTTGGAATCGCTGCATAAATATAAAGATCTGCTTGCCGGGCTTCAGGTGTCTTATGGCAACTATCAAAATGGAGTCCTGCATGTGAAAAGCCAGCAGGAGTACAGGGATGATATAGAGCAGGATCTGGATGATATCCGCTATGATTTGAGCAGAATCTTAATAAAGGTCAGGGAACTGGAAGAATTTCTGGTTTCTGTACGAAAACAGCTGGAGCTTACCGATTACGAACAAATAAGAGAACGTCTGGATTATTGTATGCAGAGGCTTATTCTTCTGCCCGGTGAGAGAGAAAGCTGTGTAGGAAGGCAGAATCGATTAGAAAATGAAGCAGCTGTACTGCAGGATAAAATACGGGAAAATGAAACGAAAAAAGAACAGCTTTCAGATAAAAAAGAAACATACGGAACCGTGTTTAAGCTGGAATATGGTTTGGGATATACGGAAGATGTAATTGAGGAAACCGACGATATGGACGGATTGGCAAAGGCAGTCTGCGGACAGCTTTCAGGAAGCTGCGGAAATAAAAAGCAGGAGGATGTTTTTGGCAGTCTGCAGGAGGTTTATCATCAGAACCGTGGATTTCTTCTGGATTATCAGATTACACTGTCCTCTCTTTTTGAAGACCTGAATGATGAAAATTCCTTCCTGGATATGAGCGCAAAGAGAATTGATATTTCAGCGAAATACAGGGGAACCGCAGTAAAATTTAAGGAGCTGCTGCAAAAACTCTGTGAAGATGCGGATGGGCTGGCCAAGGTTTTAAGTGAAAGAGACCGGGAACTGTTTGAGGATATTCTGGCGAATACCATCAGTAAAAAAATACGTGCCCGAATTCAGGCAAGTAAACGCTGGGTAGAGAAAATGAACGGACTGATGGAGTCCATGCAGACCTCCAGCGGATTGAGACTGAGCCTGCGGTGGAAAAATAAACGGGCAGAAAAAGAAGAACAGCTGGACACCAGAGCTTTGGTGGAATTACTGCAGAAAGACGCCGAAATCATGCGTCCCGAAGAAATAGACAAAATTTCGCTGCATTTCCGTTCCAAGATTGAGGAAGCAAGGAAGCTTGCGGGAGATACAGGAGCAGTGCAGTCCTTCCATGCGACGATGCGGGAGGTTCTGGACTATCGGAAATGGTTTGAATTCCAGCTGGAGTGTCAGAAAACAGGAGAGAAGAAGAAAGAACTTACAGACCGGGTGTTCTTTACGTTCAGCGGAGGCGAAAAAGCCATGTCCATGTATGTACCGTTGTTTTCCGCAGTGGCAGCCAAATATGCGGGAGCCCGTGAAGACGCGCCGAAAATGATTTCTCTGGATGAGGCCTTTGCCGGTGTGGATGAAATGAATATCCGCGATATGTTCCGCCTTATAGTAGAGTTTGAATTTAATTTTATGATCAATTCTCAGATTTTATGGGGGGATTATGATACCGTTCCTGCATTGGCAATCTATCAGCTCATCCGGCCGGAAAATGCCAGATTTGTTTCTGTGATCCGCTATCTGTGGAATGGAAAGAAGAAGGTAATGGTAACAGATCAGATGGCTCAGAAAGGATAAAATATGGATGAAACCGGACAGAAAAAGCTGAACGAATGCCTGGATTATTTCCGGCAGCGATCTGTTTATGAAAAGCTCTTTCAAAAATTTAAAGAAAAATATGCCAGCCTGGGACATATGGGAGGAAAAGCAGTTCTGTCCGGGCTTACTTTGGCAGAAAAGCAGGACTTAAGCGGATTCTTACAAAAGGATTATACAGAAAACAAAACAGTAACCGTTTCCGCCGGATTGCTGGAAAAATGTCTCGCTGAAAGCCGGTTTTCCGGGATTTCCGGGGAAATGCTCCTTGAGGCTTATTTTGGAGAAAAATTGACGGTAAAGAAAGAAGAAAAAGAGAAGGAAGAGAAAAAAAGAAAGGATTTCTTTGCTGGGCTGCTGAATGGAAAGGAAGAAGATCCGGTGGGAATGTGGCTGAAAGAGGTTCTGGAAAAACATAGCAATGGCTATGAAATTCTGATGCAGCAGTATCGGGAAAATCCGGAAGGACTGAGGGATATTCTGAAAAATATTATGAAAGCCTATCAGCAGATCTGCATTATAAGAAAAAAACAGCTTCTTGCGGTGTTTGCAGCGCAGGTAACAGGAAATCCCCATTATTTTGACGCCGGGAAAACAGCGGAAAGACTTCTGATTTTATTTCTGAAAGACCAGTTTAAAAGCAGCTTCAGTGATGAGATGTCTCCGGCAGAAGAGAAGAGCTGCCTGCTGTATCAGGCAGGTATTTTAAAGGATGATCTGTCTAATGAAACACTGGCTTATGGTTTGCACGCCTGGAAACAGGATGGATGCATACATAAAGGAATTGAAGGATTTTTAAAAGAGAAGGAGCCTGTTCGATTGACCCTGCGTACCCTTGGAGAACTGGGTAAAGTTACTGCACAGAAGCGGGAAGTATATGTGGTAGAAAATCCGGCCGTATTTTCCATTTTGACAAGCCGGAATCCATCTTGTGCGGCGGTCTGCATCAATGGACAGCCAAGACTGGCATCCTTCCTGCTGTTAGATTTTCTGAGGGAAACGCATCAATTCTTGTATGCAGGAGATTTTGATCCGGAGGGACTTCTGATTGCCCAGAGATTAAAAGAACGGTATGAAGATTCGCTGTATTTATGGAAATATGAGGCAGAGTGGTATAAAAAGTATCTGTCCGGTGTAAGGTTAAGCGGCAGCCGGATCAAAAAGCTGGATCATGTATACAGACCCGAACTGCTGGAAATAAAAAAATGGATGCAGAAAGAGCAAAAAGCCGCTTATCAGGAGGCTATGATCGAGATTTATCTGGATTAGGAATAAACGGTAAGGCCGAAAATGCGGACATACATTTTCGGCCTTATGTTTTTCCTATGGAAGCTGCATAATATTGATTAAAATAATCCAGGACAATCCATAGTAGGAAATGACGGCCACCAGATCGTTTACCGTTGTGATAAGTGGGCCGGATGCTACTGCCGGATCCACTCCTATTTTCTGGAAGAAAATAGGAATGATTGTACCGGATAAAGAAGAGATAAGCATGGCAAGTACCATAGCTGTGCCAAGGCATCCGGAAACCGCAAAGGCAAAGGGGACGGTATTTCCCTTTAGAACCAGATAACCTCCGATTATGAGAAATGACAGGGCACCAAGGATTAAACCGTTGGTCAATCCTACCCGTGATTCCTTTATGATCAGTGCCAGTTTCTGCTTTCCTGAAAGCTGCTTATCCATAAGTACACGGATCGCAACAGCAAGAGACTGGGTTCCTACATTACCTGCCATGTCCAGAATCAAGGACTGAAAACACATAATAACAGGAAGCTGTGCGACGATGGATTCAAAGAGGCCTACGGTTGCCGATACGCCAAGGCCCATTCCAAGCAGGATAAAAAGCCAGGGAAGGCGTTTTTTTACGCTGAGAAAAATGGGTTCCTCCAGATCCTCTTCAGCAGAAAGACCGGCAAACTTTGCGTAATCCTCATTTAATTCGTCTCCAACGACTTCTACCAGATCGCTGGCAGTGATAACACCGATTAGTTTGTTGTCATTATCCAGTACCGGGATAGAATCTTCAGAGTAATCTCTAAGCTGAGGGATACAGTCTTCGATGGATGCACGCGCATAAATATATGGATAGGAACAGGTCATGATACCTTTCAGATCCGTTCCTTCTCTGGCTATGATCAGATCCTTTAAATCAATAGCTCCATAAAATATATTATATTGATCGACAACATAGATGGTGCTGATATTGTCATTTTCCGCTGCCTGACGAACCAGCTCAGACATGGCTTCTTTGACAGAGGCGTGATCGGAAACAACGATGTAATTAGTAGACATAACGCTTCCGATTTCATCCTCATCAAAGGAACTCAGTAATTTTACGTCGGAGCGTACCTCAGGATCCAGTAAGTCGATGAGCGTTTCCCGTTCCCCTTTTTCCAGGTGCCGGAGTACATCCACTACATCAGAGGTTTCCATACGGGAAAATACATCGACTTTTTTTCGGATGCTTAATTCCTGGACGTATTCTGCAATATGGTCGGAATATTCTAATATATCCGCCAGTGCTTCTGAATCCAGGATCTGATATAATTTTGTGCGTTCTGTTTTATTTAAAAGATCCAGAGCCAATGCGATATCATTTTCATGGTAGGAAGATAATTGTTCCTGCATTCTCTTTGGAGTCAGATTGCTGCGGATCAGCTCTGCGATTTCCAGGCTGTATCCTGCTGCTGTTGTGTTTGCTGCCATTTCATTGTCCTCCTTTACAAGCTGATTTGGGCAAAGGCGGGTACAGAAATTCTGTTCGCAGCAAAAAGGGCATAAAAAAACCACTGCCGGCTGCAAACAAAACAGACTGCAATCGCTTTTGCTTATGTAGTGCTGTGTTGGAACAGACAATGGTATTCACTCATATATACAGACGAAATCAGGCCATGGACAGTCGGAAGCTGTCTGTGTATGTAAATGGTTGGAATACCTTATCCGTACTTCGACTATCACTACCGTCCATGATCTCACCTCACTTTTAATTGTTTTATTATATGACTAAAATGACTTGTATATTATAACCTATTTTTCCGGGAAGCACAACCTTTTTTCTGTTAAATCAGAAACGCTGCATGGAATCGTGATCATGGTGATGTAATCTGCCTGATTTTTAAGTGCCATTTCATTTAGCCCCTCTTCATAGGCATAGCCGGTAAGAAGCAGATGATGCTCTTTGGCATAGGAAAGGATTGACCGGTATACCTGAGGAAGCTTATCCCATGTCCCAATACAGAAGGAGCGCAGATAGGTTCCCGCCGGCAGTATTTCGTCGTATGCCTCGGAGGTATGAGGGCAGTAAGCAAAAAAGGAACTGTAGCTGTTAAAATGCTTTCTTCGGATAGAATCCATAGAAATACGGCTTCCGAAGCTGTCATAAAGATGAAATGTCTCTTTCAGTCTGAGAGAAAAATCAGCAGCAACTGAAAAATCCGCCTCATCATATTTTCCCGTAATGGCAGAAGAAATAAGAATTTTTTGCTGAGGAAGCGAGCACAGCTGAATGGAGCCGTGTTTTGCGTTCATAGCAATTTTAAGACGTTCCGCTTTTTGTTCTAAAAATGACTGTTCAGATAAAAGCTGCTGAATGGATTCTTCAATCCATAATTTCCTTTTCTCCATTATCCGGGAAAAGGAATCGTCCGATGGACTGGAAGCATATTCCCGGATTTCTTCAATGGACAGGCCGATTTTTCGCAGTGTCAGGATCATTTCCAGCTGTGCGAACTGAAAGCAGGTGTAATAGTGATAGCCATTTTCTTCAATGACCTCAGGACAGAATAAGCCGATATCGTTGTAGTAATGAAGAGTTCGTTTGTTGACTCCGGCACGTTTGGCAAATTCTCCGGAGGAGTATAGATAGTGTTTTTGCTCCATAAAAACTCCTTGACTGTACACTTACTGTACATTATATGATAGGGCATATAAGAACAATGTCAATAGGAAGAAGGAGATTGTATGGAATTTACATCAGTTAAAAAGCAGCAGTGGTCGGAAATAAAAGAAATTTATATGGAAGCATTTCCAAAATGCGAAAGAAAGCCCTTTTTTTTACTGCGCCAGTCAATTAAGAGAAAAAAAGCCGTGCTGGCGGTGGCAGCAGAGGGAAATCAGCTTCTGGGATTTACAGTTTTTGTTGTATATAAAGATATGGTTATGATAGATTATCTGGCAGTGTCATCGAAAATACGGAGCAGAGGAACGGGAAGCCGGATTCTGGAACATATATGCGGGCAGTTTCCGGATAAAAAAAACGTGTGGACGATATGGCAGAGAATTGTCAGCAGCGGACTGCCCGCCGGAGGTTTTATCTGAAAAATGGTTTCACTTCTTCCGGCATTTTTATAACGGGTGCAGGCGGAGACATGGAAGTTTTAAATTACGGAGGAACTGTTTCGCAGGAGGAATATATGGATTTACAAAGATATGCGCTTGGGAAGCTGTTTTTCCGTTTGTCGCGGATTCAGCTGGCAGAGGTGTGAGTATTTATTTATGATGCAGGAAGGGTGCTTTTAACAAATAAAATATATCAAAAATCTGCAATTCAGTGTTATAATAGGGGTACTGAACTCATTTGACAGGCCGTACGGTAAAATAAGCGGCAAAGGGCTGCAGACCGGTGATGTCATGTCGGCCTGATTCCCCGGCAGGGGGATGACGTTGGACCATTATAAGAACAGAAAGGCCATATAAAACTCGAAAATGGAACCATATTACTACACAAAACTACCCAAACACCATCAGTCCGTCTACCATGCCATTTTCCAGGGGCTTATGAATCTGGAGGATTCCTTTTTAGTCCCCAGAATTGACGGCAGGGAGCTGACAGACCTGTTTTTCCGTCTGCGTCTGGATCATCCGGAGATATTCTGGGCCAGTGGATTTCATTATAAATATTATCAGGATTCGCCCAATCTGATTTTTGAACCGGAGTATCTGTTTGAAAAGGGAAAGATAAAGGAGCATAAAAAGGCACTGGCGTCCCGGGTGGAGAAGCTGATCCGGCCGGCGGCAAAGCTTTCCGAGTGGGAGAAGGAGAAGTATATTCACGATTTTATCTGTGAAAATGTCCGCTACGATAAGCTGAAAAAGGCCTATTCCCATGAGATCATCGGTCCTTTGGGCCAGGGTGTGGGAGTATGTGAGGGGATTGCAAAGGCAGTGAAGGTGCTCTGCGATGGCCTTGGGATCTGGTGCATGATTGCAATCTGCGGAAATAATCCGGAAAAAGGCATCAAGTACCGTCATACCTGGAATATTGTGCAGATCGGAGGCGTGTATTATCATCTGGACACTACCTTTGACAATACGCTGGGAAAGCATAACTGCGCAGAAGGCGGGATCCGGTATGACTATTTTAATCTGGATGACAAGGCAGTATTTCGAGATCATGAGCCGTTAATCGCTCCGGCGCCGTCCTGTACAGACGGGGATCATTTTTATTATAAAGAAAAGAAGCTGTCATTTACAAAGGCAGAGGATGTCTATAAGAGAGCCTGTCAGGCAGCGAAAAAGGGAAAGCCCCTTACTTTTCACTGGAGAGGCGGTTATCTTACCAGGGCTGTGCTGGAGGAACTTTTAGATTTAATGAAAAAAGCAGGAGAAGAACGGGAAAAGACAGCGCGGATTGCGCTTAACTGGCCTCAGGCGGTGATTCGCCTGACCTATGCGGACGGCAGGGCGGAGAGCAGTGTTTCCGTAGACGAGGCTAATGAGGGAGAGCAGGAAGGTACATAACATAAATGACACAACAGGAAATTTTAAAGCATTATTTTGGCTACGACAGCTTCAGGGAAGGGCAGGAGCGTTTAATTGAAGCAATCTTAGAAGGCAGGGACGTATTGGGAATCATGCCTACGGGGGCCGGAAAGTCTCTTTGCTACCAGATTCCTGCCCTTATGATGGACGGGATTACCCTGGTGATCTCGCCTCTTATTTCTCTGATGAAGGATCAGGTGAGCAACTTAAATCAGGCGGGAATCCTGGCAGCTTACTTAAACAGTTCCTTAACCTACGGCCAGTACAGAAAAGCGCTGGAGTTTGCCAGAGCAGGGCGGTATCCTATTATCTATGTGGCTCCGGAGCGGCTGATGACAGAGGAATTTTTACAGTTTGCACTGGATCCTCAGGTAAAGATTGCCATGGTGGCTGTGGATGAAGCCCACTGCGTATCCCAGTGGGGACAGGATTTCATCAGAGAAAATTTAAAAATCGTGGATTTTATCCGGCAGCTTCCGGTGCGCCCGGTGGTCAGCGCTTTTACAGCTACGGCTACGGCGGAGGTACGGGATGACATCATGGATATTCTGATGCTTCGCCAGCCGGAGATCCTTACCACAGGCTTTGACCGCGGGAACCTGTATTTTGGCGTGCTGTCCCCTAAGGACAAGTATGCGGCTCTGGTGAATTATCTGGAGCGCCATAAGGGGGAAAGCGGTATTATTTACTGTATTACCCGCAAGGTAGTGGAGGAAGTCTGCGCCAACCTGATCCGGGAGGGCTTTCCTGTGACACGGTATCACGCAGGGCTTGGCGATGAAGAGCGTAGGCACAATCAGGAGGAGTTTATTTACGATCATTCCCCTATTATGGTGGCGACGAATGCCTTTGGAATGGGCATTGATAAGTCCAATGTGCGCTTTGTGGTTCACTATAATATGCCGAAAAATATGGAATCCTATTATCAGGAGGCGGGACGCGCGGGCCGTGACGGAGAACCGGCGGAGTGTATCCTTCTCTATGGAGGTCAGGATGTGATTACCAATCAGTTTTTTATTGACCATAATCAGGAAAATGATGCCTTAGATCCCATGACGCGGCAGATCGTGATGGAGAGAGACCGGGAGCGCCTGCGGAAAATGACATTTTACTGCTTTACAAATGATTGTCTCAGGGATTATATCCTGCGGTATTTTGGAGAATACGGCAGCAATTACTGTGGAAACTGTTCCAACTGCCTGACTCAGTTTGAAACTGTAGATGTGACGGAGATTGCAGAGACGCTCATCCGCTGTGTGCAGACCAGCGGACAGCGCTATGGGACCAATGTGATTATAGATACGGTTCACGGAGCCAACACGGCAAAGATCCGCAATTACCGCATGGATGGAAATATCTGCTACGGAAAGCTGGCAAAAGTTCCCGTATACAGGCTGCGTCAAGTGATAAACCATCTGCAGCTGTCCGGTTTTCTCACCGTTACCAATGATGAATATGCCATTGTGCATCTTACAGAAAGCTCTGGAAGGATTCTTGCAGGAGAAGAGACGGTTATGATGAAGATGGCAAAGGAGCAGGAGCACACAAAGACCGATACGGGAAGCAGAAAGAAGAAGGCCAAAGGTGTTTCGGCAGGTATGGCAGAGGCAGATATGCCCTTATTTGAGCGGCTCAGGGAGCTCCGCGCCCAGACGGCAAGGGAGGAAAAGGTACCGCCCTATATTGTATTTTCCGATAAGACTCTGGCTCATATGTGCGTTTTAAAGCCTGAGGACAGGGAGAAAATGCTGTCTGTTTCCGGCGTGGGCGAATTTAAGTATGAAAAGTATGGAGAGCGTTTTCTGGCCTGCATCAGAGAATGGAAGGAGAAAGAAGCATAAAATGGATCAGGATAAGAGAAAAGAGATCATAAACAGTTCAGAGACACAGGAGGATTTGGGTGTACGGGAGGATGGCGTACAGGTGACAGGTGTACAGGAGTCCGGTATACAGAGTGAATCCGCCGTTCCTCACAAACGCCGTGTCCGCTACAAGGGTACCCACCCGAGGAAATTTGAGGAAAAGTATAAGGAACATCAGCCGGAAAAGTACCGGGATACCATTGAAAAGGTCATCAGTAAGGGCAGCACTCCTGCAGGTATGCACATTTCCATTATGGTAAATGAAATCCTGGATTTCCTTCAGATCCAGCCGGGACAGACCGGGCTGGACGCTACTTTGGGCTACGGAGGCCATACGGGCCATATGCTGGAGCAGTTAAAGGGACAGGGCCATATGTGGGCTCTGGATGTAGATACCATCGAGATGGAAAAAACCAGAAAGCGGCTGGCAGAAAGGGGATTCGGGCCGGATATTTTAACCATAAAGCATTTAAACTTTGCAAATATTGACCAGGTGGCAGAGGAAGCAGGAGGCTTTGATTTTATACTGGCAGATCTGGGAGTTTCTTCCATGCAGATTGACAACCCGGAGCGGGGCTTTTCCTATAAAACAGACGGTCCTCTGGATCTGCGCCTGGATTCTTCCAGAGGGATGACGGCAGCGGAACGGTTAAAGGAGCTGGACGAGGAGGAGCTTGTGGGGATGCTTGTGGAAAACTCGGATGAACCTTATGCGAAAGAAATTGCCAGAAGGGTGATGCGCGAGCTGAGAAATGGAAATGCCGTTGACACAACTACCCGCCTTCGGGAACTGATTGAGGAAGCCCTGGTATTTCTTCCTGTGGCTGATCGGAAGGAGGCTGTG
>OBXC01001305.1_pt1 | contig 12290 bp, 10 predicted proteins | sample 1538111 | NCBI WGS metagenome assembly OBXC01 (sample SAMEA2580137, study PRJEB22360) | human gut metagenome | biome: human gut; feature: human-associated habitat; material: faeces | place: Denmark | collected 2008/2010 | reverse complement strand
CATAACGGCGAATGCTGTACTTCTCATAATATTCGTAAGGAATCGCATATAAGCTTGCCTTCTCCGGCATCTTCATACCAAATGCAGTATCGAATACGGCTACGTTCGGTGTTCCCGGCATCGCTTCCTCACACGCTTCAATTCCCATTAAGTTTGCAGGATTGTGAAGAGGTCCTAAATCGAAGCAGTCGCGTATTACTTTCTTTACATCCTCATTAACAACGATGGAGTCGCTGTAGACAGTCCCTGCGTGCAGTACGCGGTGTCCGACTGCAGAGATTTCGCTGGTATCCTTGATCACGCCGTATTCCGGATCTACCAGAGCGTCCATGACCATCTTGATCGCTACCGTGTGATTCGGCATCTCTTTTTTAACTTCCAGCTCTTCCTTGCCTGCTGCCTTGTGGGATAAATTGGAGCCTTCGATACCGATTCTTTCACACAATCCTTTTGCTAAAACCTCTTCGTTCTCCATATCGATTAACTGATATTTTAAGGAAGAACTTCCACAGTTGATAACTAAAATCTTCATTTTACAGTATTTCTCCTTTTATTATTTTACGATTTCGCCGTACTGTTCTCTGCCACAGGCAGCGGCATTGGATTCATCCGTGTCAATATGCATAGCCAGCGCATAGCTGTCACTTACACGAACTACTACGTCGCCGAATACAAGGCTTCTGCCGTCTGTATCAACCTTAACGGATACAATATCGCCGTTCTTAACGCCCAGTGCCTCGGCATCTGCGTTGGTTGCATGAATATGACGCTTTGCAGCGATTACGCCCTCTGCGATCTCAATCTCTCCGCATGGTCCGACGATCTTACATGCTCCGCTTCCAGCGATGTCTCCTGATTCCCTGATCGGTGCAGCTACGCCAATCGCACGGGCATCCGTTAAAGAAAGCTCTACCTGCGTTGCCTTTCTGACCGGTCCTAAGATGGATACGCCGGCTAATTCTTTTTTGGAACCTACAATGGTAACTCTCTCTTCGCATGCATACTGTCCTGGCTGGGATAAATCTTTCTTTCTTGTGAGTTCATATCCCTTACCAAATAAAATCTCAAGATGTTCCTGAGTTAAATGTACATGACGCGCTGAAGTTTCTACCAAGAATTTCATACCTATATTCTCTCCTGTTCTTTTTAATAATATGAATGAATATTACAATTCTGCTTCTATTCTATGTGCTTTGATTAAAATTTTCAAGTGCTGTCTCGAAATAATTTGCATTTTTTATGAAACAATTGCATAATAGAGTGGAAAACAGCAAAAAAAGGACGTAATTTATGACGAAAAATGAAAATGCTTACATCGTCGGCATTATAGCGGAATACAATCCGCTCCACAAGGGACATGCCTGGCACATACAAAAAGCCAAAGAACTGGCCGGCGCTAAATACTGTGTCGCCGTCATGAGCGGTGACTTTGTTCAGAGGGGCGCCCCGGCGATTTTCGACAAATACACAAGAACAGCCATGGCCCTGGAAGCCGGCGCCGATCTGGTACTGGAGATGCCGTCCATCTTCGCCGCCAGCAGTGCGGAAGATTTCGCGGCCTGCGGGATCGCGCTCCTGGACCGCCTGGGCGTTGTCGGTTCCGTCTGTTTTGGAAGCGAATGCGGCAATATGGAAGAAATTTCCCGTGCTGCTTCTATTTTAGCCTTAGAACCGGACCTTTATACGGCGGCACTGAAGGAACAGCTTAAAAAAGGCTTCTCCTGGCCCCAGGCGCGGGCGCACGCACTCTCTTTAACCGGCGACTTCGATAAAGAGCTCCTGGATTCTCCCAACAACATCTTGGGAATCGAATATGCAAAGGCTCTCATAAGACGAAAAAGCCCGATCCGGCCCATCACGGTTCTGCGTCAGGGAAGCGGATATCACGACACCGGATTTTCCGATGTCTTCTGCTCCGCCTCCGCAATTCGAAAAGAGCTGGAAGCAAATGCATCAAACGGCGGCGAGGGGCTTCCCGCATCCGTTCTCCAGGGTATGCCTTCATTTGCCGGACGCTTCCTGGAACAGGCTTATCCAGTCTTTTTAAATGATTTCTCGACGCTGCTTAATACGGCGCTGCTGCGTATGACGGCGGCATCGGATCCCTTTGAGCAGTATCTCGATGTCTCGGACGATCTGGCGGCCAGAATCAGAAAGGAGCTTCTCTCCTTCTCTTCTTTTGAAGACCGGATAGGCGCGCTGAAGACCCGGCAGTACACCTATACCAGAATCAGCCGCGCCCTGCTTCATCTTCTGCTTGGCATCACGGATCAGGAGATTATGGCCGGCCGCGCCGCAGATTATGCGCCTTACGCCCGTGTCCTCGGCTTTATCCGCGGTCCTTTCAGACATCAAAAAAAGAGGGACCATCCCTCTCATCACGAAAACGGCCGACGCCGGCAATCTTCTGGAAGGAACGGCGTGGGAGATGTTTCAGAAGGATCTGTTCTGTTCTCACCTCTACCAGGCCGTCGTTTCCGGAAAATATCATACTCGCTTGAAAAATGAATATACGCATTCGGTCGTCATGAAGTCATGACGGCCGGATGAAACTCTCTATTTTATCTTTATAGAGCAGAAATCTGGATTTCGGAACCACAATTCCCTGACGCCACATCTCCATCAGCTCATCAAACACGACAAATTTCGCATCTACTACTTCCTCCGTCTGAAGCTTTAAATCCTCCAGATTCACATTCTGGCGGGTAATATACGTATCCACGAAACGCTCCTTTAAACAGATGGAATGGATCAGATGAAGCTCGTCCTTTGATGCGTGGATTCCAACCTCCTCTGAGAGCTCACGGAGCGCCCCTTCCACGCTGTTCTCACCCGTCAGCACAGATCCTCCGGTACACTCCCACAAAAGGCCGTACGGCTTATCCGGGTGCCTTCTGGTGAGCAGTATCTCCGATCTCTGGTTCACGGTCCAGACATCGGCTATAATATGGTACTCCCCAGGTCCCAGCGGCACGCCCCGCTCATGTGTCTTACCGGTCATTTTCCTGTTCTCGTCGTAAACATCCCACAATTCCATAGGTTTTTCCTCCTAGAAATTAGCGCCGTTCCAGCCCCAGTGTTCCACTTCCTCGTATTTGATATAAATCTTATCCTGAGGAATCCCCAGCACCTCCTCATAGATCTGACACAGTCTGGCCGTAAGCTTATCGTAAGCTTCATCCGTAGTTCCGCCGAAAATCTTCACCTCCACATAAGCCAGTTTCGTATCGTTCTTACCCTTGAAATAAAGAGAATAATTGTCCTCAAAGCCAACCATCAGCCAGCTTTCTGATTTACCCGGAATCAGGGATATTGCCTGTCCCAGCTTACCTTTCAGCGTTTCCTTCTCGCTGTCCGTAAGCGGCACACTTACCTTGGAATTAATAAATGGCATAATTTTACTCCTTCCTATAATTTTCTCTATCATACCACAGTCAAAGAGAAAATGCCATTCTGATTTCCGTAATTCCAGCCTGGTTTTTGTTCCAATGTCCTATGATTCTATTGTTACCCAGCGGTTTTCTGCATTGCTTCGAATGCACGCGTCAACCACTCTCATGATCTGGCGCCCCTCTTCAAAACCGGCGTGCACAAACGGCTGCTCCGGCTTCTTTATATGCCCGTAAAACGATGTGATGCCATTGCAGAATGCATCGGCCCAGCCAACAGAGTGGCCAGCCGGAAGAGCAATCCACGGTGCCGCATAGCTCCCGACATTCTGAACTGACGCATAGAGATCCTCATTTCCGTTTTCACGTTCCCCTATGAACAGATGATCCGCCCGCTCCTGCTGCCAGGTGAGAGAAGCTACTGTTCCATTGACCGTAAGGGCCAATCCGTTTTTCTTTCCGGCTGATACCTGTGAGATTAAAAAAAGGCCCTGGATTCCGTCTTCAAACTCTGCCATGACGAAGGCTGCGTCTTCAGAAGGCACGGCTATTTCCGTATACTGTCTTCCGTTCCGTCCCGGTTTTTCAAAAGTACCGGCAGCTTCTTCCGTTTTTTTCCTGACCGGATACAGATGAATCAGATTTGCATATACGGATTTAATCCGCCTGCCCAGCACATATTGAGCGGTATCAAAGCAATGGGAACCAATATCGGCTACTGCGCGGCTCTCTCCTCCGGTCTCCGGATTCATCCGCCAGTCATAATCCGTATCGAACAGCAGCCAATCCTGTAAATACTCCCCATATACCATGAAAGCCTTCCCAATGGCCTGTCTGCCGACACGGTCCTTCATCTCGTGAACCATCACATTGTTCCGATAATTAAAATTGACGCCTGTACACACGTGCTTTTCCTTTGCCAGTCTGATCAGTTCCGTCGCTTCTTCCACCGTCATTGTCAGCGGTTTTTCGCAGTATATGTGTTTACCAGCTTCCAGAGCTGCCCTGTTAATCTCGAAATGCATATTGGTTGGTGTGCAGTTGTGTATGGATACAAGCTCCGGGTTCTTCATCATTTCACGGTAATCGCTGTAAAACTCAGGGATGCCCAGATTCTGTGCGATTTCTCTGCCCGCTTTTTCATTTGTATCACAGAGTGCCAGGACCGTAAGGCCCGGAATTCTCCGCACTGCCTCGATATGCTGTTTTCCGATAAATCCGGCTCCTATAATTCCAACCTTTATCTGCTCCATTCTTCCCTTCCTCCGTATACAAATTGACTAATATACCGTTTACTTAACAGAATCGCTTCTTCGATGGATTCCTTTGATCCCTCAAACGACTTGTCTTCAATTTCAAGACAGAGACTTCCGTCGTAGCGGATATCCGTCAGAGCCGACAGGAAACGTCCCCATTCCACATCTCCAAGTCCCGGAAGTTTCGGTGTCATATAGGAAAGAGGCGCCGCCAGTATGCCGTTGTCATCCAGGCGGTCTTTCCATATTTTTATATCCTTGATATGTACATGAAACAGTTTATCCCGAAACTCGTATATTGGTTTTAAATAATCCATCTGCTGCCACACCAGATGGGACGGGTCATAATTTAAGCCGAAGCAGGGACTGTCAATCCGCCGGAACATTTCCCTCCAGACTGCCGGTGATACCGCCAGATTCTGTCCGCCCGGCCATTCATCCTCTGTAAATAACATGGGGCAGTTTTCTATTCCGATTTTTACGCCGCAGTCTTCGGCCAGCCGGATGATGGGACGCCATACCTCTTCGAACAGGGCTAAATTTTCAGACAGGGACTTGGAAGGATTTCGTCCAATAAAGGTCGTAACCATTAAAATGCCCAGCCTGGCCGAAGCCTCGATCACCTTTTCCAGATGGGCGACGGCGATCTTTGCTTCTTCCCTGTTCTCCGCCAACGGATTGGGATAATAAGCCAGAGAAGAGAGTCTTACCTTTTTCTCCCTGCAGTACTCTCTGACTGCGTTAATATTCTGCTCCTCCAGCTTATCCACGTCAATATGCGTTACCCCAGCATACCGTCTGGAGACATTCCCTTTCGGCCAGCATGCCAGTTCTACGCAGGAGAACCCATGTTCAGAAGCAAAATCAATAACCTCCTCAAACGTATAATCCGCTAATATCGCACTGACAAATCCCAGCTTCATCTTTTTTCCTCCCCTTCTTCTGAGAGCCAAAGCCCCATTCGCTCATGGTGTTGTTTCTGGCTCTCGCGGCAGTCGCCGGCTGGACACTCCTGCATGTCCGCGGGACTCGCTGCCTGCGGAAATAAATCCGGCCTTAAATGAGTCATATCCGTAGGATTTTTCTCTACTCTTACAATCGGATTCGGACAGTATACATTATAAGTCTCTCTTGAATTCATCTTGATAAATGTTCCTGGGTCATTAAGCGCCTCTTCCTCTTCCTTTGTGGGGCGCGGCGGCCTTGTATAGACGTATGCAATATGGGGATACAGACTGTCTCCCGGTGTTTTTCCAAAGACGCTCTGTTTCGCATGGAAGTAGAGCGCGGTGTAGCCTCCGGCATCTGCATGAGCAAGCCCCCTTGGCAAGATCACTAAATCCCCCGCTTTAAACTCATAGTATTCCCTCTCACAGGTTTCATCCCCTTCACCGATCGTGACACTGCCGGAGCCCGCCAGAATAAACTTGTACTCTTCGATGTCCGGATGGGAATGGGAATCAAACGGCCTGTCCCTGTCAGAATCCGCTGATTTTTCAGCGAGATTGCAGATGGCAATATCATCGGTCCATGTGAGGGGATAGCTGGACTGTTTAAGCCCTGCATTGGCATTGTAGACCGGGGGAGCATCCACTCGTTTTAATACCCTGGCCCCCAGGACAGATGCATTTTTTTCCGCTTCTTTGCGGTTATTCATCACAGAAGTCTGCGGATCCACCGGGGTAATTTCCCGGTACAGCCGGTTTACTGCCTCCGGCTCCATCTGGTCCCTATGGATTTCCTCTGCTTCCAGGATTCTTCCTAAGGATCTTTCCATCGTCTTTGTCTGGTTGTAACACGTATATGTACCTGGTGTCTTTAAATGTGCCGTCTCCCCCTCTTCCGGCCTCTCCGGCCGGTCAAGCGTTACGACCGGATGCGGAAACCGCGCGGTACCGGCCATACTTCCATAAACGCTTGTCCTGGCATGAAAACAGATGGCTTTCCATTCTCCTTCCATGCGGTAAGACACTTCACGCGGAACAATGACGAGTTCAAGTTCCCCGAATTCAAAACGCTCCTCCGCCGCACCCATGGCATTTCCCAGAATCAGGGTTCCGCGGCCTTCCAGTATATAGTAATAAACCGTAACATCCGGATGCATCCGGACCGTCCATGGCCGACAGTTATCCGTCACTCCCTCTTTTTCCATGTAGGAAAAGATACCCAGGTCATTCACTTCGCTCAGAGGATAATTCCATTCTCTGCAGGCAGTCTCGTTGTCATAAACAGAGACGGCCGCTCCTCCTCTGATGATTCTTGCCCCGGGAACCAGCGGGTTTTTGGCCGATTCCCGCATGTCCCCTGCAAATTCTTTCCGGTCTTCTTCCTGTCTCGCAGGACTCATATCAATCTTATACATCGTTTCATTTCCCTTTCTTTCATTCCGCTCCGAGTGTGTATGAAAATTGCTTTCCGCCGTGCTCAGGCCTTTACGCCGCCTGCCATAATTCCATCCATAATATTTTCTTCGAAGATCATAACAAAGATAATGATGGGCGCCAGAATCACACATCCCATGGCACTTAATAAATCCCATGGCACATCATAAGCATTGGCCCTTGGCAGGGTTGAGATACCGATAGTCAGTACTTTGATCTTCTGTGAGAAAAACAGAGGGATAAAAAACTCATTCAGACAGCTGATAAAATTTATAATACATACAGTTGCCACAGCCGGCCTCATAAGCGGCAGAGTCACAAACATAAGCTTCTGCATATGATTTGCCCCATCGATCTCAGCCGCTTCCTCGATGTCAATGGGAATGCTTCCCAAATAATTTCGAAGGATCAATATGGTAAACGGAATCAGGGAGCTGGTATAGAGCAGAATCAGCCCCGGATACGTATCTACCAGTTTCAAACTCCTCAGATAGTCATAAAGCGGTCTTGCCGTCACGATCCCAGGGATCAGAGCTGAAAACACGATCAGTCCGTAAGCCATGGACAGTCCCTTGGAAGGATAACGCTCAAAGGCATACGAAGCGAGTATACAGATGGCCGTTGACAGAATCAGGGTTACCCCCGTTATGATCAGAGTGTTCTTGATTTGAGGAAAGATACCCACGGTATGGATTAGTGTCTGGTAGCTCTTTAACGTGACATGACGGGGAATCCATTGGATGGGATTGGTAAAAAGCTCCGTTGACGGTTTGACGGAAGAAATAAAAATCCAGTAAAGCGGTATCAGTATAATCGCCGCTGTCAATACCGTCAAACTCCATTGAAATACTTTAAAAACTTTCTTTTTCAAATGTTGTCCCATATCTATCCCCCTAATCCGATATTTTCTTGATTGCAAACAGATTGATTCCGGTCAATACCAGCATGATAAGAAACAGTACCACAGCGATTGCCGATGCATATCCCAGATTCAGATTATTAAACGCTTCAATCAAAATCCGATAAGACAGTACAGAGGTTCCATCATACGGTCCGCCTGAAGTCATGGCATAGACCAGTTCGAAGCTTGTAATACGCCACATTGTAAAAAATATGGATATGGTCATCACTGTTTTCAGAATACTCGGAATCGTGATATAGAAAAAACTTTTGACTGCTCCAGCCCCGTCTATTTTGGCCGCTTCATAGATGTCTGCAGAGACGAATTGCAGGGAGGCCAGCACGAGGATCGCGAAGAAAGGGATATCTTTCCATAAGTCAACGATTATCACTGCAAGCCTTGCCGCATCCACGTGGATCAGCCAGTCATAATGAAATCCCGAAACCAGCCGTCCAATCAAGTCATTCACGAATCCGTACGTTCCATTGAATCCCCATCTGGCGGCGCGCCCCGCTACGATCATCGGCATAGCCCAGGGAATCAGCACGATCGTTCTCAGAAACTTTTTTCCTTTGAATTTCATATTCAGCATCATGGCAAGAATCACGCCGAGCACGATATGAAATGTCATGGAAACAATGGTAAACAGAATAGTAAACTGCATGGAAGAGGCAATTTTTTCATCTGACAGCAGCTTTGCATAATTTTTCAGGCCGGCAAACGCTCCAGTTCCTCCTCCAATAATATGTAAATCACGAAAACTGTTAATAAATGTCATAAGGACCGGATAAAGGGTCGTAAGACACCGGATTATGATCACTGGAAGAATCATCAGCCATGGAAGCCAGCCATATCTTTTCGTGTAATTGGAAAGTACCCCTATTACACCAAGAGTCCGTTTTACCGGACTCTTTATTTTTTCTGCCTTCAATTCATTACCTCCTCAGAACTATTTTGCCTTATCTGGAAAATACGTTTTTATACATTTCTGCATTCCTGCTATATAATCGTCAAAGCTGAGTTCATCGCTTACATATTTTTGGAACAGCGCACCCACATCGTTGATATATTCCATCGAGTTGACCGGAAGCGGACGAGGAACCAGAGTTGTGGTTTTCAGATACGATTTTAGCTGCTCCATTCCCGGTACCGTAAAATTCGGGTCATCCACGACATCGGTCCTTGCAGGAAGTCTGGAAAACGTCCGGCCATACGCCTCCTGTCCCTCCAGGCTTGCAGCCCAGCTTAAGAAAACCTTTGCCGCTTCCTTATTCGGTGACGCAGCGTTCAGCACATACTGCCAGCCATTGGCATAGGTCTTCTCCTGCCCAAGATTCAGCATGGGGGCAATGTAAATGTCATCCTCTCCGTATCTGCCGGCTGCATCATACGTTGGCATAAAGCTGGAATAATTCAGCATTGATGCGGATGAACCGTCCATAATACGCTGATTCAATTCCGTATACTGATCCGCCAGCTGTGAAAGAGGTGTATACCCCTGGTCAACCATCTCTTTCATAAATTTTACGGCCGCCTGTGTGTTTTCATTGGACCAGTCGTACATATCACCGCCGAACAGGTTTACAAACTCACCGATATCGTTCCATACATAGGTCTGTTCCCAGCCGCCCCCGTAGCCATACACCCCCTCCTTCGATACCGCCTTTAAAAATTTCGTAAACTCCTCGCTCGTCTTTACGGATTCCATTCCGGCTTCCTTTACGTATTTGGAATTCAGCCAGAAACAGAATATTTCCATGAACATGGGAACACCTTTTCCATCACTCATCTCAATGAATGATTCCGGATATACTGCCTTAACCTCCGGAGTGAGCACATCATTAAGCGGTTCCAGATAATTGGTTCCAGATAATGAGAGAATCATCTCCTGATCCACGGAAAGGATATCGACCGTATCATCACCGGAAGAAAGAATCGTCATAACCTTAGCCGTCCGGTCGTCTGTATTCGTCGGCATGGCAAGCACCTCAATCTTCAGACCCGTGGCACGCTCCGCCGCATCCACATAATCCTGAAAGTTCTCCTGTGTGGCCGCATCGTCGCAGAAAAGTGTGATTTGCGCCCCAGACGTCTCCCCTTTTGCAGTTGAAGCTTCGGTAACGTGTTCTTCCTTTCCTGTGGTTTCCCCTATTTCATTTGTTTTCCCTGCACACCCTGCAAGAGAACCGGCTGTCATGCTTGCACACAGCAGAATGCTTAAGACTCTCTTTTTCATAGTCTGTACCTCCTTGTTTGTTTTTGTTTTGTCAGACAAGCACATTATAGACAAAAAATATGACTGTGGAAATATGTTTTTTTATGCTGATTTTAAGATTTTTTACCTGTTTTCTCCAATATTGTTGTGATTATTGACTTATATTATAGGGCTGGATATAATGAAATCACGCTTTTATTCACAGTTCATAACAGTAAGGATGGTTCCCGATTCCCATGAAAAAAAACATAAAGAGATTTCTGAGTTCGTTCCACTTGAAATTAAACACCGTATATAAGAAACTCGTATGCCTTACTTTGGTATGCAGCCTCGTTCCGCTGCTCTTAACCAGTTCGATCTCTTACTATATGGCTTATTCCATGTCAAAAAACAGGACCATTGATTCCCTCCGTGCTGCCAACCGACAGATCGCCATCAATATTAACAACCGGCTGTCTCAGGTAGAAAGCCTCTCTAACTCGATATCCTTCTATCTGTATCATCTGCAGAAGACTCCGCTCTATCCTCTGTCTGAATACCTGTCCGCCTATTCGCAGAGCAGGAACAGCATCGGCTCCATAAAGAGCACGTTTAAGCTCCTGCAGATAACCGTCTTTCTTCCGGAGGACTGCTTCATCAATCCCACCGGCAATGGAATCAACTTTTTTCCGTTAAACCGGCTGTCTGATTATAACATGACGGAACAGGAGCTTTTTGACGCCGGTTCCCGCTCCTTTTGGCGCACCAATAAAGACTTACAGTTTCCTGCGGCCTTTTCAGCCACCCCAAAAAGTGTCATGACCTGTTGGAACGCATACCGTAATATTTACACAGGATCTTTAAATTATGCCTTTGCCTGCCATTTACGGCTGTCGGAATTCTCGGAATTACTGAGTTCCCCTATCGATACCTCAGACAGCAGAAGCTACGTCATCGATCAGGACAACCGGATCCTGATGCACAGTGATGAAAAGAAAACAGGAAGCCTGCTGGCCGCAGACCAAGTAAATCTGTGGGACGAAACAAAAGATTCCTTTATCGTAGGGGACACCCTTCTCGTTGCACAGCCCCTGGACAATCCTTCCATGATGCTTATCACACAGATCCCGCTCTCCTATGTCCGGCAAAATGGTAATTTTATCCTTACCTTTCTTCTGTTGGCGATATGCTCGATAATAATCTGCACCGTCTGCTTATCAATTGCTGCATCGAAAACATTTACACGCCGATTCCATACACTTTCCCAGGTGATGGAATCCATAAAAGCCAGTGAAAACCGTGATATACTAAAGCTTCTTCGCCCCATGACCACCCGCCCAGTCTGTGACAGGGATGAGCTTGATCAACTGGCCGGCACTTACGAGACCATGGTACTGGAACACGATGAATACTTTAAACAGATACTGGAGATGTCGCTGCAGACAGAAAAGCTGAAGTATCAGCTATTACAGTCCCAGATTAATCCTCATTTTCTTTTTAATACCTTAAACACCATCGTTTCCTGTCAGTCACTCGGAAAAGTGGAATTGGCCAGTCAGACGATTACCAATCTGTCTCAGTTTTACCGGCACCTTTTACATGATCCTGACCATTTAATACCGATCCGCGAAGAGCTTTTGGTAACGGAGTTGTATTTAAAGCTGATCTGTGTATCCAAACCCAATCGAATCACATGGAGCTTTGAGACGGAAGACGGCATTGAACATTTTTTAATCTGCAAATTCATATTTCAGCCTTTTATGGAAAACGCCATCATTCATGCGATTCCTGATTCCAGCAGTTCTCTCCATATTGTAATTTCGATTCAATATGAGGAGGATACCATACTGATCCGGATTTCTGACAATGGAATCGGAATGGATAAAGAACGTTTGGCGGACATCCGGCAAACGCTCCAAAAACATCAGGCTGACTACGACAAAAATTATGGAATCAGCAACGTAAACGTACGTCTCACGCCCTATTTCGCCCCCGGCTGTGATACGATTCAGCTGGAAAGCCATCCTGGCTGCGGCACCTCATTCACCATTCATTTAAAACAGATTTTATAAGGAGGAATTCTGTGTCTAAATACGCTTTGATTATAGACGATAATAAACTGGTAACGGAATCTCTAAAAGAGAATATCGACTGGCATAAGCTTGATGT
>OBXC01001291.1_pt1 | contig 12464 bp, 10 predicted proteins | sample 1538111 | NCBI WGS metagenome assembly OBXC01 (sample SAMEA2580137, study PRJEB22360) | human gut metagenome | biome: human gut; feature: human-associated habitat; material: faeces | place: Denmark | collected 2008/2010 | reverse complement strand
CGTTCCCACCCTGATCGGCCTTTTCCTGTTCTGCAGCGGCGCTACCATTGACGTAAAAATGGCCGGAGCCACGGTATGGAAGGGTGTTGTGCTCACCGCCCTTAAATTTTTTATCGGCTTTGGCCTGGGGCTGCTGCTAAATGCCCTGTTTGGGGAGGCCGGTTTTCTGGGCCTGGCTCCGCTGGCAGTGATCGGGGCCGTGACCAATTCCAATGGCGTGATCTACGCAACACTGGCCGGTGAATACGGGGATGAGACAGATGTGGGGGCCACCTCCATCCTGGCCCTTAATGACGGACCCTTTTTTACCATGATCGCCCTGGGCGCTTCGGGAATGGGCAACTTTCCGGTCACTGACATTATTGCAAGCATCATCCCCATGGTGATCGGATTCATCATTGGCAACCTGGACCATGACTGGAGAAAAATACTGGCAACCGGCATGATCCTCCTTCCCCCGTTTAACGGCTTTGCCCTGGGAGCGGGCATGAACTTCCGCAACATCATAAGCGCAGGCATGTCCGGTATTGTACTGGGGTTGTTAACTGTTTTGGCCACCGGCCTTCTCTCCTTTTTTATCTACAGCGCCCTTCGCAGGAAAGCGGATCCCATGGGCGCCGCCATTGGCACCACTGCCGGAGTGGCCACCACTACCCCCACCGCCGTGGCCATGGCAGATCCGTCCTTCCAGCCCCAGGTGGAGACCGCCACTGCCCAGACAGCTGCCGCCGTGGTCATCACAGCCGTACTCTGCCCCCTTCTTGTATCCTGGCTGGCTAAATTTTCCAAAAAATGGAATGCGGCCCATGGGATTATGGAAACAGACATGGCCCTCGATCCCCTTTTGGAGGAAGCAGGCACCAACATTGAAGAATAGCGGAAGGAGGTATAATAGAAATGAACCGATTGATTTTGCGCGCTGACATGATATTGCAGGGCAAGGAGCTGGCCCCCGTGGAAAAAGGCGCCCTTGTAGTTGAAAATGGACGCATATGCGATATATTTCCACAGCACGTCCTGGACGGTCATCCCATTGAGGACGCCCGGGAGTTATGCTTTCCGGGCCAGACCCTGATGCCGGGTATGATCGAATGCCACAACCATCTGTGTATTGACGCCACTCTGCCGGACCACCTGGAACTGCTGGAATGGAGCAGCGAATGCCAGCTCACCATCCTGGCCCTCAAAGGCTTGGAGGAAGACCTCCTAAGCGGTGTCACCACCGCCCGATGCATGGGCGATAAGTATTACATTGACGTGGCTATGAAAAAGATGATCCAGGAGAAAAAGATCAAGGGGCCCAGGCTTCTGGCAGCCGGTATCGGCATGAAGGGAAGCCATGGGGCAGGTTATATCGGAAGCCCCCACTGCGGTGCTGAGGAGATCAGGGACACCTGCCGGAAGAACATGAAAAAAGGCGTGGATCTGCTGAAGCTCTTTGTAACCCCCGGGGTCCCGGATCCCAATTCCTCCTTTGTTCCCAGTTTCCTCAGCCCGGAGGAAATTGCCATGGCTGTCAGCGAAGGGGCGCGGCTGGGGATTCCCGTGGCCGCCCACTGCATCGGGGGCCAGGGCTTAAAGGACTGCATAGAAGGCGGCGTACAGGTGATTGAGCACATGTATATGGCCACGGAGCAGGACGTGGAACTGCTGGCCGCCTCCAACTGTGTGGTGGACCTTACCTCCGGCATCTTCCTGGATCCCAGCAGGGAAGCGTTCCTGTCCCCCTCCAACGCCGGGAAGGTGCGCCTGAACCGGCCCCGTGTGCGGGAAAATGTAGCCCGTATTCTTAAGGCAGGGCTGCCCTTTGTCCTGGGCACGGATGCCTATCACGGATATCTTTACCGCGAAGTGGAATATGCGGTGGAGCTGGGAGCCGATACCGTAACCGCCCTTCAGGGAGTCACCTCCCATGCGGCTGACATCTGCGGCCTGGGCCATAAGCTGGGAAGCCTGTCTCCCGGGCTGGCTGCCGACATCATTGCCGTAAAGGGCAATCCCCTGGAACAAGTCTCCTGTCTGTCCCAGGTGGGATTTGTAATGAAGGACGGGACAATCTGTAAACAGTAAAAACTCAGCCGGCCGGTACCTTTTAGATACCAGCCGGCTGAGTTTTTTCCATTCTTATAGCTATGCCAGGAGACCCCTGATATAGGAAGCCAGTTTCTCGTCCCTGCATGTTTCAAAAAAGAGCTCTGAGAATTTCTCTCCTGCAAACGCTCCCTTCACAAGTTCCTGATCCAGTCCCCGGAAAATCTCCACCAGGTCCTCCTTAAATGTGACCTTGCGGACTTCGTCCAGAATCTTCTTATTCCTCTGTTCCGGCACTGCCCTCTCCCTGGGATATCCCTGGCCCGAAGGCTCGCAGAACAGTTTTTCAAAAATATATTCCAGATTCAGGTCGCCGCCCCAGCCAAATCCCTTTGCAAAAGGAAGGGCAATGGCATTGCCGCCATTGATCTGGGCAAATGTATATGCGTCCAGGGCATCCTCCACATGGCCGCAGATCACACCCGGGAAGGAATTGCAGGCCAGCATGGCGCCCTCCCCTGTTCCGCATCCGGTTACCACATAGTCGGCCGCCTTGCTGTTAAGCAGAGCTGCCGCCAGGATCCCCACCTGTACGTATGTAAGCTGTGCCTGGTCCTCTGCCGTGTACATGCCGTAGTTATCCACTTCATAGCCATAGTGGTCGGCCACCTTTTTTAAGGCATGATAGATCATTCCGTTCTTGGCTCCCTGGCTGTTTTCATTTATAAGCGCGATTCTCATATCTTCACCTCTCACTTGATTTTGTCCCCGGAGTGCAAAGCCGGACTGCCGGCCCTGCACCTGCGGACACTTACAAGCATATCGCTCAACCGACCCCCTGTCAATAAGATCTTGATGGTCTCCTTATGAGAGCTTGATGAGATCTTATCTGAGGCTCATCCCGGCCTTCAGCATCCTGAACATCCTGTCAGCCGCGCTCACATACAGCTCCTCGGAGCGGTCCAGGGCTTCCTCCAGCTCCATGGCCCCGTTGATGGTGGTCATGATGCTGTCCACGCCGTGATCAAAGATTGTCTCCGCCTTGTGGCCCATACCGCCTACAATGGCTACCACGGGGATCCCCCTCTCTTTGCACCGCTGGCCGATGCCGCTGGGCACCTTGCCGAAAGCGGACTGCCAGTCCATTCTGCCTTCCCCTGTGACAACCAGGTCCACGCCCTCCAGCAATTCATTAAAATGCACCAGGTCCAGCACTGTATCGATTCCCGATTTCAGGTTTGCCTTAAGGAATACACAGAAAGCCGCCCCCAATCCACCGGCTGCCCCGGACCCGGGGATCTTATCCACATCCACGCCCAGTTTTTCCTTGATCAGAGCTGCGTAACGGATCATTCCGCCTTCCATGATATCCAGGATCTCAGGAGTACCGCCCTTCTGCTTGCCGAATGTATAGGTGGCTCCGTCCGGACCGGTCAGAGGGTTGGTCACATCGCACATCACAGTGAACCTGGCCTGTGCCACGCCGTGGTGAAGGCCGCTCACATCAATATCAGCCACCTTGGTAAGGTCCTCCCCTTTTCCTTCCAGCTCATTTCCCCGGTCATCCAGGAACTTTACTCCTAGCGCACGCATGGCCCCCATTCCGCCGTCATTGGTAGCGCTGCCGCCAATAGCAATGGAGATCTTCCTGTATCCCCTGTCCAGGGCATCCCTGATCAGTTCCCCGGTTCCATAGGTGGTGGTATTCAGCGGGTTACGCTTCTCGGCGGGAACCATGGGAAGGCCTGATGCGGCCGCCATCTCAATGATGGCGCTGTCCCCCTCAAATTCCCCGTAAAAGGATTCACACTCCTCCATGAGAGGTCCGTGTACCGTAAGTCTGCGATAGGTGCCGTTAAGGGCTGAGATCACCGCATCAATGGTTCCCTCCCCACCGTCAGCCACAGGCACGCCCGCAGTCTCACAGCCCGGAAAAATACGTCCCGCGGATTCCTCCAGCAGGGCAGTGATGCGCTCAGATGATAAGGTTCCCTTAAATGAATCAGATGCAAATAAAAATTTCATGTTCCGCCTCCCAAATAATCATTGATTTCATGTATGTCCCATGTGGTTTCACTATCTACTATTTTAGTGGTTCCAGGCATTTCCGTCAATGTTTTACAAAACAATCATTTTTTATTTTATATATTCTACAGAACAAATCTCCTCCATCTCATCCTTTATATCCCTGAAAAACAGCATGGCCATATAGAATACAGTGGCCTGGCTCACGAGGCGGACATCATACCCGGTCAGTTCCTTTAACCGCTTCAGCTTGTAAGTCAGCGTGTTTTTATGGATGTGAAGGGTCTGTGAAGCTACATGAAGGGAGCCCTCGGACTCAAAATACGCTTCCAGAAGACCCATCCACCGGCACAGCTCCTCATAGCTGCATTTCTTAAACAGCTTATGGATGTACTCCGCCTTCACCCCATCTCCCAGATCCTCTGTAAACAGTTCCAGGGTTACGCTGTCATAGGTGAGGATATCCTGTTTGGCCATGCCGGCAGAGCGCCAGGCCTTGTTGGCCTGTCCATAGGCCACATGGATATCCTCCGCCCTTCCGTCAATGCCCACCACCATGCGGATATTGAATTTTTTCAGCACAGCTGTGCGGATGCGCCCGGCCAGCTGCTCCATCTGGCAGTCGGAGCATTTTTTCACCAGGATCACCTGCCTGCCGCCGCTTCTGAGCACAAGGCTGCCTCTGCCTGCAAGGGATGCGCTCTCCTGTTCCACCTGCTCCAGCAGCTTTTGTCCGGCTGCCGTGGATGCGTACTCCTCCAGTTCCCTGGCACTGGCCACCATCACACGCCTGGGCACTGCAATGTCAATGCCCAGGGCAAATCCCCTCTCCTCCAGGATCTTGGGCTGCATCAGCCCGCTGCCGATCACCCAGTCCTCCAAAAAACGGTTCAGGACCCTCTGCCCCATGCGGCGCTCATCCTGTTCCGCATTTTCCCGGATGAGTATTTCCACCATCTTTTTTACAACCTGTCCATAGCCCACCACTTCGCTGTAAAGTCCCGTTATCCCGATCACACCCACGATCCTTCCCCCATGGTTAATGGGAAGGTTTAACCCTGGTCTGGAGGTGGCAGTGGCATGCTCCTCCTCCACATACAGCTCGGTCAAATGCTCCTCGATCACCCTCCCGGCCCCCTCGTGAAGGCTGCCGATCCTGGTCTCATCCGTACTGGCGATCACATATCCCCTGCGGTCCATCATGTTGATGTTCTGCCCCACAATAGCCCCCACTTCCTCCACAACAGACTGGGCCCCCTGCCGTGACAGCTTCAGCCCGCTTTCCATTTCCAGTTCATACTGTTCCATATCCCCTACCCCCAGGTTTTAAAAGGGCTGCCCCTGAATATACCAGGTGCAGCCTTTTATCGGTTACGTGTTCCCTATATCGATTGATAGTCCTATTTGTAGATCGGATACTTATCACAGAGTTTTGTGACCTCGCCCCTGATATAATCAGCCTGATTCTCAAAGTCCGTGGCAGCCAGCCAGATGCACTCGGCAATCTTAGGCATATCCTCTTCCTTCAGACCCCTTGTGGTGATGGCCGGTGTTCCAATGCGGACGCCGGATGTGACAAACGGGCTTCTGGGGTCGTTGGGAACCGTGTTCTTGTTCAGCGTAATAAACACCTCATCACAGCGGTTCTGCAGTTCCTTGCCGGAAACATCCATTCCCCGCAGGTCCACCAGCATCAGGTGATTGTCCGTGCCCCCTGTAAGGAGCTTGAAGCCCTGGTTCTGAAGAGCCTCTGCCAATGCCTTTGCGTTTAACACTACCTGGTGCTGATATTCCTTAAACTCAGGTCTCAGGGCTTCCCCAAAGCAGATCGCCTTGCCGGCGATCACATGCTCCAGCGGTCCGCCCTGGGTTCCCGGGAAGATAGCCTTGTTAAAGTTAAACTTCTCAGCCGCTTCCTTGTTGGCCAGGATCATGCCTCCCCTGGGTCCCCTTAAGGTCTTGTGGGTGGTTGTGGTCACTACGTCAGCGTAAGGAATGGGGCTTGGATGCTCCCCTGCTGCAACAAGGCCTGCGATATGGGCCATATCTACCATGAGATATGCGCCTACTTCGTCAGCTATTTCACGAAATCTCTTAAAATCAATGGTTCTGGCATATGCGCTGGCGCCTGCCACAATGAGTTTTGGCTTTGCCTCTTTGGCGATCCGCTCTAACTCGTCATAGTCAATGTATCCCTCGTCATTCACGCCATATGGTACGATATTGAAGTAAAGGCCGGAAAAGTTAACTGGGCTTCCGTGGGTCAGATGGCCGCCATGGTCCAGATTCATACCCATGACCGTATCCCCTGGTTTTAACATGGCGACAAATACCGCCATGTTGGCCTGTGCTCCGGCATGGGGCTGGACATTGGCGTAATCACAGCCAAACAGTTTCTTGGCACGCTCGATTGCCATGGTCTCCACCACGTCCACACACTGGCATCCGCCGTAGTAACGCTTTCCTGAATATCCCTCCGCATACTTATTGGTAAGTACGGTTCCCATCGCCATCATCACCGGCTCAGAAACGATATTCTCAGATGCGATCAGCTCCAGGTTGCGTCTCTGGCGCGCGCACTCCGCCTGAATGGCCTCGCCCACTTCCTTGTCATATCCGGTAATAAAATCCATTACTTCATTAACCATTGTCCTACCTCTTCCTTTCGTTTTCGCCTGCTAACGTGACAGCCTTTTTCTGCTGATTATAACCTATCTATGGTTAAAAAGCAAGTCATAGAGCGGCCTCCGGAGAGAATAGACTGACAACTTTTTAACGCACTTCTTAATGTTTCCGTAATAATCATAGTACTTTCTTTATACTTTAGACACAATTTGGTCACAATTATAGTCTATTATCAAATTCGTTCCAAAAATTTACGTTTTATGGAAAATCTCATCGGGAGGTTTTCAAAGGAGAGGAGAACTATTATGAAAAAATCTATGACAAAATCCATGACAGCTGTTCTGGCAGCAGCAATGATCGCAGCAGGACTGACTGCTTGCGGCGGTTCTGACAACAAGGCAGAAACCACCACAACTGTAGAGACCACTGTAGCTGCTACAGAGGAGACCACCACAGCAGAGGCTTCCGAGGAAGAGACCACTGTTGCTGAGGAAACAAGCGAAGAAGCTGATGCGGAAGCTACCACAGAAGAAGCTGCCGATGCTGAGGAATCCACTGAGGCTGAGGCTTCTGAGGAAGAGTACACCGAAGCCGCCGGTCCAGATATCTCCTCTCCGTTTCGGAGAAAGAGCCCCCGGAGCCTGCCGCTGACGCAGCAGCTGCTGTAGAGGAGACAACTAAGGCTGCTAACTAATCAGCGTTAGGCAAGACCAAAAGGCCGGGGCATTTGTTTGCCCTGGCTTTTTTAGTCCAAAATAATGACAAATGTCATTCCACCTGTTACAATCAACATCTGTTTCAATTCCCCGGACCAGGTTATAATGATCTTATAAGAAAGGGGGGCGAAACAATGAATTCAAATGAATTTTACAATGAGTTAAAACACCTCACCCAGCTGGGATATCTGGACCAGGTCCAGCTTGACCGGATCCGGGACGAGTACATAGAAACCAGGAGGGACCACCGTAACATGTTCCTGATATTTGCCTTGTTAGGTGTGATCTTTGTGGGAGCGGGCGTGATCTCCCTGTTCGCCTATAACTGGTCCATGTTTTCCAGGGAAATGAAAGCCCTGATCTCATTCCTTCCCCTTTTTGGCGTTCAGGGACTCCTTTACTGGAAAATACGCACCCAGGCGTCCGATGTATGGATCAAATCCCTTACCCTGGCTCTTGGCATTGCGTTTTTATCCGCTCTGGGTCTGATCTACCAGGCGTACCAGATCTCCCTCAGCCTTCATTCCATGCTGCTCACCGGCTTTCTGGTCATGCTGCCCGTGGTCTATCTTTTGGACGGATATTATCTGGCTATCCTGTACATGGCGGGCATATGCTGGGCCGGCGGAAACAGTGACTACACCCTGTTAGTCCTCCTGTTGGTCCCCTATTATATCAATCGGGTGAAACAGGGGGAGACCTGCTGGCAGTTATCACTGTGTTTCTTTTTCTGGATCCTTTATCTGGCCTTCCTGTACCTGTCAGGCGGCGCCTTTTATGCATGTGTCCTTGTGCTGTTTATCTATATGACCATTGAAAAGCCCGGCCTTTACCCCAGGCTGGCGGGAAGGCTGCTGTACACAATGCTGTTTTTAAAAGCTGCCTTTTATGTGTTCTTTAATGAGCTTACAGAACTGTTTGCGTACGGGGAGTCCAACCGGTATTTTCCTCATCTCCCCCGGTTCCTGCTTCTGGCACTGATGATCGCAGCTCTGGTCCGGCTGTATCTGTTTTGTCGAAAACAGCCAGAGGATGGGCGTGTGGGCCTGCTCCTGTCCCTGATCCTGTGCAGCCTGCTGGTAACAGACCTGATCCTGTTCCCAGAGACCTATGTGTTTGCTTATGAAGTCCTTGTGAATCTCTGCCTCATTGCATTCAGCCTGTACAAGCTGCTGGCAGGTGTAAAGGCAGCCAACCTTCCCTCTGTCCGGCGCTACACGGCCGCCATCATCCTGTATATCCTGTTCAAGGTATTTCTCGGGAATTACCAGCTGATGGTAAAAGGGATCGTCTTTCTCATGGCGGGCCTGGCTTTCTTTGCCGTCAATTACATGATGACCTTAAAGCTGAAAGGGGTGAATACGCATGAAACAAAATCGGAATAAAATGATCCTGTCGGCATTTTTACTGCAGATCCTGGTACTCCTCTCTGTCATTGCCCTGGTTTACGGGATATCAGCCAAGGGCCAGACCGTGACCCTTACCATGACCGGATACGATCCCTATGACGCCCTGCGCGGGCGCTACATCCGGCTCAGCAATCCGGACAGCCGAGTCATTCTGGACCCCGGATCCATAGAGCGCTACGAAAGCAGGCGGGGCCGGGATCCCTACGTGTACGTGGTTCTGAACAGGGATCCCGGCACCGGCCTATCCTCATTCTCCTATGCATCCCTGGACCGGCCCGATCCTGCAACACCCTATATCAGATGCTCCTCCGATTATCTGCGGACCTATGAGGGGGAATCGTGGGTCAGCATCCATCCCAGGATCGATCAGTATTATTTAACCGAAAAACATGCCGGGCACCTGGACCAGTCCATCCGCTGGGATACACCGGTCCGTCTGACCCTGAAAATATGGCACGGCATGTATGCCATTGATGGGATCGAGGTGGACGGGCAGGCCTATTAAAGCTCCCGATTTCTAATATCCATACCTAAAAAACGTACGGTTTTCCGCCACAAAGGTTCATACTCTGCAAAAACCGTACGTTTGTCACATTCCATATCTAATTTTGGATCTTGGAATTATAGTCCAGGCAGGCCGTAACCTCCTGGGAATACCGGTTCATATACATAAAATAGATCATGTCCACCAGATACAGCATGGCAAGCCTGCTTATAGTGGAGGTCCTCCGATCCCTGGCTTCGCTGCCGTACACATAGATGATATAATCAAACTCCTCCTCAAACTGCCGGTTGCTATGGTGGGTCATCAATATGGTGGCAGCGCCTTCTTCCCTGGCGATCCTCAGATTATCAAGCACATCCCGGGTGGTCCCGCTGTAGGTGATCCCCCAGAAGATAGTCCCCCTCCCTGCGTTCCTGGCTGCAAAATACTGCAGATTAATATCATTTAATGCCTGACAGTTTTTCTTGATCCTCTTAAACCGCAGTTCTAAATCCTTTGCAATGATCCACGAACTTCCAAGCCCAAGGACCACGATCTCCCCGGCCTCATGAAGCCTCTCGATCATCTGGTTCATCTGAACCGTATCCCGGTCTCTTCCCTCCAGGCTTTAAGGCGTCCGGCCAGCTCATTTTTTATGGTAGCATAATCCGGATGGGAATTCAAGTTCTCCATCTCATTGGGATCAAAGAGCAGGTCATAGAGCTGCTCCCCTGCTTTCTGCCGATTCATGATGCCCCCTTCCACCAGGGCCTGCTTGATCACGGACTCGTCACAGTTGGCCAGATTATACTGTTTCCAGTCATTGTCATAATACTCAATATACTTGTACCGGTCTGTGCGGATACAGCGCTGTGGCTCGTAGGACGCATGGAAATTCACTTCCGCAAACACCTCATCCCGCACCCGTACCCCCGGGTCCTTAAACACGGCTGAGAAGTCCCTGCCCTGGGCATATCCGGGCACAGGCAGGCCGCACAGGCTGCACAGTGTAGGCAGCAGATCGATCTGGGACAGCAGGCCGTCATAAACGCGGCCCATAGACTGTGGGAATCCGGGCACCCGCATGATAAAGGAAACCGCCATTCCCGCGTCCTTCAGCCCGCATTTGGAATAGGGGTTGGGGAGGCCGTGATCCGTTGTATAGATAATGATTGTTTGATCGTAAAGCCCGCTCTCTTTTAAGCCCTGCATCACACGGCCGAAACAACGGTCATAGGAGGCCAGTGACTTATGAAGCCTGGCCGTGTCCTCTCGGGTGCTTTGGTTATTCATTACATTTCCAGGAACCGCTATGTAATTGGGATCATACTGTTTCCGGTCCTCATCCGACAGTTCCGGGTAGATCCTGTGGGTGGCATGGGTTCCGTAAGAGAGGAAAAAGGGCCGGCTTCCATCATAGGAATCCAGAAATCCCCTTACCCTTTCTGCATTCCTCCAGTCCCATTCCAGCAGATCCGTATCATTTGCCACAAAGGTATCTTCCACTGATAGATTCGTATCATACCCCAGATCACGGCTTGCCCTCTCCGCCCGCCAAAGGGGTCTCCAGAAATCCCTCTCATGCTGTCCCCCCGCCAGTATGGAATGATAGCCGTGTTCATGCAGATAGGATGCCATATGGTGTTTTTTCTCAGTAATGTCATGCCCCCTCTGGGACAGGCCGTTCAGTCCGTTGCAGTGGGAATACTGGGATGTCATCATAGCCCCCCGGCTGGGTGAGCAGGTGGGGCTGGCACAAAACATAGCCTCAAATACCATTGCATCCTTTGCAAACTCCATCAGGTGTCCGGTGGGAACATGAAACCCATAGGGGCTGATGTATTTTCCCGTATCATGGGTGTGCATAAGCAATATGTTCATTTCCCTAGATTCCTTTCTTCTTAATATAAACCGCGGTGAGGACAAATGAGATGCCGGCTGATATGAGGCAGACCAGGGTATACTCCACTGCACCGCCGTTGAGGAACAGCAGGTAACCGGGGATCGCCGAAACTCCCATACCGGTGGCGCTCAGATGCATCAAAGCCGAAAACAGGCCGCCGAATGCGCTTCCGATACAGCCCAGCACAAAGGTCACGCTGTAGGGCAGGGTAATTCCAAAGATTGCCGGTTCCGTGATCCCAAACCATGCCGCAATGCTGCTGGAGCCTGCCAGGGCCTTTAACTTTTTGTCTTTGGCAAAGCAGAAAAACGAAGTCACCACCCCTGCCTGGCCCACCACTGCAGCCGTCCTTATGGGCATGTACATATTGGTGCCCATTTCCTCCAGGAAATTGATGTCAATGACCCACAAGCCATGGTGTATTCCTAAAATAACAAGGATCTGCTGAAGGCCCCCGATGATAAATCCGCCGATTCCAAAGGGGAGCTGGACCAGCATCCGGAACGCGCTCACCACTCCTGCCTCGACCACATGGATCACAGGACCCACACCAAACAGAATAACAAACAGGGAGATCCCCAGGGTAAGGATGGGGGTAAGGATGATATCAAACACATTGGGCACAAATCTACGGCACATATTCTCAATCTTTGCAGTGAGCCATCCGCCTACAATGGCGACCAGCACAGAACCCTGGAATCCGGTGAGCTTAAACGTAATCCCCAGCAGCTGGATCAGCATGGGTTCTGCATTTCCCTTGCCAACCGCTCCCGCTGCCGGAAGGGTGCTGCTGATCACCATCAGGCCCAATACAAACCCAAGTATGGGCGACCCGCCGAACTTCTTTGCCGCGGAATAACAGATCAGTGCCGGAAGAAAGGAAAAACCCGTGTCAATGAGGATTGCCATGATGTTGTACCAGTTGGAATCCGTGGCCATCAGTCCGCTTCCTGTCAAAAATGACCTCACGCCCATCAGAATCCCGCTGGCAACGATCACTGGGATCACTGGGAGAAAGATATCGCCGAACATTCTTGATATCCTCTGGATCCCATTGCCTCCCTTTGCTTCGATCTGCGCTCCATTGCCCGTGCCATCCCCCGCGCCCTCTCCGGCCAGAGCCGTAAATTCCTTATAAACCTTATTTACGATCCCTGTTCCCAGTATGATCTGGAACTGTCCTCCGCTCTCGATCATCCCCTTTACAAGAGGAAGGTCTTTTAACTCTGCTTCCCGCACCTTTTTTGGATCCCTTAATACAAGCCGCAGCC
>OBXC01001278.1_pt1 | contig 12553 bp, 10 predicted proteins | sample 1538111 | NCBI WGS metagenome assembly OBXC01 (sample SAMEA2580137, study PRJEB22360) | human gut metagenome | biome: human gut; feature: human-associated habitat; material: faeces | place: Denmark | collected 2008/2010 | reverse complement strand
GGAATAGCCGTTCCGCAGTAGCGGAACTGGCATTCCGTTTAAGCATAATTTGCAAAATAGAGAAAAAGAATGTCACTTAACATAGAAAATTAAGTTGACATTCTTTTTATTATATACAGTTTTTGGTTGAAGAGCGGATAATGATTTCTGGAACTGTTGTGAATGACTGTATATTAAGAGACGGATTTTTTATTTTTTGAAAAAGTATATCTGCTGCTTGCTGTCCCATCTGATTAACATCTATATCTATAACAGTAAGCGGAGGATCGACAAGCTGAGATAAAGGATAATTATCAAAAGTAATAATACCAACATCGTCAGGAATAGCCATGCCATGTTTTTGAATCGCAGAAACAGCTCCGATAGCAATTTGATTGTCTTCGCAAATAACTGCATCTGGAAGATAAGTTCCCCTAAGTAATTCTTCCATCATATCATAGCCACTTTGTCTGCTATAAGTGCCATATTTGATTTGGGATGCTGGAATATCAAGCCCTAATATACGCATATAGGAAATAAAACCATGAAGGCGGTGGCGAGAGATTTCATCAGATTCTGGTCCGCCAATAAAGGCAATGTGAGTATAACCACATTTGGCTAAATATTTAGTTGCTAAGTGTCCGGATACATGATTATTAATATCAATCCAGCAAGCAGTATTTGAGAAAGGAGGACGACCAATTATGACATGTGGAAATCCGGTTTTTTCAAGAAGATTTACAAGTGTACGGGAAGTGGCAGAACCATGAATTAATATACCGTCAGCAGTTTTTCTACCTATAATATCCGATAATTCTTGACATGCATGATCTTTATCGGTTACTCCTAAAAAAATTAAATTATATCTATTTTGATGAGTAATTGTTTGTGCCCCGCACATGATTTCAAACATATGAGGATTTAAAAATGCTGTCTGTGGTTCTGCTACTGCTAAAAAAATAATATTTTCTGAACATTTTCTTGCAAAATTACTTGCTTGGGCATTTGGATGATAGTTTAATCTGTTCATTACTTCTATTACATGGTTTCTGGTTTTTTCCGATATAGAAGGCTTATTATTAATTACTTTCGAAACAGTTGCAATAGAAACACCAGCTGCTTTTGCCACATCTTTTATTGTAACAGACATAGAGCATCTCCTTCTTAATAAATTTTGGGAAACTTCGAGTAAGTATAATCAAGCTGTAAAGGAGTATCCAAATGTTGATTGATAATCCTTTGATATTGTAAACCAATTTTTAATTTTATAGTATAACGTTTACCCTACTTTTTCAAGCGAATTATACTAAATTTGTGCCTTTTTATTCGATTTATTGGTATAATTGCAATAAAAATATCGGTATTTTTTATAAAGCGAAAATTGCAAGGAAAATATTCAATCAAAAAGGGGTGAAAATAATGAAAAAAACAAAAAAAAGTTTATGTAAAATGATAGTATCTTTATTATCAGTGATAATTCTTTGTTCGGTAATGCCTGCGGTTCCGACACAAGCAGCAACTAGTTTAAGAGGAGAGTCTATATATCAGATTATGGTAGACCGATTCTATGATGGAGATAAGTCAAATAATGCAAAGGGAGAGGCATTCTGTTATACCGAAAATACACAGGACGAGTTTCGATATATGCATGGAGGTGACTGGCAGGGAATTATTGATAAAATACCATATATTAAGGGGATGGGATATACGGCCATTTGGATTTCACCAGTAACAGACCCACAGCTTTGGGGAGTACCGGATGCCAATGGTACACAATGGCCAACGGCATATCATGGATATAATGTATATGATCCTAATCGAGCAAATCGGTATTTTGGTTCGGAAAATCCTGAAAAAAGTAAAGAAATTTTAAAAAAATTAGTGGACACATGCCATGCTAATGGTATGAAAGTTATATTTGATGTAGTTCCGAATCATGTTGGAGATTATCTTCAAGGAATCGGAAATAATGCACATTATTTGTCAGATGCTACAGGTTTGAAAGCGGGCACACAGTTACAGCCAGTAGCACCATTTAATAATGTGAATTGGTATCATAATTTAGGTGATATTAACTTTGATTTAGAACACCCACATACAGACGAGAGTACTCAAATGCTGGAAAGTCATGATTTGGGTGGGTTGGATGATATTGACCTCGATAATAAAGAAGCGAAATCTGCAATTTTTAATTCGATTAAATCTTGGTTTGAATACACTGGAGCAGATGCAGCTAGAGTTGATGCAGCAAAATGTATGAAACCATCGGATATTCATGAACTTCAAGAGCAGTTAGGTGTTGCTTCTTTTGGCGAAAACTTTGATATGGATGTAAGTTTTGTTAGCCAATGGGTGGGCGATTATGCAGAAACAGGAATGTTAGATTTCCCATTATTCCAAGCAATTATAAATGATTTTGCCTATGGACGGAATTTTAATAATACTTCGGAAATTTCTGTACAATCAATATTTGATCAGGATTGGATGTATGGTTCGCATGTAAATGATATGGTAACATTTATTGATAATCATGATAGGAACCGCTTTTTAACAGAGGCGGGTGGAGATGTAGATAAATTGCAGAATGCATTGACTTTTATCTTTACTGCAAGAGGAATACCAGTAGTCTTTCAAGGAACTGAACAAAATCGTGGAAATGCGAATGGACAAATAATTAATGGTATTGCAGATACTTGGAATAGATGGTCGATGCAGACAAAAGATGTGAATGGAAATGTAACGCATGATTATTTTGATGATTCAACAGATACCTATCAATTAATTTCTGATTTAAATGCGTTGAGAAGTCAATACGAAGCATTAGCCAATGGTACGCAAAGGGAAATGTGGACTTCTATGCATACGTATGCATTTTCGAGACGTATGGATACAGGTAAAAATGAGGGACAGGAACTTATTTGTGCATTTCATAATGCCGAAGGAACTGAAAATGTGACTATGGCTATACGTGCAGAAAGTTCGATTCAGCCTGGAACAGTACTAAAAAATGTATTTAACCCAAATGACAAGATTATTGTATCTTCTGATAAAAAAATTACAATCTCGTTGACGGGAAATAGTTCTAAAATATATGCTGTTGATACGAATTCCGATCCAATTATACCAGTTACATTTACTGTTAATAATGCTACGACAAACTGGGGAGAAAATCTTTACATTGTAGGAAATTGCGATGAACTTGGAAATTGGGATTCTGAAAAGGCTGTGGGACCAGCTACATGTTCCGAATATCCAACATGGACATTGACTGCATATTTACCAGCAGGAGCTAGTATTGAATTTAAGGCAATCAAAAAGGATGCAACTGGTAAAGTGACATGGCAGGAAGGTAATAATCATACATATCTTGTTCCATCATCTGGTACAGGGAATGTTACTATAGATTGGTAAGATTATAAAGATACTTATAGAAAGAAAGGATCTGATTTCGGATCCTTTCTTTCTAGTTCGCCCAGCATGGGCGTAATCTAATCGGTGCAAGTCCGTAAAGTGCCCTGATAGTGGGAAACTTATAGCCAATGACAAGGGTGTCTATCGTGAGGTGGAATCTGAAGGAAGTTGGATGGCAAATAAATTTAATAAAAATGTGGTAATCTCTTGTGCAACAATAGTGATAGGGGCGTATATTTCATATATTTGTAATTTAGATGGCTGGTATTATGGAATAGCTTTAATCGGCGTATTTTATCTCTTTCATGATATGCCAGCACTAAAATATACTGCTTCTATTTTAGTTATGTATATTTGTGGACTGAATTTTAAAATAAGTGGATTTATTGACACATATTTTTTAACCGCTGTATTATCTTTACTGTTTATTTCAATGTATAACGGTAAGCGTGGAATGAAAATGAAATATTTCTTCTATATTTTTTATCCCGGACATTTGTGTATATTCTACCTTGTGAGTTTAATGTTTCAACAAATATTATAAATATTAGTAAAAGTGAAATTTCTAAGTTAAACAGCATAAAAAGAGGTATACATTTATAGCGAATTTGTCGAGCACAGCTTTGAGACCATAGGCTCAAAGTGAGCGCAGACTGAGCGGTAAATGTATACCTCTTTATTATGCGTGATTTACAAAAATCCCTTTACCCTTTATCCCTCATAAAATGCCTTTAAGTACATTTCTTTCATTTCACTCATAAGAGGATAGCGTGGGTTTGCGCCGGTACACTGGTCATTAAATGCGTTTTCTACCATTTCATCTAATGTCGCAAGGAAATCTTTTTCTTCAATTCCGTATTCTTTAATGGTGCGTTTAATTCCCACTTTTTCTTTCAAATCAGCAATAGCCTTAATAAAGTTTTCAAATACTTCATCATCATCTTTACCTGTAATTCCTATGAAGCGGGCCATTTCGCAGTATCTTTCTTTTGCATGAGGATAAGGATACTGGGAGAATGTTCCCATTTTTGTAGGAGCAGGATCTGCATTATATCTCATTACGTGCTCAATGAGCAGGGCATTTGCGATACCGTGAGGCAGGTGGTGATAAGCTCCCAGCTTGTGTGCCATAGAGTGGCATACACCTAAGAAAGCATTGGAGAACGCCATACCTGCAAGGGTAGAAGCATTTGCCATTTTTTCACGGGCAATAGGATCGGCAGCGCCTTTTTCGTATGCAGCAGGAAGATAATCAAAAATCAATTTGGCAGCTTTTAAGGCAAGACCGTCTGTAAAATCTGTCGCCATAATAGAAGCATAAGCTTCCAGAGCATGTGTCAAAGCGTCAATTCCCGAAGCGCTGGTTAAGCCTTTTGGCTGTCCCATCATGTAATCTGCATCGATAATTGCCATATTCGGCATAAGTTCATAGTCTGCAATCGGCCATTTTGTTCCGGTGGAAGCATCTGTGATAATAGCAAAAGGCGTTACCTCAGAACCGGTTCCGGAAGAAGTAGGAATGGCAACCATCATAGCTTTAATACCCATTTTCGGGAATACATAAACACGTTTTCTGATATCCATGAAATCCATAGCCAAATCTTCGAATTTACATTCCGGATGTTCATACATCAGCCACATAATCTTGGCAGCATCCATAGCAGAGCCGCCGCCCAGAGCAATGATGGTATCAGGACCAAAGGCTTTTAGCTGTTCCAGACCTTTCTGGGCACACTGTAAAGTGGGATCCGGTGTAACATCAAAGAAGCAGTCGTAAACAATGCCCATTTCATCTAATTTATCAGTAATCGGTTTTGTATAACCGTTGCTATAAAGGAATGTATCGGTAACGATAAACGCTTTCTTTTTGTTATATACATTCTTTAATTCATCTAAGGCAACAGGCAGACAGCCTTTTTTGAAGTAAACCTTTTCAGGAGAACGGAACCAGAGCATATTTTCTCTCCTTTCTGCGACTGTTTTCGTATTCAAAAGATGTTTTACACCTACGTTTTCAGAAACGGAGTTTCCGCCGTAAGAGCCGCAGCCCAGTGTTAGAGACGGCGCAAGCTTAAAGTTATATAAGTCGCCAATTCCGCCGTGGGAAGACGGAGTATTTACAAGAATACGGCAGGTCTTCATACGGTCTGCGAAAATGTTCAGTTTTTCTGTTTCGGAAGGATGCAGATAAATGGAAGCAGTATGGCCGTAGCCGCCGTCTTTTACCAGTTGGTCTGCCATATCCACAGCAGTTGCAAAATCTTTTGCTTTATAAAGAGCAAGCACAGGAGAGAGCTTTTCATGAGCAAACGGCTCTGAAACGTCTACGGAAGTAACTTCACCGATTAAGATTTTAGCTGTTTTCGGAACGGTAATTCCTGCCAGCTCTGCAATAACAGGAGCAGGCTGACCAACGATTTTTGCATTTACAGTACCGGCTTCGGTAAGAAGGATTTTTCGTACTGCATCAAGTTCGGTATCGTTTAATACATAGCAGCCACGTTTTACAAATTCTGTTTTTACTGCATCATAAATATCGGCAATGGCAGTTACAGACTGCTCGGACGCACAAATCATACCGTTATCAAAAGTTTTGGAGTGGATAACGGAGTAAACGGCAGTCTGGATATCACAGGAGCTGTCCATGATTACAGGAACGTTACCGGGACCTACGCCGATTGCCGGTTTTCCGGAAGAATAAGCGGCTTTTACCATGCCCGGACCGCCTGTGGCAAGAATAACGTCTACGGATTTCATCAATTCATTGGAAAGCTCTAAAGTAGGTTCTTCAATCCAGCCGATAATGCCTTCCGGAGCGCCTGCTTTTACAGCAGCTTCAAGGATAATTCTGGCAGCTTCTGTGGTACATTTTTTCGCTCTTGGATGAGGGCTGATTAAAATGGCGTTTCTGGTCTTTAAGCAAATCAAACACTTATAAATTGCCGTAGAGGTGGGGTTGGTAGTAGGAATAACAGCGCCTACAAGACCTACGGGTTCTGCGATTTTTTTAATCCCATAAGAAGTATCTTCCTCCACTACACCACAGGTTTTCACTCTTTTGTAAGCGTTGTATGTATACTCTGCTGCGTAGTGATTTTTAATTACCTTATCCTCCAATACACCCATTCCTGTTTCTTCGCAGGCAAGTCGTGCAAGAGGAATACGCATTTTGTTGGCTGCCATAGCAGCTTCGAAGAAAATTTTGTCAACCTGCTCCTGTGTGTAGGCGGCAAATTTTTTCTGCGCTTCCTTCATGGCAGTGATTTTGGCATGAAGGGCATCTGTGCTGTCAATTACAGCCGGTACGATAGTTTCTGCTTTTTTCGTCATATCAAATCCTCCTTTAACTTGTAAATCTGATTTTGAATTGCTAAAAAGATTAAAAAAATATCTGTAAGCAGATTTTATCATAAAGAAGTGATAATATAAAGAAAAAAATATTATTAAATTTTTGATTATCAGAAAATTCAATGCGTTACATTATTAGGATAAAGAAAAAACTGCTATGGAGAAAAATCTCACGATAGCAGTTTCATTCATCTAAAATATTTATTTGTTAAAGCCCTGTCTTTTTCTTAAACGGGAGTCTAAAATTTTCTTACGGATACGCAGGGAGTCCGGTGTAATTTCCAGAAGCTCGTCTGTATCAATAAATTCCAACGCCTGTTCCAGACTTAAAACCTTAGGCGGAGTCAGCTTTAAGGCTTCGTCAGCAGAAGAAGAACGGGTATTGGTAAGGTGTTTTGTCTTACATACGTTTAATTCGATATCTTCTGCTTTACCGCTCTGTCCGATAACCATACCGCTGTATACTTTTTCGCCCGGTCCGATAAAGAGTGTACCACGGTCCTGTGCAGAGAAAAGACCGTAAGCTACGGATTCGCCTGTTTCAAAGGCAATAAGAGAACCCTGTTTGCGGTACTGTAAATCACCTTTGTATGGAGCATAGCCGTCAAATGCAGTATTTAAAATACCGGAGCCTTTTGTGGAGGTCATAAATTCACCTCGGAAACCAATCAGTCCTCTGGATGGAATATTGAATTCCAGACGTGTTGTTCCGTCACTGGCAGGGCTCATACCCTGAAGTTCACCTTTTCTTTCACTTAAACGCTGAATAATCGTACCGGAAAATTCTTCCGGAACATCCACATAAGCGATTTCCATAGGTTCTAATTTTTTTCCTCGTTCATCTTCGTGATAGATAACTTCCGCTTTACTTACGGCAAATTCGTAACCTTCACGTCTCATATTTTCAATTAAAACAGATAAATGAAGCTCTCCACGTCCGGAAACCTTGAAGCAGTCTGTGCTTTCTGTGTCTTCTACACGAAGGCTGACATCTGTGTTTAATTCACGCATCAGACGTTCTCTTAAATGACGGGAAGTGATAAATTTACCTTCCTGTCCTGCAAACGGACTGTCATTTACAATAAAGTTCATGGAAATGGTAGGCTCTGAAATTTTCTGGAACGGAATTGGCTTCGGATTTTCAGGGGAGCAAAGGGTATCTCCGATATGAATGTCCGCAATACCGGAAATGGCAACAATCGAGCCGATACCTGCTTCCTTTACCTCAACCTTATTTAAACCTTCAAATTCATAGAGCTTGCTGATTTTTACTTTTTTCATTTTATCAGGGTCATGGTGGTTTACCAGCATAACCTCCTGATTAACGGAGAGCTTTCCGTTTTCTACTTTACCTACGCCGATACGTCCCACATATTCGTTGTAATCAATGGTGCTGATTAAGGTCTGTGTCGGGGCATCCGGGTCACCGGTAGGTGCAGGAATGTATTTTAAGATTGTTTCAAATAAAGGCTCCATGCTTTCCGGTGTATCGCTTAAATCCAGAACAGCGTGTCCTGCTTTTGCAGACGCATATAAGAACGGGCAGTCTAACTGTTCGTCAGATGCGTCTAAATCCATAAGAAGCTCTAAAACCTCGTCAATTACTTCATCAGGACGAGCCTCCGGACGGTCAATCTTGTTAATACATACAATAACATGAAGGTCTAATTCCAGAGCTTTTTTCAGAACAAATTTTGTCTGAGGCATAGCACCTTCAAAAGCATCTACTAAAAGGATAACGCCGTCTACCATTTTTAATACACGTTCTACTTCACCGCCGAAATCCGCATGTCCCGGTGTATCAATAATGTTGATTTTTGTATCCTTGTAATATACGGCAGTGTTTTTGGATAAAATGGTAATACCACGTTCTCTTTCAATATCGTTGGAGTCCATGACACGTTCCTGTACTGCCTGATTTTCACGGAAAACACCGCTCTGGCGAAGAAGCTGGTCAACCAGAGTTGTTTTACCGTGGTCAACATGGGCAATAATCGCCACGTTTCTGATATCTTCTCTTGCTGTTTTCATAATTAACCTCTTTTCTCTTTATGCTGTCAAGGTGTTGTTGTATTAAAACATATCCGGAAATATTGATACATTTTACGCTCAGTCTGCGCTCACTTTGAGCTTTTAATCTCAAAGCGTGCTCGAAAAATTCGCTAAAAGTGCATCAACATTACCGAATTATGTTAGCATAAAAACACCTGTATTTTTAGTAAAATCCGGATTTTATTCTATCATACTTAACTGTAAATACAAAGGGGGAAAAAGATTTTTTTAAAAATTTTAAAAAAAGTGGTTCTAAAACAGCAAGCAGGTGAATAGATATGATATAGACAAGATACCAGAAAGAGGAAGGGGAAACAAATCATGGCAGATAAAATTATTGAAAACAATCAGGTGTCCATTATGGGAAAGGTAGCGTCAGGCTTTACATTCAGTCATCAGGTATACGGAGAGGGATTTTACCTGGTAGACGTATTGGTGAAGCGACTCAGCGACTCCGAGGACAGAATACCTTTGATGGTTTCAGAACGTCTGGTAGACGTTACACAGGATTATGAAGGGGAATACATCATGGTGCAGGGACAGTTCCGTTCCTACAATCGCCACGAAGAGAAGAAAAACAGACTGGTACTTTCTGTTTTTGTAAGAGAGCTGACTTTTGTGGAGGAGGCAGACGACTCCATTAAAACAAATCAGATTTTCCTTGACGGATATATCTGTAAGCCGCCGGTATACAGGAAAACACCGCTTGGAAGGGAAATTGCAGACCTTTTATTGGCAGTGAACCGGCCTTATGGAAAATCTGACTACATACCCTGTATATGCTGGGGAAGAAATGCCCGTTACGCATCCGCATTTGAAGTAGGCGGTCATGTGCTGATTTGGGGCAGAATTCAGAGCAGAGAATATATTAAAAAATTAGGGGAAAATGAGACTGAAAAAAGAGTGGCTTACGAGGTTTCCGTAAGTAAATTAGAATATGCAGATTAAAATGGTCAAGATTGATTGTTAGGTTGCAATATTTGCTTAGGTGTAGTAATATATACACAACTCTTAATAAAGTAAAATAAGGAAAAGGCAGTCTGTAAGAGGTGTATAATTATGGATGAAGAAAAGGGATTGACGCAGATTTACTGCGGACCGGGAAAAGGAAAAACAAGCGTGGCAATCGGTCAGGCAATTCGTGCGGTTGGTTATGGAAAGCGGGCCATTGTAATTCAGTTTTTAAAAGGAAGAGCCACTTCCAGATTAGATTATCTAAATGCAATGGAGCCGGAGGTTCGTCTGTTTCGTTTTGAAAAGAAAGATAAATTTTATGAGGACCTGACAGAGGAAGAAAAGAAAGAGGAAAATCTGAATATCCGAAACGGTTTAAATTTTGCACGAAAAGTATTGCTGACAGAAGAATGTGATATGCTAATTCTCGATGAAATTCTGGGGGCTTTAGAGTTTGGCATTGTTTCAGAAGAAGAAATCGAAAGTCTTATTCAGGCAAAGGATTATGAAACAGAGCTGATTATGACAGGAAATGTTGTGACAGAAGCTTTGAAAAATGCAGCGGACAGAGTGGTTTCACTGGAAGTTATTAAATAGGCTGTAAATCAAAGTATATACAAAAGAAATAGGAACAGGACAATAAGGAGGAAGAATATGTCTATTTTTACAGGTGCGGGTGTAGCGATTGTAACGCCAATGAAAGAAAACGGAGAAGTAAACTTTGAGAAATTAGGAGAAATTCTTGAAGAGCAGATTGCAGGACAAACGGATGCAATTATTATTTGCGGAACAACAGGAGAGTCTTCAACCCTGACCCATGAGGAACATTTAGACGCAATCAAATATACCATTGATAAAGTAAATAAAAGAATTCCTGTTATTGCAGGAACAGGCTCTAACTGTACACAGACAGCGATTTACCTTTCACAGGAAGCTGAAAAGTACGGGGCGGACGGACTGCTTTTAGTAACGCCATATTATAATAAAGCAACACAGCAGGGCTTGATTGCTCATTATACTGCGATTGCAAATTCTGTAAAGCTTCCGATTATTTTATATAATGTAGCAAGCCGCACAGGATGTAATATTGAGCCGAAGACAGCGGCTTATCTGGCAGAGCATGTGGAAAATATTGTAGCAATTAAAGAGGCTTCCGGAAATATTTCTCAGGTAGCTGAAATTGCGGCTTTGACACAGGGAAAGATGGATATTTATTCCGGAAATGACGACCAGATTGTGCCAATTCTTTCTTTGGGAGGAAAAGGTGTAATCTCTGTACTTTCCAATGTGGCACCAAAATATACACATGATATTGTGGCAAAATTCATGGAAGGAAAAGTAGAGGAAAGCAGAGATATGCAGTTAAAAGCGCTGCCTCTTATCCATGCACTTTTCTGTGAAGTAAATCCAATCCCTGTAAAAACAGCCTTAAACCTTATGGGAAAAGAAGTAGGTTCTCTGCGTATGCCAATGACAGAAATGGAAGACGCTCATCAGGAAGTTTTGAAAAAAGCAATGAAAGATTTTGGAATTGAATTAGTATAGTAAAAATTTATTTTTCACTGTACTGGCATAAGAGTTTTGTAATATGCAAAAGAAAAGAGGAAAAAAGATGGTCAGAATAATAATGAACGGCTGTAACGGTCACATGGGACGTGTGATTTCAGAGCTTGTAGAGAAAGACGAAAATGCAGAAATTGCAGCAGGAATTGATGTTGCAGATATGAAACTTCATAATTATCCAGTTTATACAAATGTTTTTGACTGTGATAAAGAAGTAGATGTTATGATTGATTTTTCTTCTCCGAAGGCAACGGATAACGTGTTGAAATATTGTGTGGAGAAAAAGCTTCCGCTGGTTCTGTGCACAACAGGTCTGTCTGAAGAACAGTTAGAGCGTGTGAATGAAGCGGCAAAGGAAACAGCAGTGCTTCGCTCCGCAAATATGTCTTTGGGAATTAACACACTTTTAAAGCTTTTACAGGATGCGGCAAAGGTGCTGGCAACAGCAGGCTTTGATATGGAGATTGTAGAACGTCATCATAATTTAAAGGTGGATGCACCAAGCGGAACAGCGCTTGCTTTGGCTGACAGCTTAAATGAGGCAATGGATAATGAATATCATTATGTTTATGACAGAAGTCAGAAAAGAGAAAAGAGGGATGAAAAGGAAATCGGAATTTCAGCAGTTCGTGGCGGAACGATTGTAGGGGACCATGAAGTAATCTTTGCAGGTCCTGATGAAGTAATTGAATTTCGACACACTGCTTATTCTAAGACTGTCTTTGCAAAAGGTGCAGTGGAAGCTGCAAAATTTTTAAGCGGAAAACCGGCAGGCTTATATAATATGAGTCATGTCATTAACAAATAAATTGTTTTGTAATGGTGTATAAAACAGTTTTATTTGCAGATATTAACAGCAGAACTTAATAGAAAGGAGTTTCATGAAATGAAAAAACTGATATTAGGACTGCTGTTATCAACCATGCTTTGCGTAACTGCCTGTGGCAACGATACAACAACGGATAAGAATACAACGGACAAGGGCGTTGTAGGTGATACCGGCGAGGCTTTAGAGGACGGTGCGGAAGAATTGGGAGATGATGTCCGAGACGGAGTAGAGGGCGTGGGAGATACGCTTGAACGAAATATGGACAATGCCACAGGAAGCGAAAATTCATCAGAGAACAGTAATGCAATGGGAACCGGAAACGGAAACGCAACAAGATAGAAAGAAAGAGTCTGTTTTTTAGCCAATGTCAATAAGTTAAGGATTGTCCCAACAACTTCATTATGAATGATCAAATAG
>OBXC01001275.1_pt1 | contig 12578 bp, 23 predicted proteins | sample 1538111 | NCBI WGS metagenome assembly OBXC01 (sample SAMEA2580137, study PRJEB22360) | human gut metagenome | biome: human gut; feature: human-associated habitat; material: faeces | place: Denmark | collected 2008/2010 | reverse complement strand
AAGGCACAGGACTTTGACTCCTGCATTCGCTGGTTCGAATCCAGCTAGCCCAGTTACCTGGACAAGCAGGGTGGAAAATTGAATACGGGCGTGTAGCTCAGGTGGTAGAGCACTTGACTTTTAATCAAGTTGTCCGGGGTTCGAATCCCCGCACGCTCATGAATGAAGAACAGCGGAAACTCAAGCATAGCAAGGGTTTCCGCTGTTTTTTCGTGTTTTTCAAAGTAACTGATTTTGGCGAGTTTGAATGGTTGTAGATGTGTCAAACGTGTGTCAGACTGCAATCTGGATACATGATGTGTCATTTTCGTGTCAGAAATTCATGGCAGAATTGACAGCTCCAACTGTGTCTTCCTTTTCCAAAATAATGTGGTTGTAGACGTCCAGAACAACCTTTTCCGTATCTCCCATCAGCTTTGCTATCTGCTTGATCGAGATTGTTGGTATTTGATAGCAGAGAGTCGAACAGTAGTTATGCCTAAATGTGTGCGCCGTTAATTTGATGATTTGGCCAGGAACTTCATTCTGGATCGCTTTCTTGATCCGATCCCACTTTTTAACATAGCTGCTTTTTGATACAGGCGATCCGTTCTGCATTGTAAATAAATAGGTCTGATTCTCGTGCATAAGAGTATCGACGTATCGTTTGACTTCTGGCAGGATGACATCTGGAAGTGGGACAGACCGATTTCCATTTACAGTTTTTGGAGATTTGACTTGTGGGTATCCATCTATAAACTCATGCGACTTATTGATAGATACTTCGTTGATCTTAAAGTTAAAGTCAAAGATAGTAAGTGCAAGAGCTTCTCCACGCCGAAGACCGCATCCGTACAATAGGTACAAGAAAATCTTGTCCTGATCCTCCAGATCTGTCTTGAATACTGCCTGCCGTTCCTCTTTGGTCAGAGCACGCTTTTCCGGAGCTTTATATTTGACAGAATCAATGCTATCAAAAATAGAGCTTGCGACGTTGGACGGAAAAAGCTGATCAATGACAGCAGAATTGATGATCTGCTTAAAAGTCATAAGGATCTGCTGCTGCGTCCTAGGCTTTCCAGAAGCGTTGTTCAAGAGCATCTGCAAGTGGATTCGCTCGATGTCTGCCAGTTTTACATCTTCCAGAGCAGAAAAATGTTTCTCTATGATGTTCTTGTACATGATCTTTGTGTTGTTCTCTCTGGAGGACTTATACACATCTTTCCATGTTTTCGCATAATCTATAAACATAATATCGGTTTTTCTCACAAAATCTCTTTGTTCAACTGTGTTTTTCAATTCACGGACTTTCTTTTCCAAGTCTGCACTGGATTTCTTGGATCGTACCGGGATGTAGTGTTTCCGTCCATTGACATATGAGCCATCCCATACATTTGTTTTAAAATATCCATCCGATCCTTTTGTGTATTTTGCTTTTGCCATTGTTCATCTTCCTTTCCTAAAAAAGAGTATAAAAATAACAGCCTGCGGAGAACGAGTGTTCCGCTTGCGTAGGCTGCCCGAAGATGATACAATATTTTATGAATCGTGGTATCATTCTTCGGAATGTTACTTGAGCCGTTCCTGTTAGCACAGGAGCGGTTCTTGACTTTTATGGTACATTTGCTATAATGTACTTAACAAGACAGCCGACGAGTAGGTGCACGCTACCCGTTCCGGCGAATCAATTTAATAAGCTACACAGAATAGCCGTTCAATCTTTACCAGAGACAGGGACGGCTATTTCTTATTTTTCAAATTCAGAATGGCTACGATCAGTAGACCAATGGTGAGCAACACCATAAATTCCTCATATGTAGTCATAAGACATCATCCTTTCCGCAAGACTCGGAACGGATAACGAGCCGCCTGTCGGCTGTCTGGGTAAATACATTATTTAGTTGTTCCCCTGCCCACTGTGGAGCAGGGGAGAAAAATTGTTATTGGTCTATTTTATCAATTGTTATTCCTGGAATTGTGATGTTTCCGCCCATAGTAGATTGATAGGTAATCGTACCGATTGATGTTCCATATATGGTAATTTCATCATCTTCTAATATTCGAGAAGAAACGATAGAACTGTCATATTCACCTAAAAGAACAGTGTCATAATCATCATTTACAGCTAAGCGAATCTGCACAGTTGAACCATCTTCTATTACTTGTAGAACTTTTCCATAGAATTTAACTTTTTTTCCAAGAAAATCATCAGGAGTACGAGCGAGTTGATCATAAGTGATGCCAGTTTCATAACCTTTTGCTTCTTCAGCAAGGCGGGCGGCTTCTTCTTCGGCAGCCTTTTGGGTCGCTGCGGCTTCTTCTTCAGCTTTTTTAGCAGCTTCAGCTTCTTCAATAGCCTTTTTTTCTTGCTCGGCTTTAGCAGTTTCAGCTTCTGCTTGAGCTGCGGTCATTTCTTCAAATGGTTTCATCTCTTCTTGGTAGGAAGAATATTCAGTTTTAACGGTTGATAATTCTTTCTCCAATTCCTCGTATTTTCCTTTTAAAGATTCATAATTACTTTGTGCTGATCCGGTAGAGAAAAAGAAAAGTAAGAATAATATAGTTACCAGCACTTCATAGGTTATACGAAAATATTTTTTCCATCCTTTCTTTTTTGTGATTTCTTGTGCATCATCGGTTAATACTTTCTCTTCGTTTTCCATAATCTTTCCTCCTCATCTTTGTACCTTTACGCCACTTTATATAATCCCGATCGGGGTTATACCTTTTCCATCACTGTCAGATACGGAATAAAAAATACGGTATAGTTATCAATGGTTGTGCATACGCCGTATTTATCCCGATAACAGTCAATCGCTTCTTTCAAGTATTCTTCTGTTACATCAAGAAATTCAGCCATTTCATGTATGTCCTGACATCCACGCTTGTAGGCATTTACAATTCCAGTCAGTCCGATCAGCTTGTTATATCCCCAGAGCCTTGCCTGCCGTTCCTGTTTTCGGTTCTTGGGATCGGACATGTCTGTTATATCTCCAACAGTCGTATGATAATGTCCGAGCTCTTCTGCAAGTACACAAGTCTTTTCTGTTGTCGTATCTAATCCATTGTGTATGGCAATTCGATTTCCGTATATGCGTCCTCCGTATCCGGGGATATTTTTCTCTTTGACAATAATTCCGGTGGAGTCTGCTTCGTATAACAATTCATCGTATGTCAATTAAATCACGTCCATTCGCTATCATCAGTCATAATACTGTCTGCGTGCTGCTTCTGTTCCTCGGTAGGATTTTGTGCGTTGGCGGCATTGGCGATTAAATGCTCTGGAAATTCCGTAACATTTGGATTAGATTCCTTTTCTTTCGCCAGAGCAATGGAACGGTCATACTCTTTAGTAAGAGTAAAATCTACCATTTCTCTGCCGTGATCGTCGAGAACGCGGTATTTCTTTATGTGTTCATATTCTGGAAGTGTAATATCTTTGCTGATTCGATTAAAGGCATATACTTCAGAAAGCAAAGAGGCACAATCTAGCTGATATATATCACATAATTTTACAAATGTATCAATGTCTGGCTCAGTACGACCTTTTTCCCAATTGCTTATTGTGTTTGCTTTAATGCCCAATTGTTCAGCGACATCTTGTTGTTTTAAGCCTTGATTCGTTCGAGCATTCTTCAGTCTATCTACTAATAGATCATTCATATTAATAATACCTCCTTGTAATAAGAACGATACCACAAAATTTAGATTTTGTAAATAAAAAATCAAGAAACGCGATAAAAACATATTGACAAATCACAAAATGTGAATTATTATAAATACAACATCACAAAACTTGATATTTGGAGGTGGTAAAATTGGAAATAGGTGTGATGATAAAAAGTTACTTAGAAGAACATGGTATTTCCCAGACATTTCTTAGTAAAAAGACAGGAATTGAATTGCCAAAGTTAAATCTTGCATTAAATGGAAGTAGACGGTTAACGCTTTTGGAATATGCGCTTATTTGTGGCGCATTAAAGGTAAACACCGATAAATTCCTAAAACCAAGAATGCCAGATGAGAAAGGAGAGTAATTAAATTGGATGAAGCAATTGTAAAAAAGGTGATAATGGATTCTTCCGATGTGGATAAGACAATCAAAAAGTTGAAACGTCTGAGAAAATTATTAAAAGAAGCCAATTCACTTACAAAAGAACTGGCTTCTGAGACAAAGAAGTTACATATCAAGTGTCAAATCGATTGACTTGTGACAACGAGGACACGTATTCAAACCGATACGAGCATTGAAAGTGGGACCACATTTGGGACAAGTGATTTTATGTGTGCTGTGCATAATAGAGGATTTCGCCTGTTCCATAACAGAATTCTTCAAATCTCGTTCTAATCGTCTCATATCGGATTTACTTCCAAGATTGTATTTTCTTGCCATATATTCACCGCCTTTCATAGTTATTCGAATATTTGTTCTGATAATTATGGTAGTCCACAATATATGGAAAGTCAAGAAAAAGGTTTAGGAAATCAAAATATTTGTTTTAGACATTCGAATCAGAAGAGGGGAGGTGTGAGTGAGTTGTGCGATGTCTTTGTATATGAAAGAAAATACATCAATCAAGAAAACGGTCGAGTGATAGTGAGTTTTGAACTATCTTCCCACGATTGGTTGAAAGTTGAAAATTCAGATGCGTGGAAGGAAGTTGTTCGGATGTTACAGGAAATTCAAAGTAAACATAACCAGAAGTCCCACCCAATTCAGGTATAGAGATAGGAAAAGTCATAGATCTATATTCTCGGCGTGAGATTATTTGATTTCTGTTTCGTACAGTTTCTTCAAAAGTCACGATAGGAATTTTTTCGCAGGAATAAAGAACGTTTCCTATTTCGACATAAATTCCAGTGATTGAAATAGGAAGACGAGATTTGTTTTCGAACATTGTGTAAATAAGCAAGGAATGATTATCTTCAGAAAAACGATGACCTACAATATGCATCTTCAAGTTCTTTCTATTTTTAAGAAGTACAAAGAACCAAGAAGAAAGAGTTCCAAAACTTCCCAAAATAGCGAGCACAAGTGTTATATTTTCGCGTGTTATGAAATTGTGGATTGTTTCAATAATTTCTGATGGTATTTGCATAATGAGAACCTTTCGTATTTTTTTAGGATTTTATCACGATATGGAAGATATTTCAATTATGATGTTATGACGGTTTAGGTGTCCAATAAAAAGGACAGGAGAAAGGAGAGTGATTAAATTGGTTTTAAAAGAAATATTACATGAACTTCGGGAGATACGAAAAGAACTCCAAGCTATTCGGAGTAGCATGGAGTTCAATCCACAAATTGTACTTGATGAAAGAACTATTTCTCAAGTTGTTCAGCAATCCATTGATGATACTTCTCAAGAAGACGGCGACACATTCTGAAACTAGATCCTGCGATTAATGCACCTAGTTTATTAAATGCCTCGGGATCTCCAAGAGTAGTTTTAACGACGTAGTTATTTTCTTCATCATCATTGTTCCCGGTGATATAATCCAAATCTTCTTCGGTTAATGATGATAAAAATTCGTCGAAAGACTTTAATTTCATAGGTACTTCTCCTTTCATAATACTCGGCATGGCAGTGCCTGTATTTAAAGTATAGGAGAGACGGAAAAGAATAGCAAGTAGTATAACGGTTTAGGTGTCCGATAAAAAGGACAGGAATTCAGAGAAAGGAGAGTGAGGGAGATGGACGAAAAAGAAGCGAACGAATCCGCGCGAGATAAAAGAATCGAAGAATACATGGAGAGAACGCTTTGGGAAATACGGTGGATTCGAAACAATATGAACCCACCGGTAAATTACTTTTTTGTAACGGTTGTGTCGATTGTTACATCGATAATTACAACGCTTATACTAACCCACTGATTGAAAGAGTGATAAGAGTAGTAATAATTGCGACAAGAACTGGGAGAAAAATAGAATTCATCATCAGATAAATGTAGATAAGTGCTGAAAAATTAGAAAGGGGTGTGGAAAAGTGGAGTACCCGAAAGCAGTTATGAAGAAAACGGAATTGGAAAAGATGGGATTTCCGGAAGAATTCCTTTTCCGGGCATACCGGGTTCGAGGGCAGACATTTGCACAGAAGCTGAATCCGGCGAAAAGAAACAGTCCGATTTTATTCGATACAGCCGGATTTGAAAAGTGGAGGATGAATCAGTTGGAGATGGAAAACAAATCGATGTACAGGAGGTAGAGATGGAAGAATTAAAACTGATCAGTACAGAGCGGACATCGCTTGTACGGGCAGAACCGGTCCGGGAGCAGAAGCGCCGGCGGGAACCGCGGACAAGCCTGCCGGAGATCGTGACGTGGTGTCTGATCGGTGCCGGGATCGGGGCGTGGGTGATGTTACTCTTATGTCTGGCATAAGAAAAGCGCTTACATATGCCCGGCAAGGCGTAAGCGCATTTGAAATAAATCAAGTAAAGTATAACAAATTTTGGAGGGATTGAAAAGTGGAAGAAAACAATATTGTTAATGTTGAAAAGTACAAGTATACAGATTTTATCAAAAAGGAAGCGCGGATTGAAGCAGCTGCGGATTATCTGAAGCAGTTTGATCCGGATGATGATGTGAATGTAGGCGCAGTGATGGCGATTCTTGGTGTGGCAAAGACAGTGCAGCCATCGATTTAATAAATGGATGAGAAGATCAGTATGAATAAATTAGAACTCAGGGTGCAACAGCATCCGGGAACAATCGAGTTGAACTTTGAGGAATTAAATGCAGCGTTGGATGCGAAACTGGCAGAATATGAGGGGGCTATCTTTACAGAAGATTCTAAGGATATTGCAAAAGTAGAGATTGCATCCCTGCGGAAATTGAAAAAGGATATTGAGGACGCACGGAAGTCCGCGAAAAAGGAATGGAATAAGCCGTTTGATCTGTTTGAAGCAAATATGAAGCAATTGGCTGCCAAGGTGGACAAGCCAATCGGAGCAATTGATGAACAGTTGAAAGCGTTTGAAGAGAAGCGCCGGAAAGAGAAACGTGAAAAGATCCAGATGTTGTACAGAGAAATCATCGAAGATATGGAAGAATATCTTCCGTTAGGGCATATGTATTCCCCAAAATGGGAAAATGCAACAACTACGATGAAATCTATCCGCGAGGAAATGGAGAGTGAGGTAAAAAGTACACAGGCTGCTGTCGCCATGATCAGCGGCATGCAGTCGGAAGCTGTCCCGAAAGCATTAGAGCTTTACCGGGAAACACACGATTCTACCCGGGCGGTTACTTATATCAATCAGTACGAGAAGCAGAAAGCGGAGATTATGCGAAAAGAGGAGGCGCGGCGCCGGGAGGAAGAAGAACGGAAAAGACGTGAGGAAGAAGCACGGATCCGGGCGGAGGAACGGGCTGCAATCGAACGGGAAGCGCAGATCCGCCGGGAAGCGGAGGAGGAAGCTGCCAGAAAAGCGGTCATGGAACAATCCACACCGGTTTCTCCGGATCCAATTCCGGAAAATGAAACGGCAGAAGAAGAGATGCCGTTTGTAACTCCAACGACAAAGTCGGTGTTTTACCGTGTTGTTGCAACGGATCAGGAACTGGCAGAACTGGAAGTGGCAATGGACAGTCTTGGAATTTATTTTGAACGGAGGGAGTCATGATGAGCGATAAGATTCATATTCCGGCAATAAAACCGAAGATCAATCAGCAGGGAGTGATCAAGATCACGGACGAGGCTTTTGAAGCCTTGTCCGAGGTTATGGTGGAAACAGGCATGAGTGCAAGACAAGCTGCAAGCATAATCATTACGCAGGCGGTCAATAATGGTCTGATTGTATATGACAGGGAGAATGGATGATGGGAAATGAACAGACAGAAAATGCAGTACCGAAAATTTATGCCGCTATTTTAGGTGTTATGAATGAAGTCGGTGCTGTGAGCAAGGAAAAGACATGTAAATCTAATTTTGGCAGTTACAAATTTCGTGGAATTGACGATGTGATGAATGCGCTGCATCCTGCAATGGTAAAGAATCGTGTTTTTGCGATCCCGGAAATTCTTGAAATGACAAGGGAAGTAAAAACATCAGCAAAAGGAACGCCGATGACTTCGTCCATTTGCAAGATCCGGTATGATTTTTTTACAGATGATGGAAGTAAAGTATCTTGTACTGTGATCGGAGAGGGGATGGATACCGGGGACAAGGCAACGAATAAGGCAATGTCAATTGCGTTTAAATATGCCTGTTTCCAGACATTTTGTATTCCGACAGAAGACATGGATGATCCGGATGCAGAGCGTCCGGAGGAGACCGCGGATCAGAGGCAAAAGGGGACAGAGACAAAAGCCGAGCAAAAAGGAAAAAGCAGCGCTGCAAAGCAGAGTGGAAAATCTGCTGATCAGAAAAAAGCAGAAAAACCATCCGAAGAGGAAGCGTCGGAAGATGGTACGCAGAAGATTACAGCAGCTATGTTGGCGGCAATCCGAGCAGAACAGAAGCGGACAAAGGTAGGAGATAAGACCATTCTCGGAATGCGGGCAATAAAAGCAAAGAGAATTGAGGATATGACGGTGGAAGAGTTCAAGGTTGTGATGCATAAATTTGAACTTACAAGAACACCGGAGCAGGAGGGTGCAAATGAATAGTGTGAATTTAACAGGAAGATTTACAAGAGATCCAGACATTCGATATACAGACGGAGGAAGTACAATTGCACGATTTTCAGTTGCATGCGACCGAAGATTTAAGCAGGAGGGCGGACCGACTGCTGATTTTATTAATTGTGTTGCGTTCGGAAAGACTGCGGAATTTATCGAGAAATATTTCAGTAAAGGCATGAAGATTGAAATAACCGGAAGAATCCAGACTGGCTCTTACACAAATCAGGACGGCAACAAGGTGTATACAACGGATGTTGTTACTGAACAGGTCGGATTTGGAGAGAGTAAGGCAGCATCTCAGGGAACACAGGGGAGTGACGGTAATGCAAATGATTCCAATGAGGGGTTCGGGCAGCAGGATGAATATGGCTTCATGAACGTTCCGGATGGAATCGATGAAGAACTGCCGTTCAACTAGGAGTGATGATTTTGGTAATACAGATTGACAGCAGAGAAAAGGCAAGAGCAATCAAAAAGATTGTTGAGGAATTTGACCGGAAAGGCATCAAACACCCTGTATCAAAGCTGATGGTTGGGGATTACATGAATTATGATAATCCCCGGCTGATCATTGACCGGAAGCAGAATCTTTCGGAGCTATGTAATAATGTCTGCCAGGATCATGAACGATTTCGGAGAGAACTGCTGCTTGCGCAGGAGAATGGAATTCAGATTATTTTTCTTGTGGAGCATGGGAATGGAATCGAGCGACTGGAACATGTTGTATTTTGGGAGAATCCCCGGAGGTGGAAGCGCAGGAGAAATCCGAAAACCAGATTGTATGAGACCATAGAAACAAAGGCAATGACTGGGGAAACGTTATATAAGATTCTATGTACGCAGGAGCGGAAATATGGATGCCGCTTTCTTTTTTGTAATAAGGAGCAGACGGGGAAAGAAATCATTCGAATTTTAGGCGGTGAATGGGATGGATCGTGAAGAGATAAAAAGTATGTATAGCATGCGAGATATTATAGAGCGGTATGGTTTTCATCCGAACCACAGTGGATTTATCCCGTGCCCGTTCCATAAAGAAAAGACCGCATCCATGAAGATCTATCCGGACTCGTATTATTGTTTTGGCTGTGGGGAACATGGCGATATTTTCAGTTTTATCATGGATATGGAGAACCAGACATTCCGGGAAGTATTTTTGAGTCTGGGCGGAACATATAAGGAAGAGACTTACCGGGACAAGATCGCGAAGTATCACGCGGTAAAAGAACAGGAACAACGCAAGAAAAAAAGGATGATCCATGAAAGAAAAAGGAAAGACAATCAGGTTCTGATCGACATCTACCGGGAGGGATATCAGCGTTCCCAGCCATTTTCGGAAGCATGGGCGGACTGTTATCATGCCTTGCAGTATCAATTGTATCTGCATGAAATCTTGAATCAGCAGGAGGGACAACGGAGTGCGGAATGAAGAAATTAATAGAGTATGACAAAAAAGAGATTCTGGCAGAAGAGGTCTTCCTTGAAATCTTTGAGCAGGACGATGTGATCCGGCGTGCGCAGATGCTGTTGTCTTTTCAGGACAGGGCAAAAGAACTGGGAGTAAAGGGACAGTTTGACACGATGGTGAAAGCGTTTGAAAAAGCGGAAAAGGCGGCAGAGCAAAAACAAAAGAAGAGCCAGACATTACTGGAAAATTGGACGAATTTTACCGGAAAATATGCAGCGATGAAATGTGGCTCCTGGTCTGCGGCAGATGATGGGATCCGTACATTCAGCAAGGATTATTCCAATGATGTGATGGTCTGTTACCATCCGATCATGCCGATCGGGAGACTGAAGAATCTGGAAACAGGGGAAGAACAGATCAAACTTGCGTATAAGAGAAACCATGTTTGGAGAGAAATCACAGTTCCCAAGGACATGATTTCTTCCGCAAATAAGATTGTAAATCTGTCAAAGCTTGGTGTTTCCGTGACGTCGGAAAATGCAAGGCTGCTGGTCAAATATCTGTCGGATGTGGAAAATTTGAATGATGATGAAATCCCGGTGCAGAAATCCAGTTCCAAGCTTGGATGGATCGGGGATGGTTTTATCCCCTATGATTCCGATGTGATCTTTGATGCGGATACCCAGTTTTCACAGGTTTATGAGAGTATCCGTGAAAGAGGGAGCTGGCAGGAATGGCTGTCTTATGTCAGAAAGCTCCGGGCAACAGGACGACCGGAGATCAAGTTCTCTCTGGCGGCATCTTTTGCCAGTGTGTTGGTCGGAAAGTTGGGAGTGCTGCCGTTTATAGTGGATCTGTGGGGCGAGACAGAAGGTGGAAAATCTGTTTCTATGATGTTGGCGGCATCGATATGGGCAAATCCGGCAGACAGTCAGTATATCGGTGACTTTAAATCTACGGACGTACAGTTGGAAATCCGTGCCGATCTGCTGAACCATTTGCCGATGATGTTGGATGATACAAGTAAAGTTAGTGCGCGTATCAGGGATAATTTTGAGGGCGTAGTGTATGATCTATGTTCCGGAAAAGGAAAGAGCCGGTCAAACCGGGAACTGGGAATCCGGCGGGAGAGCCGATGGAAAAATACGATCTTGACAAATGGGGAACGTCCATTGACGTCCTACGTTTCACAAGGCGGTGCGATCAACCGGATCTTGGAGATTGAATGCGGGGAACGCGTTTACGAGGATCCGCAATATACTGCGGAATTTTTGAAAAAGAATTATGGATTTGCGGGAAAACGGTTTGTGAAGATCCTGAAAACGATGGATGCAGAAGAATTAAGGGAAATGCAGCAGGAGATCCAGGCAGAACTATTTTCGATTGAGAAGATGCAGAAACAGAGCATTTCCATGTCGGTGATCCTGCTGGCGGATAAGATCGCTACGGAATACTTATTTCATGACGCACAGTATATCAGTGTGGAGGAAGCAAAGAAAGCCCTGATCGATAAAAACGAACTGTCGGAACATGAACGCTGTTATCATTATCTGTTGGATAAGATCAATATGAACCGCCAGAGATTTGATTCCGCGGTGAATATCGAGCAGTGGGGGATCATAGAAGACGGATATGCCATTATGTACCCACAGGCGGTAAAAGACCTGTGTAAGCAGGGGGATTTTTCCTACAAAGCATTTTTGAACTGGGCGGACCGGCAGGGTGTGATCCTGACGGATGGCAAGAATCAGACAAAGCTGAAAAAGTTTGGAAAAAAACCTGTGCGCTGCGTGTTTCTGCAGCTGAATGAGTTCCAGGATCGGGATGGGTTTGAACCGGTAACGGATACAGATCAAGAAGAATTGCCGTTTAAATAGGCTGTCTGGTAACAAAAAACGGGGCGGTAACACAGGTAACAATCGAAATCCATATATAGAATAAGAAATATATGTATATATATCTTTCGTTCCCTATATAGGGAAATGCTGTGTTACTTTTGTTACCGAGGTGAAAAAAGGCTGATAAGCGTTGAAAATACGCGGTTTGAGTGGTAACAAAACAATCTGTTACCGAAACGATATTTTTGTTACAACACTTATATTTTGTTACTTTTAGAGGATGTAAAAAAGAGAGGTTGCTTATGCATGAAAAAATAGCAGCTATTCAAAATGCATTTTGGAAAGCTTACAAAGATTTCCAAGGTACAAAGGATATGGCTAAGTATAACAGAGATATAGATAAAATCATAGAACAATATCAGAATCGGGAAGCGTTATTTGTGTTCTGCAAAAACCTGGCATTTGCATGGGCGCCGATCATCAATGACTTAAAGGAGTGGTCGTCGTGAAAAAAAAGGAATCCATGGAAAAAGCAAAAGCGGAGGATGTGAAAATCTGCAGTCTATGTGGGCAGATGATCATTGGAGATTATGAAATGGTGAGAACAAGAAGAAGGACAACGATGTATTTTTGCAAAGGGATGCAATGCAGGAAGGAGCATGACCGTGAGAAATGACGGTGGAATACTGGGAGGAAGAGAAGTGAGCTGGGTAGATAAAGCGCATAGGCG
>OBXC01001253.1_pt1 | contig 12807 bp, 11 predicted proteins | sample 1538111 | NCBI WGS metagenome assembly OBXC01 (sample SAMEA2580137, study PRJEB22360) | human gut metagenome | biome: human gut; feature: human-associated habitat; material: faeces | place: Denmark | collected 2008/2010 | reverse complement strand
TATGAATAATACGGTGTTTAAACATAACGAGAGTTAATTTTTTGGGAAGTTAACACTTTGGGTATGGAAAAGCACAGAAACTGTCCTCCTCACATAGACTATACCAAATGTGCTAAGAGGTGCCATCTTGAAATCTTTTCCAAATCCACTGACCCCCTCGGAAGAAAAACAATATATCCAGCAGTACACGGAGGGAGACCTGCACGCAAAACACATCCTCATCGAACACAATCTACGGCTCGTCGCACATGTTGTCAAAAAATATCAATATCTGGATGAAGATCCGGAAGACCTGATCTCGATCGGAACGATCGGTCTGATCAAAGCAGTCGTTACATTCAATGCAGACAAAGGAAATCGCCTGGCCGCTTATGCGTCGAAATGTATCGAAAAAGCAACCCCTTTGCTTTGGCTCTATTGAATAAAAAAGCCGAAAATCAGAACCCTTTTTCTCATTCTTGGAAAATTTGGAAATCGTATCGCAACTTACATATTTTATATGACATCAAAAATAATAAAACGTTCTATAAAGTTTTATACATACATTCCGCATTATTTCACTTACCTTCTCGATGCACGATTGCAGAACGTCATAACATTCTTTATTCTAATTCCAATCAACTCTCTACTGTCTCAGAAAAAATTCGTTATTATCGTCATAAACATTTATTACATCAAACAGATGTGGCAAATATTTTAGAAATGGATCGAACGCTCTATCAAGACTATGAATATAATAAACGAGATTATTTTCCATTAGAGACACTTGAAAAGTTAGCCTACTTCTATCACATTCCACCTGAAAATCTCATGGATGAATATCACATTTTTCTTTATCACGATCCCGGCACCGAAATAAAGCAATTCCGAAAACAATACGCACTTACTCAAGAAGAATTGGGGATAAAACTAGATGTATGGCGTTCTTCTGTCCGCGCATGGGAAAAAGGATACAAGAAAATGTCACGACAAAATTTTGATAAATTCATGGAACTAAAGAAAAATATCGAATTACTTCCATAAATATGTACGCCTTTATTTCGCCTCATTTTTCTTTTATACCTTTTAGCAAAGCGGTGCCCGGCTAACCTCACAGAACGTTCCATTTAACCCCACAGCGCTTCTCAAGGGTATCTGACAATGAAATAGGGCAGCCACCTCAAATGACTGCCCACTTTTCAAACTATATCAACGCTTCTCGAATACCTCGTATTATGTTTTTTCTTTCTTCGATTGAAATATCTAATTTACTCAGGTAGGAATATATGTATTCCGCATGTAAAACAGCTATCTGTTTTTTCAGGTTTTCGATAGCGCACTTATCTTTTGGATAATGCACAACTATATTCATATATACCTGCCACTCCTTTTTTATATCATATGATTTATTGTATTTTCATTATGACGTCTGCTCGGATTTTTTCAATTTCCTGACTCATAAGATTAAAAACGTTCCATCCCTTTTTTGTTAATACACCATAATTTTGTAAATCGATTTGTAACTGATTCAGCAAAACCATTGCCTCATCCAGTTCTATTAACACTACCTCACCTTGAACAGGTTCAATCTGTATTTTCAAAATTGTCCACCTACTTTCATAATTATTTCAAATAATTAAGATTCAAAGATGCATAACGGTAGATTCTTTTTTCAACGTTTTTTATCATTATATTGCATAATGTATATTCTATTTAGTTCTTTATCATCCTCTATTGATACAACAGAAAGTCCTTTTTCAAACACTTTCTTATGTCCTTGCAATAATTGTTCAGCTTCTTGATAAGTCATATGATAGATTGGCGGTATAAGAATCCCTCTTGATTTTGTATAAAGTTTTTTATATTTTTCATAATATTGTATTCGCGATGATTTTTTACTTTTCCGATTTCCATTCAATAACACCGTAAAATATGCGCCAATATTGTCATTTCCTCGTGTGCTTCTCACCTTGGTAAAACCATGATGCCATAACCTCTGTATCATTTGATTATCCAAAAACAACTTTTCAGTATTTTCAGATTTTGCTAATACATGAATGTGCCATTTTCCATGTGAATCCGGCTCAAACATCAAAATATATTCCATGTTTCCAAAATGATATTTTAAACGTTTCCAAAAGTTTTTGAAATCTTTCGCCATTTCATCTCGATCAATCAACCGATTATTTTCACCATAGGTTAATATCATATGGAGTTCATTTTGTTTCCCCTCAAAATTATAATTAATAATCCGTCGAAGTCTTTCAAAGGCTCTATTCCAGTTTCTTGTACTAGAACTGTTTTGTCCACCTCTTCCATTTTGGCTTTGAAATTGAATAATCTCTCCTGTTTCAGTATCTAAATATTCCAATTTGTTAATCTTCTTAAATCTACTGAGATTATTCTGATACCCATACTCATGTACTTTTACCTCAATAATATCATTTGTAATACATACCGTTGTCAACGCATTAGCGCTTGGTTTCACAGTGCTTAACTCCCGGATATAAGTTGTTTTACAGTTTTCATTTGTTTCATTTTCCATATCCAGTTCTCCTCCTTTTTATAGATTTCGAACATAGTCGGGCATTCTCATGTATTCACTTTCCCTATATAATTTCCTATGCTCTATGTATGTTTTAGGAGAATCGATTTTCCTACAAAATTTTATTTAATATACTATAATCACCCTCTTTTCAATCATTTTTGCATCCCTTATTTTTTATAATATGACATTTTCACAAGTATAGAACTGAAATAGAGAATTTATGAAAGTTGATCACCTAATAGATTAAATAAAGTATTTTCGCCTAATGTAACGGTAATAATCAAGTTAAATATACGCAAAATAAAAGAAGATACTTCCAAAACTGAAAATATCTTCTATAAATATGGTTTCCCTTATTAGAGGTTTAACCGTTTACTTTTTATAATGAAAAAACGAAAAGCAAATCTTCTAATAATATGCTTGTTCTCTATACACTAGATTTACACCATCAACGCTATCAACCATACATTCTAAAGTTCTATATCTTCCAACCCCATTCGGATTAAGTCCCTCGAACCGTATTAAATAATGTTGATTTGTTGTATTAGCGCCATATATCAATGCAACATCATTATCTACGACTTTTCTTAGTTCCATATATACATCATTTACATCTCCATCAAAATAATCTGATAGTGAAATTGAAGATTTAATAACTGATTCAACCATTCCCTGATATTCATTTACATGAGCACCAAAATCTCCCCACATCCCCTTATATTCTCCCAAATTAGCAAACAGATTTAATAACTTCTGCTGTTTACTTTCTCTGGTTTGTGCCTCTTCCACTTCTGCTAATTTCACTTCTTTTTTCTGTTGGACGATTGACTCATATTCTTCCAACTTATCTAAGTTCGTAACCAACTTTTTCTGCTCTTCTGTGAGGCTTTCATATTCTGTACGGATTCCTTGTATTGATGTATCTGTATCAGTTAAACTATCCGGATTAACTACTTCAATAGCATCCATCACACCTTTGGCTTTCTCTTGGTTTTCCTGTTTTTCTTTTAACTTATCGAGTTCAGTATATGCTCCTTTCAATTTATCATAGTTATCTACCAACTTTTTCTGTTCATCCGATAAAGAATTGTATTCCATTTTTGCAGAATCTAAATCTTTTTCTGACTCAATAGTAATTTCACCATCGGTAACAGATTTAATCAGATTAATAACTCTCTCTGCCTTTTCTTGATTCTCCTGTCCCTGTATGTATTGTGTTATTTGTGGATAAATGACGAAATATCCCAATGCACACATTCCAATAAAACAGGCTGCTATAATCCCCCATACAACTATTTTCTTTTTAGGCTTTTCTTTCCCCTCTGATTTGTTATCTGGAATCTCTTCTATATGAATTTCTTCTTGAGGTTCCTCATAATGAATCTCTTCTTGATATTCCTCGTATTTAGCGCCACAATTAGCACAAAATATTTCATCATCTTCTATCTGTGTATTACACTTTTTGCAATATCTCATTTTGCATCTTGCCCTTTCTCTTCTTCACCGTCTGCTAATAATTCTGCAATTTTTCTTATGACCTCTAAATCCCTTTCTTGATATAATGCTTTTGTTGAACCATCATTGTATTTTCCCTTTTCAATGTCTATCGGATTATTTATACAATTCTTTATCCATTTTACACGTAATCCTTCTCTACCCCAAATACCGTTTTCTTCAGATGGTTTATTAGATATGACAATTCCTATCGCTTTTACTCTCAATGGAACATTTGGCATAAATCTTGACTTAATAAAAACAATATCCCCTGGGTTTATTGAACAGAACAAATCATAATAATCTGGTTTCTGTTCTTTTGTATAACCTAATATGATTGTTCCCTTTTGATAAAATTGCTCTTCTATATGTTCCTTTTCCCCTGGAAAATAAGCACCAATCCCCCATACTGCCATTTTAAATTCCTCCTTTATCTCAATGTAAACAATATAACTTTATTTTTAATTATCACTTATTAAATCAGCCGCTGTCATATAAGCTATTACATCCTCTACCGACACTCCCAGCTTATATCTGTTATTATTTCTGAACCAAAATTTTCCTTTATATTCACTCTGCAAAATACTCTTTATTTCATCTATTTCAAGTTTATCATCTGTCATCTCATTAACCATCATACAAAACAACGTTTGTGCTGACAACGCTTTTGACCTATCTTCCACATACGGAGAATTGTAGTTTTCCAAGCCTTCTGCAAGTGCTTGTAATTCAGTCATTTTTATTGCAAAGCCACATAGCTTTCCATCTTCCGTAAATAGTAATTCGCACCCTATCCCCATCTCTTGATTAGAATATGTATAGGAAGCTACATTATAATCCAAAGTTGTTTCATATAAGGAAAAATCCTTTTCTATGTCTATTTCCTGTCCATAATACTCAGTGAATATTTCATTAGTTATTTCTACCGCCTCTTCATAATCATAATTATACGCTGCTTTAAATGGTGCACTTTCACATTTTATTACCTTTTTATTACTATGTGAGCCTCCATCTGAGCTTCCGTCCGAGCCTACTACTATTATCCCGAATAATAAAATCAGTACAATCATTCCCCCTATCTTTACACCCTTATTCATCTTTTCCCATATTCCTTTTTTCTTCAGAAGAGCCACTACTCCCCATATCACTCCTATTGGAATTACAATAGAAGGTAAAAGAAATACACCTAATACGAACAATAACACTCTAATCCATTTCCCAATATTTCGTTTCCCTTTCACCGATTTCTCTAGGTTATATCCACATTTTGTACAGAATTTTGCGCCATCCTTTATTGGTGCATTGCAATTCGGACACATTTTTTCTTCTTTACATTCCTTGCCACAGTTTGTGCAATACTTTGCATCATCTAATAATTCTGCCCCACATTGTTCGCATATCCTTTTCATTTTATCTCCTCCGTATCATGTATTTTCTACATTATACCATTCAAACTACTTATAGTCAATTTTTATGGCTTATAGTAAATTTATGCTTACATGATTTTCTAATATAATAAAAAGGTATGAAAATAAAACCATTTTATCAGGAGGTACTATGACCGATAATTTTATACTTGACTATATATCTCTCGGCACTAGAATAAAACAAGTCCGTCAAGAACGTAATATAACACAAGCGGAACTAGCCGAAGCATGTTCTCTATCGACTTCTTATATCGGTCATATTGAACGTGGCAGTCGAACCCTTTCCGTAGAAACCTTATTTAAAATTGCAACTGTACTTAATGTAAGTTTAGATTTTCTCGTATCAGATTCCATGTCAAACTACAAATCACTTTTTACTACTATCGAATCCGAATTAAAACATCAAGATAAAACCAAAGTTGCAACATTCTCAAAAATCATAAAAGTTTTAGCTGATAATATTGATAAACTCTAAAATAGTTTTTCTTATTTAATTACTGCCTTTCACATCAATGATGGGCAGTTTTTATTTTCCACTTCTCTAAATTCTCAATTTTTAATCCTTTTAAAAACTTTATATTTTGAGGGAGACACTTTCCACTTTAACCCGAGTTTATAGATGCCACTTTAAACGATCACATTTTAAATATCATTTTTAAAGGAGGTGTACTTTCCATGTTTCCTACCCTAACAGAATCGGAACAAGAATACGCTGTTTATATTCTCCATCACGATATTAACAGTTTATTTTTGTTACAATTCATATATTTTTACAAAATTTAATATATTGTTTTTGCAATTCAACAAAATTTTCTTTATAGTATTGCTAGAAAAAAGAAAGGATGAAATATTTATGAAAGCAAACGAGAAACGTTATATTGCCATTTACGCACGCAAATCAAAATTAACAAATGTTGGTGAAAGCATAAAAATACAAATCGAAAAATGTGAAAACTATATCCGTGCTCAACCTACATTTGATGACACCACTAAAATCAAAGTATATCAAGACGAAGGTTTTTCCGGCGGTAACACAGATCGCCCCGATTTCCAACGACTTCTCTCTGACTGTATAAATAATAAAGTTTCTGTTATTGTTTGTTATCGACTCGATCGAGTTAGTAGAAGTGTAGCTGATTTCAGCCAGTTATATCAAAAATTAGAAGAACATGATACACAATTCGTATCTATTACAGAAGCATTTGATACATCAACTCCACTCGGTAAAGGTATGTTACACATATCAATGACCTTTGCACAAATGGAACGAGAAACAATCACAATGAGAATCCGTGACAACATGATCGGTCTTGCGAAAACTGGTCGATGGTTAGGTGGCACAAGACCGTTAGGTTATCGTAGTATTCATGCAACGATTCCCGATACGCTCAATGGCAAAGTCCACTACTATCACAAACTAGAAACTGTTCCAGAAGAAGAACTCATTTATCAAACTCTAGTTGACAAATATTTTGATAAAAAATCTCTTACAGCTGTATCCACTTTTAGCCATCAGGCAGGATTAAAGACAAGAAATGATAAATATTTTTCCACATATGCCCTACGTCAAATATTTACTAATCCTGTTTATGCCTCCGCTGACCTTGAGATGTATAATTACTTTAAAACCTTACACGCTAACATTTCTATGGATGTTTCAGCTTTCGATGGGAAACATGGTTTAATGGTATATAACAAAACCAAACAAGTGAATGGTTCTTCTCATCAACAGCACCCTACTGATGAATGGATTGTTTCCATAGGCGAACACAAACCTTTTCTCACCGGAAAGCAATGGCTCGCTCTTCAAGAACTAATCGAAAATAGTAAAAAACGTGCATATCGTCAACCTAGAAAAAATGACGCCTTACTTTCGGGATTCATTCGCTGTGCAAACTGTAATTCTTTTATGAGACCTAAAAATTACAATCGAGTGGATGAAAACGGCAAAAAAGTTTATGCATACCTTTGTTCAGAAAAAGAAATAAGCAAAGGGAAAAACTGTAATATGAAAAATCCACGAGGAAGTGACGTTGATTATTTTGTATGTGAAGAACTCAAAAAACTATGTGAAGATAAAGGCTCGTTCATGCAACAATTAAACACCATTGAAAAGGAATTGACAAAAGAATCCTCTGATAGCCTGTCTGAAATCAATCTACTACGCAAAAATATCAAGGATATAGAAAAACGTATTAATACGCTTATCCAAAACCTCTCTCAAACCACCGAAAGTATAACATCCCAGTATATAAACGAAGAAATTCAAAAACTCCATTCTAAAAAACTGGAAATTGAACAACAAATAACCACACTGGAAACCATTGAAAATGATAAACCAGATGTTCTTCACGAATTATCCTCATTACAACAAAAATTATCTGAGTTTTCCACTATATTAGATGAAATGTCCATTGATGATAAACGCAATGCATTAAGAAAACTGGTCAAAACAATCCTCTGGGATGGTAATACCATTCACCTGTACTTAACAGGAAGTGAAACTCCTGATTCCTGTTCAGATATATATGATATTCCCGAGCCAATAGGCGCGGATTGCAAATGAGATCCTGATGTACTTACGTTCCAAAAAGAAATCCAATAAAGAAGTCTCCCTCTACGAACCGATCGGCACCGACCGTGAGGGAAATGAGATCAAACTTTACGACATCATCGAGACCGATGAAGAAGACGTTTCCGAAAAAATATATCTCCGGGAAAATATTCAGAAATTATATGAAAAAGTGGAGAGTGAACTTTCCGACAGAGAGCGTCTTGTTCTGAAAATGCGCTACGGGCTTTACAGCGGAGAAGAATACACACAACGGGAGATTGCCAGACAACTCGGCATCTCCCGCTCTTATGTATCGCGTATCGAAAAAAGTGCAGTTGAAAAACTGCGGAAAGTATTCTGATGATTTTCTAATGTTTTTGTTCCGGCGCACTGTTTTTCTGCGGCAGCACAAAGATAAAGATCAGAGAGCTGACCAATAAAAGTCCCGGATAAAACAGATTCGGAATGATCTGAAATGCGGAAACTTCATGTCCCAGTTCCGCTGCCGCGGAAATCGCAACAAGCATCTGCGCACCGTAAGGGATCACCCCCTGTGATATACAGGAAAAGGTATCCAAAAGCGATGCCGCTTTTCTGGATGTGATCCCATATTCCTTTGACATTTCCTTTGCGATCGGATTTGCCATTACGATCGCCACTGTATTGTTCGCCGTTGCAATATCCATCGCACCGACAAGCAGTCCCATACCGAGCTGACCGCCCCGCTTCCCTTTGAATACTCTGCGGATCGCAGACAGCAGCGCTTCAAATCCTCCGTACTCCCGGATCAGCGCACACATCGCAGCCACAAGGATCGCAACCATGGAAGTTTCAAACATTCCCGCTGCGCCGGATCCCATATTTGCCAGAAGATCTGTCGGCGCTGTCTGCCCTGTGCCGAGCATGATCGCCGCCCCGGATATGATTCCGATCAGGAGAACGACAAACACGTTGATCCCCGCAATTCCTCCGATCAGGACAAGAACGTACGGTACGATCTGGATCAGATTATAAGATTCCACAACCGCTCCGTCAAGCTGTGTGCGGAATGAAAGCACCAAAATCAATATCACGGTCGCAAGCGCCGCCGGAAGTGCGATTCCGAAGTTCTCCCGGAACTTATCTTTCATAGCACATCCCTGTCCGTTACAGGCTGCGATCGTCGTATCGGAAATAAAAGAAAGGTTATCCCCAAACATCGCTCCTCCCATTACCGAACCGATACAAAGCGGCAGTTCAAAACCGGATGCCGTTGAGACCGCAACCGCGATCGGCGTCAGAAGCGTGATCGTTCCGACAGACGTCCCCATTGCCGTCGATACAAAACAAGCCACAACAAACAAGACAACAACGGCAAATCTGGTCGGGATCAGTCCCAGCATAAAATATGCCACACTCTCCGCACTGCTCCGTCCTACGACGCCGACAAATGTTCCCGCTGTCAGGAAGATCAGCAGCATCGTGATGATATTCTTGTCTGCCAGTCCCTGTGCCATCAGTTCCAGCTTTTCATCAAATTTTACATTGCGGTTCTGCAGACACGCAACAAGAATCGCCGCAAGAAATGCAATGATGATCGGAATATTGTAAAATCCCATCGGAATTTTCAGCACATACTCAAATAAGATCCCAAGTCCCAGATATAAAACCAGAAAGACACCGATCGGCAGAAGTGCGATTGGATTACTTTTTTTCATAAGCAAATCCCCCTTTCTCTATTGTATCTTGAGATGCTCTTTCTTTGAAATAGCATTTCTTATACACTATAACGCATTTCTGCCGATTCAACAAGATTATTCTGCATGTTATCTTCTTCTGATATAAATCACGACTCCTGCCAGTCCTCCTATAAAAACAATTCCAGACAGAATCATCCATCCCATTCCTCTGCCGGATTTATGGATCGTCACTTCATTTTTTTCACTTTCAACTTCTTCTACCTGTTCTGGTTCTTCCGCATCCATATTGTTTTTTCGATACCTCGCGCTTTCCTCCGTCGTTTGTTTTCTTTCATTCCTCTGTTCCTGTGTTTCTTTCACAGTTGCACTCTGCTTTCCATCAGAAACTGTAGTACCAGATTGAAGTTGATCCTCTTTTTTACTTTTTTCTGGTTGTAGTTCCGGTTGAGGCGCTGCTTGTGGCTCCAGTTGAGGCTGTGGCTGGGGTGCTGGCTGGGGTTCTGGTTGAGGCTGTGTCTGGGGTTCCGGTCCGGGTTCCGGTTGTGGCTGTGGTTGGGGTTCCGGTCCGGGTTGTGGCTCTGGTTCTGGCTGGGGCTCTGGTTGAGGTTCCGGTTGGGGTTGTGGCTCTGGTTCAGGCTGTGGGGCCGGTTCGGGTTGCGGCTCTGGTTCTGGCTGGGGTTCTGGTTGAGGTTCTAAACTTTCATTCAACGGAACTTCAATTTCCGAACTATAAGAACTATCATAGTTTGCATTGCCTGAATAAAATGCTTGTATTTTATAATTCTGTATTTTCATTCCTTTCCACACATATTCCGCTTCTCCATCTGACACAGATATTTTATCCGCAATTATTTTTGGTTCTTTTTCCGTACAGTCGATCAAAGCTACCTCGCCGGTTACATGGTCTCCATTTCCCGATTTTTCTGCCTTTACCCTAAAAATCACCTGATATTCTCCGCCGTCTTCTTTTATTTCCGAACTGATGCTCAACTGTGGAACTGCGCGATTTACGGTGATCGTCTGTACGTCCACTGCGCTATTATATGTAGTATCTCCTGCTTTCACTGCCGTTATTTCTGCTGTTCCTGCTCCTACGATTTCCGCCATGTCCCCTTGAATGCGAAGTACATCATCCGAGTTACAGGAATAAGTTATTTCCCCCGTTCCCGATCCCCCTGTGCTCTCCAATACAAAACTTTCCTCTCCATACACCTTATCCTGAACAGGAAGCATCTTAAAATCAATTTGCTCCTTTTTAGAAACATCTATCGTAACTTCGTTACTCCTTGATATATTGTAATTTTTCCCGGATCCACTCTCTAAAGGTATAAATTCTGCGGTTATACTATGATTCCCTTCCCCAAAATCAATCCATGTGTAAGATGCACTTCCATTTAAAAGTGCAAGCGTATCTGTAATGATCTTTTCCCCATCTTTTAATACAATGGTTCCATCCAAATTTTCATTGCCGATCCCATTTACATTTATACGAAATTCTATATTGTCTTCCTCAAAATGTTGTTCGGCAACAAGCGACACATCCGCCTCCGCCTTACCAATCGTAAACTCTATGGTACTATTATCCGGCAATTCATATTTTTCAGATGCCGTACCTGATAATACAGCCTGTGCAATATATTTTCCGGCGTCTACCTGTTCTCCCTCCACTGCAACGGTCACATCATCCCCATTGCTTATATTATAAGCAGAAACTGTCGGCTTTTTGGGTGTTCCATCATAAATAAATTCTCTATTTTCCCACTTCAAATTTAATACGGTTTTCTGTGTTTCTGGTTTCCCATTCAACCCTTTTTCCCATAGATCGCTTCCTTTAGAAATCACCTGAAAATATCCGATCCCACTTCCATCTGTACCTACCAGATCTGTCGATAACACAGGGCTTCCTCCCCTGTTTTTGATCATATAGCGAATCATTCCATACGATTCTTTTTCATCGTCCGAATCTGATAAATAAACAGCGCTGATCGTTCCATCCAAGTCATATTCCGCTCCCCATAGCGTCACGACATGCTGCACGCTTCCCATAACGCTATAATCCAAAAGGACAATGTCTCCCTGTTTAAAAAATCTCTTTAGATCCTCACTAAATGCTTTAAAATTCCTGCCGTCATCCATTCTTTTTGTCACAATATCCGGTCCGAAAAGAGGATAAAAAAATCCTCCGAATTCACTTGGACCTTTTTCAAGAAGCGTCTCCCCGTCATATTCCGGAACGTTTACTCCCCCTCCTGGTTTTGGTTCATATCCATTGATAAACTGATCGATCAATATATCCGACCAATATCCATCTTTCATTTGTGAATACTTCTTGACAAAGCGCTTGTAAATCGCGCTGTTTTTCTGATCCTGAAAAGAATTTCGCAAAGTTTGAAGCTCCGCATTTTTCGGAGCATCCGGATATTTTTCCAAATATCGATCGATATATGAATTATTTTGTTCCAGCCACCAATGAAGAGCGTTTGAAGCCGCAGCCGCAAAACATAAGCTATTATCTTCTACCCTGTCGGTTGTTTTATTCACATCATACCATCCATTTCCCGGCTGATAGGGAGCTTTATAAACCACATATCTTGGATTTCCCGTTGAAGGAGTTTTTTCCTTGATGAAATCAGTCATTTCAGGAGGTGTAACCCCGCTCGCCCATATGATCGTTTTTATTTTTTTGTCTTCTTCATTTTCATATTGCGTAACATGATTACCATTTTGTGAAAACTCTTCTCGAATCTTTTTTGCTGCTTCTTCTGTTGCACTTTGATCTTTCTGTATCGTTTCTCCAGCCAAGACGGTCATCGGAAAAGCCGGCAACGATATCATCATCCCTGCCATCAGAAGCGCTAATCCTTGCCTTTTCCATGATCTCACTCTCTATTCCTCCTCTTTACCAAAATAATAGGATTCTTATTCGACAAATCCCCCCTATAATCGCTCTTAATATACTGTATTATTCCTGAAAATACAAGTGTATTTTCAATATCAGTAAAAACTGTCAAAACATAACTTTCGTAGAACACGAAGTTCATGCACAAAAATGCCGCAGGAAAACCAAATTTCCGGGAGTTTGACAGCTATCTAAATGTAAAAGTACTTTAAAGCCTTTTGTCAGGC
>OBXC01001252.1_pt1 | contig 12812 bp, 17 predicted proteins | sample 1538111 | NCBI WGS metagenome assembly OBXC01 (sample SAMEA2580137, study PRJEB22360) | human gut metagenome | biome: human gut; feature: human-associated habitat; material: faeces | place: Denmark | collected 2008/2010 | reverse complement strand
CACTTTCAATAAGCTTTCTATATTCTTCTTCTGCTCTTAGAAAGTTTTCCATTGTCCTTGATGCACTATATATCCCAAATAATCGATCTGCATATGATTCATAGGGGTCAATCTTATCTTTTAACAAGTCATCTACTAATACTTCTAGTACCCTTCCCATTTCTGGTAAAAGCGATATATCAGGTAATGCCACATCATTTTCCCACTTACTTACTGCCTGGTGAGATACATTCAACAACTTTCCTAGTTGCTCTTGCGTAATCTGTTTCGCTTCTCTTAGCTTTTTAATGTTATTCCCGATTTTCATTATCTTCCCCTTATTCTATTATTTTCTACGTTCTCATTTAATTTTATACATCTCATAAATTTCTCTCAACGTTGATAATTTGATTATACAAGAAAACATACAGTATTCAACAACCTCTTAGATGCATCTTTTCAACTACCAGTTGCATACCTACTTATTAGTTTCCTATTGGAGTAATAATAAAAAAGTACACCTCATGGATGTACTGTAATAGTTAATTAATTTTTGTTATCTCTTGTAAAATAGGAATTTGCTAAAAAAGTTAACTTATAACACATAATCGATTATAATGTCTTCCCAAATATCATTGATATTATTTCCTTCAAGTATAGTACATAATAACAATTCATGTGATGATATAAAATGTTGAGTTTCCTTCGTTTCTTCACAGTATATGTACCAATCATTATCCCCATTTCTGCTCTCAAAATAATGTTTTCCATTATAATTAAATTCTATTTCTCTTCCACTTTTTACAGCTTCAAAAAATTCCCTTTTGCTTCTGTTCAACATCCTATTCCTCCCATCAAATGCCGATGTCTTTAGGTTACATATCTACTTTCTATTATAGATTAATTAACCGAGTATTGCATTCTTTAATAACCACACCTTAGTAGCTACTAAGCTTCTTTGATTTTCTATCTCCTCCGCATTTTCCTTCACATCAGGCTTATCCCTGATGCATCTTTGCTCCATATCTTCACTTCTTACCTGAACAGATGTTGCAATATAAGCTGGCTCAATTGTTAAAAGGGATACTTCCATTAGGTCAATCTCCTCTAAAGTTCTTTTAGCCACACTACCTTCTTCTTGCCAACTATCACTCAAAGCTCTAAAACCAAAAGACCATCCTTTTAGATTTCCACACCTAGCCTCTTCTATAACTTCATGGTCACTTATGACTGCCTTTGCATGAAGTCCAATATTATCTTCTCTAAGTTCTAAAGTATTATCACTTGTGCTTGCCAGTTTTCGCCTTACATCGTGGTTCAGTAACATATCTATATTACTAGCTTTTTCTAAAGCTCTTTGAAATACTGTGGGTGCGACTTTTTCAATAAATTTACCTTTCGTACCATAAAGTTCCTTCGAATACCTATCAATAGCATTAACATAACCACTAATTTCAAGCTTTCCATCATTTCTCACCTCCACTTGCATTTTTTTCACCTCCCTTCACCACATTACTTTTATTTGCACCATTTTGCACCACATTGGTGTAATCTTGATTAACTTTGGTGTTTGTATTCGGTGTATAGATTTCTCCTGATTCAATATGCATCAAAACATCACCTAAACTCAGCTTAATGAAGTTTAAGGATTCAATTTCATTCAAATCTTCCTCAAAACGCACCTCTGATGGTGTCATAAACCCATTCTTAAGGGCAATTTCATAAGCCTTGAAGCGTTTCTCAATATCCCCCTTGTTGAGTTGTTTAGTATCAAAAGCAAAGTAATATTTACCTTGTTCTTCTGTCGTAAGAAGTGCCTTATTAATAGCCTTCTCAAATTTGTTTACGATTGGCATAATAGCCAGTTTTACAAAGGCATCCCACACATCTTCAGGAATGGTCGAATTAAATAGATTAACGGGTACATTAAAGAGTCTACAAATATCAGCATCAATAGCATTTTTAGATTCAATCATCTGCATTTCTGCCCCAGTTTGTTGCAACTCATGATAAGTAATACCTTCATTCAAGACAATACAATCATTATTCTGCTCATAGAGTCTTTTCCATGCTTTCTTTAATTCTCCTATAGCTTCAGCTGTTAATCGTCTTGTACTTTGTAGAACTCCTCGCTTTACTCCTCCATTTCCCATTGTTTGTGTGGTGTAATTCATATTGTCTAAGGCTTGTTTTAAGATGCTATTGCACTCAACTACAATCCCTTTTCCTTTTACCCCATCAACTGTATTCTTGGTACAGATAATAAAGTTATCAGGATTAAAATTCTGCCCCTGGATACATACTGTAACCGTCTTAAAGATAATGTCAGGGGAGTACAAAAGAGAGATATCAGTTGTAGGAATATAATGAAGTGACCACTTGTCCTTTGAGTAGCCTAACCCACACATATAGACATAGCAGGCTCCATCCAATAGGTAATCTCTCACCATAGCTTTCTTAAGTTCATCACCACTCATAAGGCTATTAGGCGAGTCATTTAATAAATCTATTCTTTTATCCCCCTTTACTTCTTCCACACTACCTTCTAGTTCCTTGTAAAGCTTTACTTCTAAGTTGGATATGACATTGCTTATAAGTTCCACATTGGCATATACAGAAGGAAGGCCTATGGCTTGGTCACGTGTAATAGTATTCTTTTTTATATTGGGTGTTTCTGTACCTTCTAGGTGTAAGTCTAATTCTTCATTTGTAACTTCAACCCTTTCCTTTTGAAAGAAGTCTCTTAAAGCCATTTCTCATCTCCTTCCATTTAAAATACCTGAACAACAAAGTCCTCTTGAAGCCTATCTTTTTCAAGGAGATACATGGCATTAATCAGTGAAGCCACCATATCTATTTTCCCTGTCGATTTCTTCTTGTTGACGTATCTGTTCAGGTTCGTATCATATAGACACCTTGCATTCGCAAAGTTAATTTCTAATAATCGGTTACTTTCATAACCAAAGTGTTGTGTAAGGACAAGTTCCTCTAATAATTTAGTCGGGCTATGTAATACACTTGAGTGCTGTTTAATTTCTGTAGTTTCATAGCCATTAGTTTCTAGCTTTTGCGCTGTACTAAGGCAATTGTAGCGATCAAACCCTATTCCCATTATAACCACACCATACTTCTCTTCTAACCCAAGTATAAAACTTTCAATAAATCCATAATCCACTACATTTTCACCACATGCAAAGCAATTCCCATTCCTAATCATAGCCCTATAATCTACCTTTTCTATGCGAGTCTTTTCTTCTACTCGGTCTGCTGGGATAAAAGCCCACACATTCGCATAAACCTTGCCACCTTCCTCAGTAATCATCGCTACGGAACAGTTATCCGTTGTCATGGCTAAGTCAATGCCTATATAGACTTGTCTACCACACCAATTAAATGGCTCCTGTAGTCTACACTTTCTTACTTCTTCTGTAGGAATATAGATTTCTCCTATCATCCCATCTAACCATATATTAAGGTGCTTACACTTGAAAGAGGTTAACTTAGCCCCTCCCATCTCAAGTGCTTTTTTATATTCACTTTCTAGGTATTCCTTGCCATCCTCTAAAATACTCTGCAAAGGATTAGCCTTCATGAAGTTCTCAACTGTCATTTCATCTTTTTCATCTAAGCTATAGAGCATAGCAAAGAGCTTTTCATCTTCTACCACACCATCAATAACCTTCTTGCTGTAATCCGTCCACTCAACAAATGGGTTCTGTGTGTTAGGGTAGCTTGTAGAAATTAATATTAAAAGCCTATTTTGAACTGATAACATACCTGAAGTCATCGATTCAATAAGTCCACCATCTTTAGCAGCTCCAACTTCATCTATACATGCAGCTGAAACTCTGAGCCCATCTGTCGTATTAAATTCACTGGATAAGGCCTTAAGGGTATTTTGATTTAACTTACATGTAATGATATCTCTTTTAATATCAAACTTATCCTTGATATATGGACTAGACTCAAGTAGCTTTTTAGTTTCATTATAGACAATCCTTGCTTGATCTCTTGTGTTTGCACATAAATAAAATTCACTATACTTTGGTTCTAGTAACATCAAGATAATCATAATCATGGAGCTTCCAACTGATTTACTATTTTTCCTTGCTATCCATAACAAACAGACCTCATATCTTCTCTTTTCAGGCTTATCCTTCCTCTTCCAGCAAAAGATATTGAGTACAAAAAAATACTGGTAGCCCACACAAGCCTCATATAACGATTGGCCTGCTACAGCTCCAGTAGCAAAATTAATTAGTTTCATGATGTTCATTATCTTATCGGCTGTTCCATAATCAAAAAAGTAATCTATCTCTTCCTGATGGTCTATCTCATAAATAAACTTTTTACTTATTGCCTTTATGTACCTATTAGTTAGAAATTTTCCATCCAGTACATCCACAGCATATCTATAGGCCTTTAACTCTTTAAATTCCTCTCTCGTTATTGCTTACCACCTCCCAGTATTGTCAGAAGTGGATCTGTTTTCTCAGCTTCAGCACTACAGTTAATATTTGCTATCTTTGCCCTTGCCTGTGGGCTTAGGCTTAACTCATTACACATCCTAAAGAAATCTTTCATATAGGCAGTTCTTATTTTTATATGTGGGTTTGGATTCCCCTCTAGGTCTACTACACCATCTTGATTAATCGCAACTTCACACGCTTGGATACGATCAATGTTTATAGCTGTTTGAGCTAATAGGTACACATCAATGTTACCTAATACTCCTGATTCTTTGAGGTAATCCACAATTATTCTAAAGTGCTTTTTCTGCTGTAATGTCAAGTATGCTGGTGCACGTATTTTATCACTATCTCCACGCGACTTAGCTTCATACTCTAGCCTCTTATCAATATCAGTCTTACTCATATGTCCAGTTCTTGTTGTAATACTTTTAGTTGGTCTTGCTATGATATCACCTTCTTTCTATATTGGAAGTATAAAAAAAGCCTATATGGTATTTATATAGACTCATTATTTGTTCTCAATTAATAAATTAACTATTTTATTGGTTTCAATGAGTATCTGAACTATATTTCTCTAACAAAACTTTATTGTCAATATCAAATAATACAATATCTTTATTAGAGAAAGGGGGGGTTGCTCTTATTCCAATCTCATTAGTTTCTAAAGCGAAGAAGTCTGTCCAAATATTATTTAGATAGTATACTGCATCCGAAGAAGTTTGTTGTAAGAACATTACATAATTCAAATCAACGGGATTTGGCCAAGAACCAAACTCTATTTTATCCTCTGGTTTTGCATCTCCAATTAGTTTAAATAGGGGGTGTGCATCTACATTGAAAGAACAATTTTGTTTAACTTGCCGCCCCCATGTATTGACAGCAACTCCATCTATTATGGAGTAGTACCTTAATGAAACGATAGGTTCACCTTCCCATGTTCCTTGATATTCTAGAAAATAATCAGCATTTGGAGTTTCTAAAGGAAAGATGTATCCATGCATAGTAGCTTTGATTGAAGGAATGTTATAAATTCTAGGCACCTCTAACATAGCAAATCTTTTTTCTACTATATTGCTGCTATTTAAAGCTCTATGTACTTTATAAGCTTCAGAATTAGCATCATAGATGTTTATAAACTTGTTCTCATTATTATAAAGTACTACTCCATTTAGAGCCTCTACAAGCGGTCTGAATGGAACATAAGTTATTCCGTTTATCAATTCTGGAGCTACTAAAAGCTCTTTAACTTCCTCATTATGTTTATATTCAAGAGAGCCAACCGTAAACAGTACCTTATCATCCCCTTTTGTAATACTTATTTCTTGAGTCTTTTTATCCCAACCTACACTAGCTAGTAACTCTTCACTACAGAACCTTAGAGGTATTAGTGTATTAGAGTCTTTTAAGATTATCTGAATGTCTTTTAATTCTCCATTTAAAAATAAATCTGGTGTGCCTTTTGCAAAAACCTTAATAGATATTAATACAGCAAATATAAAGCAAATCTTTCTTATAAATTTTTTCCTCATATTATTAACCCCTCACTTTAAAATTTTTTATCTTTACTTATAAATTACCTAATTTATTGGCTTTACATTTTTTCAAAAACCTTTATATGTCGTTTGATTCAGAATAGCATAACACAAAATATCATCTATTAAAACACTAAGAATCCAGCCCTTTTCTACACATTTCCATGCCTTTTTTACATCAAAAAGAGCCCTTTTCAATAGTATTTTCCACACTATCAATTAGGCTCTATCCATTGGAATAGTTAATACCTATTTTATTTATTGCATCTTTGTTGTAATACTTTTCGTTGGTCTTGCCATGATTTCACCTTCTTGCTGTATTTTAGGGTATGAAAAAAAGAGCCTATATGTAGTATTTATATAGACTCATAATTATCGTTCTTATAATTTTAAATGTTATCTAGTTAGACATAACTAAATTACTATCTCCCTATCGTAAATGTACCTATTATATTTTCTTCATCTTCATCATAGAGAGACAATACCCGATAGCTAGGTTTACTATTTTGCCATGCTATAGCCTCTTCAGGTGTCTTAAACTCTGGATCATTTAATTCCTCTGTTCTAACATATCCTACGGTTCCGTCATCACCCTTCGCTAACATCAAATCAGGTTCATATCCAATCGTATCCACTTTATTAGTCCCATATGTTTTACCATTTTTATTGATTAAGTATTTTTCCGAATTACTATTGGCAGAATTATTTTCAATTAAAATTAAAGTTAAGATTAGTACTATCCCAGTAGTTATACATATTTTACTTTTTGACTTCATAAATACCTCCCTATTTGATAGTATTTTTCTGAATTATAACATATTTATTAAAGTAGTACTACCTAAAAAACTTACTTTTTTACTCCATTCCTATTTTCACATCATAAAAGGTTATTAAAAAGAGCCTATATATAATGATTCATACAGACTCAGTGTTTATTCTTACTATTTAGTTTAGGCTAATCAATTAACTATTTTATTGAGTATTTCATACATCTACACATATTTATTCTCCTAATTTACATGTTACAGTTTTTTCTATTTGTTCAGTAATGCTATAATACTTGAATACTAATGCTTTATCTGTTTCCCAAACCAACTTGATATCATCTTCGTTTAAGTGCATATCACTTTGAAAAACATAACCTTGATCTACCTCTGGAATGAGATCTAGAATACGAGTTACTTTCCCTGTGACTAGATCTACAACATGAATAGTTCTTTCATACCTACCCATTATATAGTGTGGCCGTATTTTCATTATGTCTAACTTTAACCCTTTTTGAAAATCATTTAAATCATATGTTTGAATAAGGCTTCCGGTTTTATCGTCATAAAACTTTAAATTACTTTCATCATTTAAAATAATGAAATCTTCCAATTCTATAATGCCGTTATCACCTGTGTAGTAAATTGGTTTTTCTATTTTATCTATAATCGTTTCATCTTTTATATAAAAAGCTATACTCGTTGAAGCAGTACCAGCTGCTCCTTGTACCGTTTGACCTACTGAAACAATTTCACTTCCATTTTGAGTTGTATGATAGTCTATATATGTAACATCCGAATATTCATTTAACGTATTAATTTTTGCTAGAACTTTTTTCCTTCTGTAGTTCTAACTAAAAGTTCTTTATTTTCTTCATCTAGTGTATATTTTCCTTCTAAGTTTACTGTCTGTGTTTTTCCATCCCAAACTACATCCAAATTTAATGCTTCCCCTACAAAACGTAATGGAACATAGGTTGTCTCTTCTATTACTTGTGCAGGGACGTTAAGTTTAACCTCTTTGCCATTAACTTCCGCTTTATCGCTATCAATAACTAATCTTATACTTGTCCCACCTTCAATAATATCAATTTGTTTAGTTTCTGAGTTCCAATTTACCTTGTAGCCTAAAAACTGGGATAAACTTCTAAGTGGTAGAAGTACAGTTCCTTCTATTTTCTGTGGTTGCTGTTCTAACTGCATTTTTTCCCCATTATAAGAAACATTAATAACACTTTTTGCACTACATGGAAGAAGCATAATTGATGTTAAAACGACTATCAATAGCTTATTAATTACTTTTGACAATTTTATTCACTCCTTCATATAAAAGACTTGATAAAATATCTACTACTTAAATGAACGATTTTAACACTATACAATCGTATTAGATATAGTTTCCCAATTTCCTATATGCAATAAATCTATTAGTTCATTATAAGCTTCAGATGTAAAGCTATACCATTTAGCGTTCATTACATCTCTTATCATATAAACACCTGTACTCATTCCGAAGGATAAGCCTTGATAAATTTCAAATTGTTCTACCGGTTGATTTTCGCTATTTACAAAATAATAACCTCTTAATAAAACATAGGAATCAGGCTCATCTATCATATAAGTACGGCTATATACATTTGGTTCAGCTACTTCTTCTTTCTGTGAGTTATGAATGATTTCATGGGTTCTTGTTGTGCACAAATTAGACCTATTCTCTAATACTTTGCTTCCCATAGTCATCCAATATTCAGTTTGTAATGCTGAGATAGTTGTATCATGTGATTTTAAAACAGATGAGCTTATATCTATACGGCTATCCTTATAATCTACTTCAAGTCCAAATGCTTCCGAAATAAATCGTAAAGGTATCATGGTTCTGCCATTCTCAATATAAGGTGCTGCATCAAGTTGTATATCTTCCCCATTTTGTTTTGCTTCTTTTTTGCCTATTGTTAAAATAATTTCTGTGTTGTCATTGTTTATTGTGATAGTTGGATTATTCCAAACTGCGTTAATTCCTAATAACTTAGTAATTGTACTCAGTGGTGCATAGGCCCTTTCATTTTTGAGCTGTGGTAATACATCCATATAATATTTTCCTTCAACATTACCATTTGCCCCAATATAAGTATAACTTTGAGTTGTTATTTCAGTACCATCTATATAAAGCTCTAGGTTCTCCTTAGCTAATATAGGAATACTACTTTCCATTATTACAGTTACTCCTAACAAAATTGCCCCTAATCTTTTCATTTTGTTCCTCCTATCAATTGATTGATGAGTATAAAACTTATATTTCATCTCATAAAATAACTATTTTATTGTTTCTCTTTTTTCAACGGAAATCGAATATAATCCATCAGATGTCGTAAAATGTGTTAAAATCAACCCATTATCCAAAGGTACTTCTACTTGAATCAAGGAATCAGTATCATGCATAGCTTGGATAATTTGTTTCGAAAAATCCTTATTAAACATTAAAGTTAAAAGATTTTGTAGTTTTTCAATTTCGAATATATCTACATTTGTATAGATTAGTTCAACACCTTCTTCTGAAAAGACAGTATAACCTAAATAAGGAAGCTTATCTTCTTCTATTCTAATAACCTCATCATCAAATAATCTAATTGGTAGTGTAAACCCCATTACATCGACAGTTTTATTTTTCAAAGATTCGGTATGATATGTAAGTAAATTCACATTACCAGTAGTAGCTTCCCAAACAGTTTTATAGTCTAAGTATTTACATACACTTTTAATAGGAATATATAGTTCTCCATTAGAGTTAATAGCATAAGCACCAGTTTTCTTACCATTCCAAGCGATAGAATTATCTTTATATTCTATCTCAAAAAAAGAATCTTGAGTAGGAATGCAACGCTTAATATAAGTAATGGATTTATTTGTTTTTATCGGAGGCTCTGAGGCGAACATATCTAAAAAATCATCTGCTCTCATATAGGAAACTCCATTTTTGAGTAAAATATCATACCCGAAATCTTTACCATTGACCAATAACTTATTATTATCTTTTGCAAATACCGATGTAACACAGGTTATCATTAGAGTAAAAATTAATAGAACTTTTGATAAAACTCTACTTTTCATAAAAATATCCCTCATTTCATAAAATATCTAATCTGTTGACTTTACATTCTATCAAAGTCTCTTACACCTTACATTATACAGAATATTATAACACATAAGATTACATATTAGAACACTAAGAATCCAGCCCTTTTCTAACCATTTTTATACCATTTCACATCAAAAAGAGTCCTTTCAACAGTATTTCCACACTGTCAATTATGCTCTATCCTTTAAGTTGATAAAATCTATGTATTATGTATCTAGTTATTGTTAATACACTTTTAGTTGATCTTACCATGGTGTTACCTTGTTTCAGTATTTTAGGACATCAAAAAAGAGCCTATATGTAATACTCATATAAACTCAATATTAAAACCTATTCTATATAGAAGAAATAAATTAACTTCTTATTAAACATCAATAACTATTCTCCTATAGAAATTCTTAATTCTTCTATCATTATATCATCTATAGCTTTATTCCATATATAAAATTCTCCCTTTACATCTTTTTCAAATGTATAATTTAAACTTAACTCTGAACAAGCATCATCATATATTACATCTATTTTATTATCATTAGTATTTATGAACCCTATTTCAATATGGTGCTTATACTCACTACTATTTGTAAAAGAAATATTAATCTTTACAGACTCTTGTGAGTTAATATGATAAATACCATTATCATAAGGTTTTAATTCAGTTACCGTATTATAAGGAATCGTCGAATCTAAAAACAAGCTAATATTATGATCTTCAGAAGTTGATGTTAGTATGTCACTATTTACTGGTATTTCACCCTCGCCAAAAACTAATTTAGCATTAGATGAAGATCCATTTTTTATTCCTATGCCTACACTGATTAGAATTACTATAAAAACTAGGCCCCCCACAATACTTAGAAAATTATATTTTTTACTTTTCATCATATTCCTCCTCTATACAGACTCCTTTGTATTCTTATTATGACTTTCAGTAAATTAACTATTTTATTGTTTTCATGGTAGGGATGTTTCATCTTTAACATATTCCCAATAATACCATGTTTCAAAATTATCTACGGGTGTTTTTTTAGTTATGCTTTCGTTTGGTTCATGTTTGTAATAGGATGCTTCCCAATTATCATATTTACGAGGAGAAGAAATTCTTATAGAAATCTTTGATATTTTGATGGCTAAATAACTTTCAATAGCTTCTAAATTACTTTTCTGTGTTATCCAATTTTTTGTAGTTTCAAAACATTTCTGGGCAAGTTCACTATCTACTTCGTCAATACTTACATACTGTATAAACAAAGTATTTGGTCCACTCATTTTATATATTTGAATAGAATCTATAAATTCATAGGCTTTCCTTATATCTTTTTTAAATTCTTTTACTTCTGATGTATTAACATATTTATTAACAGAACAACCTGTCATAATAAGTACAATAAATAAGCCAATTAACCCCTTCATTTTAACCATAGACTTTTCCACATCCTATAATTACGTGTAATCCTAAACCATAAAATATCTAATTTGTTGACTTTTCATTTTATCAAGATCTCTTACATCTTGTATTATACTGAATATTATAACATATAAGATTACATATTAGAATACTAAGAATCTAGGCCCTTTTCTACCCATTCCCTCCCCTTTTACATCAAAAAGAGCCCTTTTCAATAGTGTTTTCCACACTACCAATTAGGCTCTATACTTTGGCATATCTAGTTTTATTCTATTTTCCACACATCATACCCTCAAAATTTTTCATTTTAGGCATTGTGTTTAAATGGTTGGGCCCTCGTGGTAGAGATACCCCTATGTGCTAATATATTGGCTATAGGGGGGGCTTATAGATTTCCCTATTAAATCTTCATATACTTCCCCCATCAAGCTTATACTGATGATATTTTAATACCTACTACCAATCCACCACACTAGTACCACATTTTACATCCTATGAATTGGTTAATATCAACGTAGCTATAATTATTCCACTACAAATACAAGCTATTAAGACATCCTCAGTATAGTTTTCTTTATTGATAGCCTTTTTAATAGCTTGAATCATCACTGCTGGAAATATGAATCCTATAAATATACTCAAATACATTAATACTACCATACTAATTCCCCCATCTATTATTCTCCTTAAAAAAATATCCTAAAAATGCTATTCCAATTCCTGTAGTACCTAATATCAATGGTATACCATCAATAGAAGAAAAAGCTATTCCTAGCAAAATGGTTTTAATTCCTTGCACTAACTTCACCTCACCTTGATAGCAAATCTTTTAATATATATTACTACTATCACCCAACTGTAAGTTACACACTCGACAAAGCACAGTCACATTATCCAACTAGGCAAATTTCAGCTAATGTGCTAATAGATAAACTGGAATTTAATGATTCTTTAACTTTTTCCTAACAATACATTTTAAGACAATTGTAATTAGTAAAACGATAGCAGTAACCACACCATAGGCCACTATGCTTGTATACCATGGAGCAGATTGCATAGCATATAAATCAGGATATTTTCGATACTCCCAGTATACATAGATGGTATGTCCTACAATTACTCCAACAGATGAACCCATTACAACATTCAGTATGTTATTTAACCTTTTGAGCATATTGGTCTCCCTCTCCAAATTCTAATTTACCACTCCACCACACTACTATCCCCCACCTGCAAATTTACAAGTCCTACAAAGCACTACCACATTATCTTCTATTATTTTTAATATATGTATCAAGTGCAACATAGGCCTTTATTAGTACAAACACCATTAATATACCACATGCTAAGTCTGATGCAGCATTAATCGTTGTAAATATATCTATTATCCTAAATAAATTCATTTCATTTCCTCCCTAGTTTATAATTATAAGAACAGTATATACTATTTCATCATTTACCAATCTACCACACTACTATCTTTCCATTTTACAAAGTTATCTAAGCTTCTCACCACAAAAT
>OBXC01001251.1_pt1 | contig 12818 bp, 4 predicted proteins | sample 1538111 | NCBI WGS metagenome assembly OBXC01 (sample SAMEA2580137, study PRJEB22360) | human gut metagenome | biome: human gut; feature: human-associated habitat; material: faeces | place: Denmark | collected 2008/2010 | reverse complement strand
TAATTGTGTTCTTTATAAAGAGTAATAGAAATTTATTAGAATTTAAAAGAATATTTGTAAAAAAATTACAAATATTCTAACTGATAATTAAATTTATTATGTGTTAAAATTATATTATCCTAATGAAAGGGGATACAGTTTTTTACTAAATGATAATTAAAATAAAAAAGAGGTGATAAAGGATAATATTAGCAGATATATTAAAAATAAATTGTATATCAAAAATAAGAAAGGAAATGATAAAATGCAATACATTAAAAAAATATTTATTACTATTATTGCCGTTTTTGTAACAGTATCCACTGTTACAAGTAATATTGTAATGACAAAAGCATTAGGTGATGTTAATCAATATGCGATTATGCGTGAAAAATTTCATGATATGGTTGTTGGTGGTGACTATGATATTAATGATCCAATTGTAAAACCAATGCTTCAGTCAATCAATGATACTGCAAAGATATATTGGGATAACATGAATAAAAATCCTATTTCTAATGCAAAAAATGGAAGTTATATGAATGAAGATGACAGTGCTTTGGATCCAAATTTAGATGCATCTAAAGATTATGTTTTCCCAGAATATCCTTTAGGAAAACGTCGTAGTGGTAGTAGTTCATATATTAATGCAAATTCAATTCAGTTTACATATCAATATATTAGAGCAATGGCTTTAGCGTATGAAACAAAAGGATGTGCATTATATAAAAATAAAGATATGCTTGAAGATATTGAAATGGCATTAGAATTTATGAATGAGTATCATTACAATCAAGCATTTAAACAAGGGGATAAAACTGTTCCTTATGGTAACTGGTTTTCTTGGCGATTAGGGGCGCCAGTATACTTAGGGGAAACATTATTACTTTTATATGATGATTTAGATAAAGAAATAATTAATAAATATGCTACAACTATGGAAGGATTTGTTAATTGGACGTCTTTTACTGGAGCTAATTCAACATGGAATGAAAGGGTAAGCATGTATACTGGTTTGTTGACAGAAAAAGAATCATACATGAACCACATCCAATCTGTTATGCCTACAGTATTAAAGTATACTGAACCAGGAGATGGTTCTTTCCCTGATGGGTATTATGAAGATGGAACATTTATTCAACACACAACATTCCCTTATAATGGTGGATATGGTTTAATGTGTTTAACTGATACTGCCTATTTATTATATATGCTTTCAGGAACAAATTGGGATCTTGGAAAAGATAGTGCCAATATTGTATATGATTGGGTTATAGATTCATATGAGCCAATGGTATATAATGGGTTAAGTATGGATGCTTTTCGTGGTAGAGAAATTACTAGAAGTGATACAACGCAACCTAGAGGAGCATTAATCATTGCAAATGCAATGTTAATGTTAAGTGAAAATGCTCCTGAAAACATTCAAGAACAATTTAAAGGGTGTATTAAACAATGGTTTAGTAATGATTTTATGATTGAACAGATGAATGCTAGTGCTGATACACCATGGTATAAATTCCCTTTAGATACAGTTGTAAAGGTAAATAATATTTTAAATGATAATAGTATTATGCCAATAAGTTTTGATGGAACAACTTATCAGATGAATAATGGAGCACGTACAATTCATTGGTCAAAAGAAGGATGGGCTTATACAATTGCAATGTCTTCTCCAACAATTAAAACTTATGAAGGCGGTGATTCCAATAATAAAGGTTGGTATATTGGAAATGGGGCTACATATTTATATACAAATGATTTAGAACGTACTGAGGGAGTAGAAAAAGCAACTAAAGATTGGTATCGAATTCCTGGAGCTACATCAGTATATGGAAGAAATCAAGGAACTCAATATAATTTAAATCCATTTGCAGGTGGAGTAACTGATGGAATATATGGGGTATCTGGGATGGATCTTTCAATGACAACTCATGATTTGAAAGCAAAAAAATCTTGGTTTATGTTTGATGATGAAGTTGTTGCTTTAGGAAGTGATATTAGTGGTCAATATGATGTAGAAACAACACTTGAAAATTATAAAATTGATGATGAAAATAGAACCTACTATATTGATGGCAATAAGCAGACTATGGCTATGGATGGAGTAGAAATTGTTTATGATAATGTTAAAACATTTAATATGACTGGAAATGTAGAAGATTCAGATATTGGGTTTTATTTCCCAAATAACTTAGATATTAAATTAAAAAGTGAAACTAGATCTGGAAAGTGGTCTTCTTTAGGGGAATATAATCGAGATACTAATACATATAGTGCTGATTATTTTACTGCTTGGATGGATCATAGTGAAAATGGAAACGGAACTAAAAACAGTGCATACTCTTATGTATTATTACCGGGGAAATCAGTAGATGAAACGACTAAGTATGCTACAAATAGTGATATTGAAATTATTCGTCAGGATGATAAAGCACATGCTGTTTATGAAAAGAGCTTAGGTACATTAGGAGTGAATTTTTGGCAAAAAGGTTATACTTCAGTTGACTTAGGTGATGTTAAAAATTATGTAACAAGTGATAGTCCAGCTTCTGTTATGATTAATGATACTGATAATGGTTTAAAAGTTTCAGTTACAGATACAACTCAACAAAATAAAGATTATATAACATTAGAAATTAACCGTGAAGTAAGTGGGATAATTAGTAGTGACAAAGAAATAGAAGTTATTCAAATGGCGCCTACAACGATTATTAAAGTTAATGTTAAGGATGCTGATGGTAAAAATTTCCAAATTAATTTTTCATATAATGATGTGGATTTAAAACCTACTTCTATTCAAAATATTTCTATGGATGATGATGCTTTAGTAGTAGATATCAATCGTGAAGTAAATGCAAAAAGTTATTTAATTCATTATGGTATTGAAAGTGGAAAATATACCGATGTTTTAGAAACCGAAGATTTAACAACACGAATTTATGGGTTAATACCAGATACTACTTATTATTTAAATGTTCAGGCAAAAAATGGTGAAAATATTAGTGAATTTGGTAAAGAAGTTTCTTTTACAACAACTGCAACAACTGCATTTTTTGATGAATTTGAAACAATGGATAAAATGTTAACTCATACATCAAATTGGGGTTTTGATTCAGGAAATGCCGGACAAGATGGCCAACCAAATAACTTTGGAGGTGATAGTAGCCGAATTAAACGTATTGGTTCAAATAAAAATAATGAAGAATCAATTGTTTATATGTTACCAAGTCTTCAAGATTTTAATTTAGAAGTGTATGGTTATGATAATTCTATTGGAACTATTAATATGTATACATCACAAGATGGAGAAACTTGGCAAAAACAAGAATATCGCAAATCAACACCTATAAATACAAAAAATGGCTGGTTCAGACAAAATTTATTAACACCAGATAGTGGTATAAATGAAAATACCAATTATCTTAAAATTGAAGTTTGTGCTCATCCAACAAAAGTATGGGCACCACAATTTACTAGATTTGATGCAACGATGAAAAATACAAGTAATCTTAAAATGTTGAAAGATTCAATGCAAAATGATAGTAAAACATATTTAACTAATGATATTGATTATACAACTTATTTAGAAGGTGATGTAGTAAAGGCAACAAGTGATAATGGGGAATTATTATATAGTTATACAAATATTAAAGAAGGAACAATTATCGCTTATGTTAAAGATAGTGGAAAAATTGATGTTCTTACATCAAAAGATGGTTTGACTTACCAGCCATTAACAGTTTTAAAAGAGAAAATAGAAACAAAAGATGAATATACTAAAATAAAAATTCATATTCCTGAATTGGAAGAAAATATTGATTATTTAAAAATAATGATGTCAAAAGATAGTATGATTTTAGATGTTGCATTAAATTATGTTCCAGAAAATGCAGATATTCAACAAATTCGCTTTGTCGATGAAAAAATCGATGGAGTTATTAATTATGATATTATTCCTTCTATCAAAGTAGCTCCAATGAATGCGCAAAGTAAACTTGTTTACAGTTCAAATAATGATGATATTGTTTCATTTAAAGACGGTATATTACGGTTTATAAAACAAGGTACAACTACAGTAAATGTAGAAGTTAAAGGAAAAGATATTTTTGCCTCTTTACCAATTGCTGTATATAAAGATATGGCATTAAAAAAGACGGTAACTGCAAGTTCATCAAAAGCTGGTTATGGAGCAGTAAATGCTGTTGATGGTGATATTGATACAACAAGATGGCAATCTAACACAGAAAGTAAAGAATGGATTCAAGTAGATTTAAGAAAAGAAACAACATTTGATGCAATTGATCTTAGTTGGTATTCAAATGGTAAAAGTTATGATATTTTAATTTCTAATGATGGAATAAATTGGAAAACTATTAAATCAATAACAGATGCTAAGTATGGTCAGTATGCACGATTTGATTTTAATGAATCAATAACTGCTCGTTATGTAAAAATACAAGGGGTGAGTGAAGCTCAGTATTCATTATTTGCTTTCCGTGTTTTACAAAAAACAGGGAGCGAAGATGAAGTTGAATTAGAACCATGGAATTTAGCTTTAAATAAGCCAGCATATAGTAGTGGATTGCATCCAAGTGATGGAAATGGAAAAGCTGAAAAATATGCAGTAGATGGCAGTGTTGCTACACGCTGGGCATCAAGAAGAACAAATGATGAATGGTTTTATGTAGATTTACAAGCTGATTGTAATATACAAGCAGTTAATATATTATGGGAAACTGCATCAGCAAAAGAATTTAAATTACAAATATCTAATGATGGTAAAACATGGAATGATATAGCATATATAAAAAATAATAGTGTCCAAGGAGATTGGACAAACCATACCTTTACACAAGATTATATTGGTAGATATGTGCGTATGCAAGGAATTGAAGCTAATACAAAGTATGGGTATTCTATTTATGAATTCCAAGTAATGGGAACAACAATCGGTGACCCAGATAATCAAGATATTAATAGTATATCATTTGTTGATAATGCAATGAGCATGTTAAAAGGACAAACAACTACACTTGATTTTATAACTGATCCAGAAAATATCAGCTCTTCTAGTATTGGATGGAAATCATCAAATCCTAGTTTAGTAACTGTTAATAACAATGGTAAAATTACAGTTAAAGGTGAAACAGGATTTGCAACAATTACAGCTTATTCAATAAAGAATCCTGATGTTAAAGCAGAATGTACAATTACGATTACGCCAAGTGCAGGAAAAATAATTAAAGTAGAAGAATTGTCTTTAATCAATGCAATTGATACACTTGCATTAGGTGATATTCATCAATTAAGTGCTAAAATTACTCCAGAAAATGCTACTCATAAATACATTATTTGGTCAAGTAGTGACGAAACAATTATTCAAGTAGATACTACTGGAAAATTACAAGCTGTTGGAATTGGAGTGGCAACAATTACAGCAAAAACAAATGCACAAACAAGTGTATATTTAACAATTACAGTTCAAGAAGTTAATAAAGATGCTTTACAAGAAGTATATGATAACCATAAAGATAAAACTAGCGAAACTTATACACCAGCAAGTTGGCAAGTATTTAATGATGCAATGCAACAAGCAAGGGCAATATTAGATAATCCAAATGCGATTCAAAAAGAAGTGGATCAAGCATTAACAACTCTAATAACTGCTGTAGAAGGATTAACGAAAAAAGCTAATAAGTTTGAATTAAAGATTGCCTTAGATTTAGCTAATGCCATTACCGATAAAGATTTAGCTAATGTTGTACCAGTAGTAGTTAATGAATTTAAACAAGCTAGAGATAAGGCTAATGAAGTATACAATGATGTAAATGCTAGTCAAGATAAAGTAAATAATATATTTGACAGACTCGCTAGTATCATGCAAAAATTAGAATTCTTCAAAGGTGATAAAACAGCTTTAAAAGCATTCATCGATAAAGTAAGTGGTTTAGAAGCGGCTAAATACACAGAAGCTACATGGACACCATTCAATGATGCCTTAAAAGTAGCAACTAGTGTATATGAAGATGAAAATGCAATGCAAGAAGAAGTAAATAATGCATACAATGAATTAGTCACAGCGTTCTTAAAGTTAAGATTAATTCCAGATAAGAGTTTATTAGAAGACTTAATTAATCAAGCTAATGGATTAAATAGTGCAAATTATACCAAAGCAACATTTGATGGATTAACAAAAGCCTTAAATGAAGCTAAAGTAATATTTGATAATCCAAATGCAACACAAAAAGAAGTAGATAATGCAAAAGATTTATTAGAAAAAGCAATCGCTAACTTACAAACAGTAAAAACACCAGTAAATAATGGTGATACAACTGTAAGTGTAAAAACCGGTGATGAAAGCTTAGCAGGAATGTTTGCAGGAATTGCTTTATTAAGTGTCGCTGGATATGCATTGTTAAGAAGAAAAGAAGATTAATGGAATAGTGATATAAATTATATAATGGTAGTAACTTAAAATAAATGGATATGTGGGTTGAAAAGTGAACAATAGGCGATATAGTTTTATGTTTAAAAGTTACTATTTAAAATTAGAGATTTTAAAAATGATAGTATTTATCTGTTATTTAAGAAATCTCTTTTTTTAATAAATATGTATGATATAAATAAAGTGGAATATAATATAAAATGGTATGATTGCTTAAATTATTTAGATAAGCTATAATGTGATTGGTAAAAGAGGTGAAATTTATGGAGGAGAGTGCTATTAGGATGATTGCACGGATGATATCTTTAAATACGATTGAAGTATTACTTTTAAGGAAATATTATGGGGGGTATAGTCCAAGATTTTATTTACGAGATATGATTGATAATAGTCTTAAGGAAATTAAAATTAATAATAAATATGAAGATGCTAAGTTTATTCATTACTATTTCAATGAAATTGAAATAGATTTTTGTCGTGTTTATCAAATTGTTGATGCATATGGGTTATCTGAGACATTGCAATATAAGAAACTTATTTATGATAAAGATTTTTTAAATATGAATTATTATGATGGTGATGATTTAGGAAATAGTTATCATATGGAATATACTGAGTTTAAAGTATGGGCACCAACTGCATTAGAAGTGAAAGTATCGATTACTAAAAATGATACTACGTGTAGTTATAATATGAAAAGATTAGATAAAGGGGTGTTTTATACTAAAGTTGATGGGGACTATGATAATTGTAGCTATGTTTATTTAGTTAGACATCATGATGAATATTGTTTTACAGTGGATCCTTATGCTTATAGTTCATCTTCTAATGGTCAAAGTAGTATAATTATTAATTTAGATAAGATTAAAATAGATTTAAATCGTGAATGTTTGGATCCTCTTTTAAAGAAAACAGATGCAATTATTTATGAAGCAAATGTTCGAGATTATACAATGTATGATAATTGTTTAAGTAAATATAAAGGGAAATTTAAAGGAATCTGTGAAGAAGGTTTAAAAACTAAACATGGTAATAGTGCTGGATTAGATTATTTAGTTGAATTGGGAATTACTCATTTACAGTTAATGCCGATTCAAGATTTTGCTACTGTTGATGAAAATCATCAAAAAATATTATATAATTGGGGATATGATCCGGCTCAATATAATGTACCGGAAGGAAGTTATTGTAGCAATCCTAATGATGGATATAGTCGAGTTAGTGAATGTAAGGAAATGGTTTCTAAACTTCATTCTAAAGGTATTAGAGTAGTTATGGATGTTGTTTATAATCATGTATATGATATTAATGCTAATGCTTTTGAAAGATTAGTACCAGGTTATTATTTTAGAAAGAATCCTGATGGTAGTTTATCAAATGGTTCGTGGTGTGGAAATGATATAGATAGTCAAAAAAGGATGGTTAGAAAATATATTCTTGATATGTCAAAGCGTTGGCAACAATTTTATGGTGTTGATGGTTTTCGTTTTGATTTGATGGGAATTATTGATATTGAAACTATTAATGAGGTTTATCGTGTGTGTAGTGATTATGACTCATCATTTATTTTATATGGTGAAGGATGGAATATGCCGACGAATTTACCTGATAATAAAAAAGCAATGCAATATAATCATGATAAGTTATTAAATATTAGTTTTTTTAATGATACTTTTCGTGAAGTTATAAAGGGTTGTAGCGGTGATTCTGTTTTAGTTAATAAGGGTTTTGTTACAGGTAATTTATATGAAACTCAGCGAGCAAGAGATGTTATTAATGGTTTAAATTGTTATTCGAGAATAGATCAATCAATTAATTATGTTGAATGTCATGATAATGCAACAGTTTTTGATAAATTGTATATTTCTAATGTAGAAGAGGGATTAGATGGTATTTTAAATCGTGAAAAGAATTTAACAATTGTAACACTATTATCACAAGGAATTCCTTTTATTCATGCTGGACAGGAATTTTATCGCACTAAAGGTGGTGTTTATAATTCATATAATTCTTTGGATAATATTAATTGTCTTAATTGGGATTTTCGTGATATTTATAAAGAAGATGTTGATGATATAAAAAAAATTATTAGATTACGTAAAGAAAATAAATGTTTTCGTTATGATTCAAAAGAAGATATTGAAAAAAATGTTGTTGTAGAAAATATTGATTATAAAATGATTAAATATGTATTGAGACAAGATGAAGGGATGTATAGAGAATTTGTAATTTATATTAATCCATCTAATTTTACATTTGATTATCAGGAAAAAGAATATGAATGTATTTATGGTAAGATTGATAGTGGAAAAATTGGAGCAAAAACAGTTATTATTTTAGCAAAGTAAAGGAGAAGTAAATGAAATTAATCGTAGGATTAGGAAATCCAGGTAAGGAATATGTTGGAACACGCCATAATTGTGGATTTATGGTAATTGATCATTTAGCTAGTAAGTTGAATGTAGATGTTAATCAAAATAAGTTTAAAGGGTTATATGTTAAGGTGAAATATCATGGTGAAGATATTGTTTTATTAAAACCGCAAACATATATGAATCTTTCAGGTGAATCAGTTAATGCAGTAATGAATTTTTTTAAAATTGATAAAGAGGATTTGCTTGTGATATATGATGATTTAGATATGCCGGTTGGTAAATTAAGACTAAGAAAAACCGGTAGTGCTGGTGGACATAATGGAATTAAAAATATTATTGCCCATTTAAATAGTCAAGATTTTAAGAGGATTAGAGTAGGAATTGACCGTCATAAATATATGAAAGTAGCTGATTATGTTTTATCACATTTTTCAAAAGCTGAAAGTGCAGCAATTGAACAAGGAATTGAAAATGCAACTAATGCAGTGCTTGATTATCTTGATAATGATTTTAATCATGCAATGAATTATTATAATTAGAGGTAAATATGAATTGTTTAGATAATATTTTGAAACAAAACTTAGCTTTTCAGGCTTTGTTGAATGGTAAAGGTAATATCGTTGTTAATGATATTAGTGATGAGGCGCTATTATTAACTAGTGCCTTTTTGAAATTGAAAAAGAATATTGTTGTAGTAAAAGCTAATCAATATGAAGCAAATATGCTTTATCAAAAAGTAATGTTACTTAATGAAAAGGATGTTTCATTATTTGCAGTAGATGAGTCATATCGGATTGAAGCTTTAGCGGCATCCCCTGAATTATTAGGACAAAGAATTGATACATTATATCAATTAACTAAAAATGAACCTAGAATTTTAATTACTCATAGTCAGGCAATACTAAGATATTTGCCATCTAAACGATTGTTTATAGATAATTGTTTAGAAGTAAAAGTAGGAATGCAAATAGATATTTATGATTTAAAAAAGAGTTTATTAAAATCAGGATATCAAAGTTCAATTAGAGTTGATCAACCTTTTTATTTTTCTAAGCGTGGTGGTGTAATCGATGTTTTTTCAATTCAATATCCTAATCCAATTAGAATTGAATTTTTTGATGATGAAATAGAAAGTATTCGTTTTTATAATCAAAATACACAAAGAACAATTGAAAATATTAATGAAATAACAATCTTGCCAGCTAGTGATATTTTATATGATAATCAAGAAGTAACAAGAGTTATTGGTAAAATTAATGATTTGAGAGATAGTCAAGTTGAAGTACTAGATGAATTGTATGTAGAAGAGTTTTTAAATAAAGTATCAATTGATCAAGAAAATCTTCGTAATCATGATACAGAATTTTCGATGTATTCATATTATAATTTATTTAATCAAACAGCTGGTATTGGTGATTATTTAGATGATTCTTTGATTATTCTTTCAAATAGTCAAGATATTAATTTTGCATATAAAAATTATCTTGAAGAGAATTTTTATTATTATCAAGAACTGGTTAATGTCGGTAAAAGTGTAAAAGGTTTAAATTTATTTAGGGATTTATATGAAGTTGTAGATAGAGCAACAGTAGAATTTAAGTCATTTGCAACAGATGAAAAAGATGTGAAATTTAATGGACGGGCTATTATGATTGATAGTCAAGATGAAAAGATGCTGATTAGTCAAATTAGAAGTTATTTAAAATTATCGACTGTGATTATTGCCTTAGATGATGAACATCAGATTCGTTTAATTAGTGAATTATTAAATCGCCATGAGCTTTTATATACATTATTGGATAATAGTGGTAAATTTTATCCTGGATTAAATTTGGTTATTGATAAAGTTGGTTTTGGTTTTGAATTAGTTGATGAAAATATTGTTATTATTAGTTCTAATGAATTATTTAAAACAAAAAATGTAAAAAAACCGAAGTATTTTAAATATAAAAATGCTAAGGTTTTAAAAGATTATCAAGAATTAGATGTTGGTGATTATGTAGTTCATGATAATTATGGAATAGGTCAATATTTAGGAATTAAAACGTTAGAAGTACAAGGGATTCATCGTGATTATTTATATGTTGCTTACGCTGGAGATGATACATTATATATTCCAGTTGAGCAATTTAATTTAGTGCGTAAATATTCAAGTAGTGAAGGAAAAGTTCCTAAGATTAATAAATTAGGTAGTTCACAATGGCAAAAAGCGAAAGCAAAGGCGAGAAATAAAGTTGATGATATTGCGGATAAGTTAATTGAAATATATGCTGCAAGAATGAATCAAACGGGATATGCATTTTCTACGGATAATGAAATGCAACTTGAATTTGAAAATGCATTTGGATATGAATTAACAGAAGATCAAGTACGTTCAGTTAAAGAAATTAAAGAAGATATGGAAAAACCCCAACCAATGGATCGTCTTTTGTGCGGTGATGTTGGTTTTGGTAAAACTGAAGTAGCTTTAAGAGCAGTTTTTAAGGCTATTTTGAGTAATAAACAAGTTGCTTTTTTATGTCCAACAACAATTTTATCAATGCAACATTATAAAACAATGTTAGATCGTTTTGAAAATTTTCCAGTAAAAGTTGCTTTATTAAATCGTTTTACTTCAACTAAACAAAAAAATCAAATTTTAAAAGATCTTAAAGAAGGAAATATTGATTTATTAGTAGGAACGCATCGAATTTTATCTAAAGATATTGAATTTAAAGATATTGGATTATTGTGCATTGATGAAGAACAGCGTTTTGGGGTTAAACAAAAAGAAAAAATTAAAGAGTATCGAAAAACAATTGATGTTTTAACTCTTAGTGCTACGCCAATTCCTAGAACATTACAAATGTCATTAATGGGGATTAGAGGTTTATCACAAATAGAAACACCGCCTAAAAATCGTCAACCAGTACAAACATATGTAATTGAAAAAAATGATGTGTTAATTAAACAAATTATTGAACGAGAATTAGCACGTGATGGTCAGGTTTTTTATTTACACAATCGAACAAGTAATATTGCAAATATTGCAGATAAAATTGGTAGAATGGTACCGGGTGCTAGGGTTGTTGTTGGCCATGGAAAAATGGAAAAAAATGAATTAGAAGATGTAATGATGCGTTTTGTAAATAAGGAATATAATGTTCTTATTTGTACAACAATTATTGAAACGGGAATTGATATACCAAATGCTAATACTATAATAGTTGAAAATGCTGATAAATTTGGCTTAAGTCAGCTTTATCAAATCAAAGGACGAGTTGGACGTAGTAATCGAGGTGCTTATGCGTATTTATTATATAGCCCATCTAAAGTGTTAACTGAAGAAGCTAGTAAACGATTAAAAGCAATTAAAGAATTTACAGAATTAGGTAGTGGTTATAAAATTGCAATGCGTGATCTTGCAATTCGTGGGGCTGGAGATATTTTAGGGGGAACTCAATCTGGTTTTATTGATTCAATTGGATTTGATATGTTTATGAAAATATTACAAGATTCAGTTAATCAAAAAATGGGTAAACAGGAACAAGAAATTGATATTAAAAATGTAAATGTTAATGTTGATGGTTATATTCCTCATGATTATGTATCTAGTGATATTGAAAAGTTAGAGTTATATCAAAGGTTGGATAATGCTAAAACAATTAGTGCTATTGATCATTTAAAAACTGAATTTGTTGATTATTATGGTAAATTACCTGATGAAGTTGCAACTTTGATTGAAAAACGTAAGCTTGATATTTTGGCGTCATCAAAAATTATTGATGTTTTAGAAGAAAAGAAAGGTAATATCGAAATTACTTTTAGTAGTGGTTATAGTCGAAATGTAAAAGGGGATCAGTTGTTTGAATTGGTAAATCGTTTGTTTACTAGACCTAGATTTAAACAAATTGATAATAAAATAGCAATTGTGTTACCAAAAGGGGATCAATGGTTAAGTAGATTAAATGAGTTGATTAGTGGACTAAATTAAAATAAAGAGCATGTAATTAGGTAAGATTTTTCTTGGTTTAAAA
>OBXC01001250.1_pt1 | contig 12828 bp, 15 predicted proteins | sample 1538111 | NCBI WGS metagenome assembly OBXC01 (sample SAMEA2580137, study PRJEB22360) | human gut metagenome | biome: human gut; feature: human-associated habitat; material: faeces | place: Denmark | collected 2008/2010 | reverse complement strand
TCATGCGCCTCTCGGGTCAAAAAGAAAGGGCCAAGCCGTCCGGCGGCTTGCCCCTTTGTCTCTTGGGCTTATCATTACATGAGGCGCACGGTATAGTATACCGCCAGGATCAGCAGCCAGGCCACCAGCACACCGTACAGCACGGCCAGCCCGCCCAGCAGTAGCGCGGCGATCACCACCGCGGCCACCACGCCGCAGGTGACGTAGAGCAGGGCGTAGTTGGCGCTCTTGGGCAGCACCTCCACCCAGTTCCCCTTCAGGCGCAGCTTGCCCTCGGCGGCCTGCATCACGCGGAACACCACCGCGGCCCCCACCAGGGCAACGCCCAGGACGACGGCGTAGCCATAGGCAATGGCCGGGAAGCCGAAGTGGTAGGGCACCACCTTCACACCCAGCAGGCCCAGGGCGCTGAGCACGGCGGCAAAGAAGAACTCCCGCTGGTAGAGATAGTAGATCAGCGCCAGCACCGCCACGGCGGGCACAGCCACATACAGCAGCCGGATACCGCTCTCGTCAAAGACGCGGATTACCACGGCGCAGACCGCCAGGGCCAGCATCACGCCGGCCAGCACGGAGGACAGGCGGGTGAATTTGCCGGATTTGCGGGCCGCGACCGCCCAGATCAGCAAAACGACAAAGCAGATGGGCAGGGCGATCATCAGCACGGAAAAGACATCCCGCAGGGACTTGGCCAGTTCAATCTGCTCGACAGTGTAATTGGCATATACCTTGTTCAGAAGGAGAAGCAGCGCCTCCAACACCACGGCCCCCACGATCCACCAGAGGACCTTGTTCAAAACCACGTCTTCCTGCTTTGCGCGCTGGGCTTGTTGTTCTTTCTTGTTCATGTATCCATCTCCTGTGGCCGGGCGCCCGGTTTCTATAAAAGTGCCCCTCCGCTGGGGCTGAGCGCCTCAGAGTCATCAATCTTCTATATTCTAGCAGAAAATCCGCCGCATTGCAAGTGAAGAATCCCTTTCCTCTTTCCAGCGGCGCGGAACTGTGGTAAACTGTCCTTAATCAACATCATGATTATTAGGAGTATACCATGAAACAGCGTATTTCTTTCCTCCTTGCCTGTGTTTTTCTGTGCTTGAGCGGCTGCCGCGCCTCCGGGGCGGAGCAGACCTTTTTCGCCATGGACACCGTGATGTCCGTCCAGGTGTCCGGCCGCCGCGGACCCCAGGCCGTGGCCCGGGAAGCGGTGGAGCGGCTGGACGACCTGCTCTCCCGCACCGACTCAGACAGCCAGATCGCCCGGCTCAACACCGCCGCCGGGGACGGCGCGGTCGTGGCGGTGGACCCCGACGTGGCGGAACTGCTGGCCTTTTCCCAGGAAATCGCCCGGCAGCTCCCAGGCGACTTTGACATCACCATCGCCCCGGTGATGGACGCCTGGGGCTTCACCACCGAGGAACGGCACGTACCCGCGCCGGATGCGCTGGCCGCCGCCATGGCCCTGGTGGACAGCGAGGAGCTCTCCGTGGACACGGAAGCCTCTGCCGCCTCACTGGCCCGTGCTGGCATGGAGGTGGATCTGGGCGCCGTGGCCAAGGGCTTCGCGGCCCGGGAGGCCGAGGCGGCCATCCGGGATGCGGGAGGGACCTCCGCCATGCTGGATCTGGGCGGCAACGTCACGGTCATCGGCGCCAAGGAGGACGGCTCCCCCTGGCGGGTGGCGGTGAAGGACCCCCGGGACACCAGTAGCTACCTGTGCGTCCTCGCCCTGACTAACGTGACCCTCTCCACCTCCGGCGGCTACGAGCGCTATTTCGAGGAGGACGGGGTGCGCTACCACCATATCATCGACCCTGAGACGGGCTATCCGGCGGATTCCGGCCTGCTGTCTGTCACCGTTGTCTCCGCCGACCACCTGCTGGCCGACGCCCTCTCCACTGCCCTGTTTGTGGCGGGGCCGGAGGAGGCGCTGGACTTCTGGCGGAGCCGGGACGACTTCGAGCTGGTGCTTTGCACCGACCAGGGAGAGCTCCTGGTAACCGAGGGGCTGGAGGACGTTTTTACCTTTGCCGGGGCAGACAGGGGGTATACCTATGAGATCGCCCGCCGCTGAGCGCCGCCGGCCCACGCTGCCGGACGGCGTGGTGGCCCTGCTGGTGGCCGCTGCTGCCGTGGCGCTGCTTTTTTTTCTTCAGCCGGAGGAGAGCAACTTTTTGACCGCCTCCGTCGTCTTAGAGGGTGAGACCATCGCGGAGTATGAGCTAAGCACCCTCACCGGTCCCGTCACCCTGGTGGTGGACGAGGCCCCCTATCCCCTGACGATCCAGGCCGAGCCGGGGCGCATCCGCATCGCGGAGAGTGCGTGTCCCAGCCAGGACTGCGTTCACACCGGGTGGATCAGCCGGGCCGGACAGCAGATCATCTGCCTGCCCGACAAGCTGGTGATCTCCCTGTCCGGCAGCGGCAGCCAGGAGTTTGACGCAATCAGCGGCTGAAAAGTTCCCGCTGTTTTCTCATTCTGAAAGGAGGCGCTCCCCCTTGTCCTCATCCCTGCGGCGGCTGACCCGCTGCGCGGTGCTTACCGCCCTGGCGCTGGCCCTCTCGGTGGCGGAGGGGCTGGTTCCGCTGACCATTCTCTTCCCCCTGCCCGGCCTGCGGCTGGGACTGGCCAATCTGGTCACCGTCTATGCCCTTTGCCGCCTGTCCGGGCGGGAGGCCCTGCTGATTCTGGCCGCCCGCTGCCTTCTGGGCGCCCTGCTGGGGGGCAATCTGATGGCCCTGGCCTTCTCCCTCACCGGCGGGCTGCTGGCCCTGGGCGTCATGGCCCTGCTGCTGCGGTGCAGCTTTCTCTCCCTCTTTGGGGTGTCCATCGCCGGGGCCGCCGCCCACAACACCGGCCAGATTCTGGCCGCCATGGCAGTACTGGGCAGCCGGGCCCCGCTGGTGTACCTGCCGCCCCTGCTGCTTTGCTCCCTGGTCACCGGGGCCGTCACCGGCGGCGCGTCCATGCTGCTGGTTCACCGGATTCCCCTTCCGGGTGACATAAAATCGTAAGGATTTTGTCATCCTTTTGTTGTTTCCTTTTGCCGCCCGGTGTCGTAAGATAACAACTACAGAGATATTATGTGGGAGGAACCATACCAATGAGCCATATCATGCCAAAAGCCGTTGCCCTGGCGCTGGCCTGCGCCCTGACGCTCCCCCTGGCCGCCTGCGGCGGGGACAAAACCACCCACCCGCCCCCGGACCCTACCCCTGTAGCCGCGGCCACACCGGAGCCCACCCCCACCCCCGCGGCCGATCCCTACGACGCGGTGCGCACCTACTGGAGCGAGGACCAGCTCACCCAGGCCTGGGGCCCCGACCAGGCGGTGGAGCACCTGTTTTTCCACCCCGTCATCGCCTATCCTGAGTATGCCTTTTCCGACGCAGTGCCCTACGACCGCCAGGTGGGGCTGGACGAGTGGATGGTGACCGCGGACGAGTACAAAAAGATCCTTCAGAGCGTCTACGACAAGGGCTACATTCTGGTCAACATGGGGGACGTGTGGAGTGAAGTCACCGGCGAGGACGGCGTCACCCGCATGGAGCGGAACACCCTCATGCTCCCCGAGGGAAAAAAGCCCCTCATTATCTCCTTTGATGATGTAAACTATTACGACTACATGCTGGCTGAGGGCTTCACCTCCAAGCTGGTGCTGGGAGACGACGGCCAGATCTGGGCCCAGTGCACCGATCCCAACACCGGCGAGACCTTCCTCACCCAGGATCTGGACGCTACCCCGATCCTGGACCAGTTCGTGCTGGAGCACCCCGACTTCTCCCTCAACGGGGCCAAGGCCATCTTCTCCCTCACCGGCTACCAGGGCATCCTGGGCTACCGTACCCAGAACGACATCGACATCGCCGCCGACGATCCCCGCCGCCCCGCCTTTGACGCCAATCGTCAGGCGGAGATCGAGGCCGTCAAGCCGGTCATCGAGCGGCTCAAGGAGACGGGCTGGACCTTCGGCTCCCACACCTGGGGCCACATCCGCCTGGACAGCCGCCCTCTGGAGTCCGTGCAGCGGGACACCGTCCGCTGGGCGGAGGAGGTGGGCTCCCTGGTGGGCCCCACCAACATCCTGTTCTACCCCCACGGCGGCCGCCCCGACGGGGACGACTGGCACTCCACCGGCCCGGTGTTCCAGTATCTCCAGAGCCAGGGCTTCCGCATCTTCGCCAGCGTGGGCATCAACTCCTTCTCCTACATCAAGAAGGACATTTCCGCCGTCATCTGCGACCGGCTCCACCCCGACGGCACCACCCTGCGCAACGGCAAGGCCCTGGAGTGGTACAGCCAGTTCTACGACGCGCGGGAGATCATTGATCTCGATGTGCGCCCCGACCTGGGCGTGACCTGGTAAGGAAACCTACAGCAGCGCCCCCGTCCGGCCGATGCCGGGCGGGGGCGTTTTTTCGGCTTGACTTTCCCCGGATACCGTGGTAGTATAATCACCCTTTACCGCGGCTGGGAAAGGAATGGAACGCTATGATACCACACTGGAAGCAAAAATTCGCCCTCCTCTGGACAGGGCAGGCCCTGTCCATCCTCAGCAGCATGATTTCGCAGTACGCCCTCATTTGGTACCTGACCGACCTGACCGGCTCCCCCGCGGTCCTCTCCCTGGCCACCATGGCGGCGCTGGTCCCACAGGGAATCCTGTCCCTCTTCACCGGAACCTTTGCCGACCGCTTCGACCGGCGCTGGATCATGATAATCTCTGACGGGGCCATCGGGCTGGTGTCCCTGATGCTGGCGGCCGCCGCCTTTGCCGCTCCTCTTCCGGTGGCCCCTATCCTGGCGGTGGCCGCGCTGCGCAGTGTGGGCGGCGCATTTCATGCCCCCTGCATCCAGGCCGTCACGCCCCTGCTGGCCCCTCCCGATGCCCTGACCCGGTGCGCCGGTTGGAGCCAGGGCATCCAGACCGTCTCCATGCTCCTCTCCCCCGCGCTGGCCGCCGTTCTTTATGCCCGCATCCCCCTGGCTTGGATCCTCCTGCTGGACACCCTGGGGGCCGCCTTTGCCATCGCCGGAGTACAATTGGCCCGGCTGCCCGCCCTGCGGGCCGAAGCACAGGGCCGGCCGCTCCGGCTCTGGCAGGACACCCGCGAGGGGCTCGCTGTGCTGCGTTCTCACCGCTGGCTGTGGGAGCTGTCCCTCATCTGTGCCCTGTTCTCCGTTGCCTTCCTGCCGGTATCCGCCCTGTTTCCCCTAATGAGCATGGAGTATTTCGGAGGGGACTCCGCCGCTGCCGCCCTGGTGGAAACCCTGTTTTCCGCCGGAATGCTGGCCGGATCGGTGCTCCTGGGCCTGTGGGGAGGTACCCGAAACAAAATCATCACCATGACGGCGGCCGTGCTGGGACTGGGGCTGACCCTGGTGCTGGCCGGCTTGCTGCCCCCCTCCGGCTTCCGGGCGTTTGCTGGCCTGTCCCTGCTGATGGGCCTGTCCGCTCCCTTTTTCAACTCGGTGTTCATGGCCCTGATCCAAACCAAGGTGGAGCCGGAGTACCTGGGCCGTGTGCTGGGCCTCACCGGGGCCATCATGACACTGGCCTCCCCCCTGGGGCTGGGACTCACCGCCCTGTTCGCCGATGCCACCGGCGTTCCCCTCTGGTTCCTGCTGGCCGGGGTAATCACTCTGACCTGCGGCGGGCTGATGCTCCTGCTCCCGTCGGTGCGTACCTGTGGTCGTCCGTGATTGCGCTGACACGGAAAACGTGGTATAATGGCTTACACCTTTTATACCACGTTTTGATAAGGAGGTTTCCCTATGACCGACCAGGAACTGGTGGAGCTGGCCTTTACCATGCTGGAGCGCTCCTATGTCCCCTACTCCCATTTTCCGGTGGGCGCGGCCCTGGAGTGCGCCGACGGGACGGTGTTCACCGGCTGCAATGTGGAAAACGCGGCCTACGGCTCCTCCATCTGCGCTGAACGCACCGCCTTGGTGAAGGCGGTGAGCGAGGGGCACCGGGACGATTTCACCCGCATCGCCGTGGTAGGCAACTCCACGGAGCCCTGCTGGCCCTGCGGCGCATGCCGCCAGATGCTCTATGAGTTCGCCCCCGGACTCACCGTACTGGTGGCGCAGAGGGACCACAGCTTCGTGAAGCTGCCCCTGTCGGAGCTGCTGACCCACGGCTTCGGCCCCAAGTCTCTGGGGTAAGTTCCGCGCCCCTCTTGACAGAGGGGCGCGGCTGTGCTATTTTAAACATACCGACGGTATGTATGCAAAGGAGGGGGCCCCATGGCCCGCAACAAGCATCCGGAGGAGACCGTGGCCAAAATTCTGGACGTGTCCATGCGCCTGTTCACCGAGCAGGGCTACGAGCACACCACCATCCAGGACATTGTGGACGCCCTGGGCATGTCCAAGGGGGCCATCTACCACCACTTCAAGTCCAAGGAGGATATCCTGGACCGGATCAACGACCGCTACTACGAAAACCTGGAGTGGTTCTCCGACCCCGCCAAGCTTCCCGGCCGGAACGGCTTGGAAAAACTGCGCCACGCCTTCCGCCACTTTCTCACCGACCCGGCCAAGCGGGAGGTAGACCGGCTGGCGATCCACCACATTGTAAAGAACCCCAAGATTGCCCTGCTCACGCTGGAATCCACCTTTCGGGACGCCGCTCCCTATGTGGAGGGGATGATCCGGCTGGGCATGGCCGACGGCTCCCTGCCCGGCGTGACCCACCCCCACGAGATCGCGGAGGTGCTCATGCTTCTGACCAACGTGTGGACGGGTATGTTCCCCGGCAGCCGGGAGGAGTTCGCCGCCAAGCTGCGCTTCTGCGGGGAATTTCTGGACCGCTTCGGCCTGCCCGTGCTGGACGAGGCCCTCCAGGCCGACGCGCTGAACTACTATGACCAGGTGCTCCAGGACGATTGAGCCGCCCGCTCCTCCACCGCCCCTGCGGGGGCGGTTTTTCCGGGCAAGATACATACCAACCGCCGGTATCAAAAAGAAAGGTGGATTTCTATGAAGAAAACATGGCTTCTCCCCGCCCTGGCCCTGGCGGCCCTCGCCGCCTGCGTCCTGCTCCGGCCGCGCCGCTCAGACGGCGCGCCCGCCGCCCGAAAGGAGCCGCCCTATGCGCTCTGACCGCCTGTTTTCCCGCGACTTCACCCTCATGATCCTCGGCCAGATCATCTCCCTGTTCGGCAACGCCATCCTCCGCTTCGCCCTGTCCCTCTATGTGCTGGACACCACCGGCTCCGCCGCCGCCTTCGGCGGCATCCTGGCCGTGTCCATGGTACCCACCATCCTCTGCTCCCCCCTGGGGGGCGTCCTGGCCGACCGCGTCCCCCGGCAGCGCATCATGTGGGGGCTGGACTTCTTCACCGCCGCCCTGGTGCTGGGGTACGGCCTGTTCTTTGCCAGCCGGGGCACGATTCTGGCCGTCGGGGTGCTGATGGTGCTTCTGGCAGCCATTCAGGCCCTCTACCAGCCCTCAGTGCAGGCCAGCATACCCGCCCTGGCATCGGAGGAGCACCTGCCCGCCGCCAACGGCGTGGTGGCCCAGGTACAGGCCCTGGCCAATCTGCTGGGCCCCATCCTGGGCGGTATGCTCTACGGCTGGGTTGGCCTGCTCCCCATGGTGGCGGTGGGCGGGGCCTGCTTCTTCTGCTCGGCTGTGATGGAGCTCTTTCTCCGCATCCCCTTCCAGCGCCGAACCCTCGCCGGCCCGCCGCTGGCCGCCCTGTGGAGGGATCTCCGGGACGCGGGCCGGTTCCTGACCCGGGAGCAGCCCGGCCTGCTGCGGGTACTGGCCCTGGTGGCCCTGCTCAACCTCTTCCTCTCCGCCCTGCTGGTGGTGGGTCTGCCCTATCTGGTGAAAATCAGCCTGGGCCTGTCCTCCCTGCACTACAGCTTTGCCGAGGCCGCCCTCAGCCTGGGCTCCATCGTGGGCGGGCTTCTCTCTGGGCTGGTGCTCCGCGGCGCGGATATCCGCCGGGCCTGGCGGTTTCTGCTGGGCACCTCCCTGCTGCTGCTCCCCATGGCCCTGGCTCTGGCGCTGGGAATTCCGTCCCTGGCCGCCTATGGAGTCATCCTGGTCTCTGTTTTGCTGGGCATGGCCTGCGCCATGCTGTTTACCGTCTCCGCCCAGACCTATCTTCAGCGGGCCACGCCGCCCCACCTGCTGGGCAAGGTGGCCTCCTTTGTGGCAGCTATTTCCACCTGTGCCATGCCTCTTGGGCAGGCCTTGTACGGCCTGCTGTTCGATGCCCTTCAGGCCCACATCTGGGTGGTTGTGGCGCTGGGCATGGGGGCCAGCCTGCTGGTGACCTTTTCCTCTGTCCGGGCCCTGGGCCGCCTCCCCGCCCTTGACGAAGCCCCCTCCGGCGGGTATACTGAACAGAGTTTGGATTCCTAGGAGGGGTTTCATGGAGGGCAACCGGGTCTATCTGGCCGCCTGTCCGGACTACGGACAGGCAGAGGCAAAGCTGCGTGAGGCGGTGGCCGCCTTGGGCGGGATGGAGCGCTTCGTCCGGCCGGGGGAGCGCATCCTGCTCAAGGCCAACCTGCTCCGGGCCGCGCCGCCGGAGAGCGCCATCTGCACCCACCCGGCGGTGGCTGCTGCGGCGGCGAAGCTGGTGGCGGAGGCGGGGGGCACGGCGGTGATCACCGACAGCCCCGGCGGGGCCCTCCACAAGGAGGCCGTCCTGCGGGGCCTGTACGAAAAGACCGGCATGGCCCAGGCCGCCGCCGCTTCCGGGGCGGAGCTGTGCTATGACGCCTCCACCCGCACGGTGTCCCTCCCTGCGGGACGGGTTCTCAAGCAGGCGGAGGTGATCGCCCCGGTGGCGGAGGCCGACGGGGTGTTTGACCTGCCCAAGCTCAAGACCCACGTGCTTATGAGCATGACGGGAGCGGTGAAAAACCTGTTCGGCGTGCTCCCCGGCCTATCCAAGGTGGGCTACCACGCCACCCATCCCAGCCAGGAGCAGTTTGCCGACGTGCTGCTGGATCTGGCGGAGTACGTCAGGCCCCGGCTGAGCATCCTGGACGGGGTGCTGGCCATGGAGGGGGACGGCCCCGGCGCCTCCGGCACCCCCAGGCACGCCGGAGTGCTGCTGGTGTCCGACAGTCCCCTGGCCCTGGACGCGGCGGCCGCCGCCCTCATCGGACTGCCCCGCGCCTCCAATCCGGTTCTGCTGGCCGCGCAGCGCCGGGGCCTGCGGCCCAGTTGCATTGAGGAGGTGGAGCTGCTGGGCGAGCCGCTGGAGGCCCTGCGGATGGACGACTACCGCTTCCCCAGCCGCATCAAGGGCAACCTGATGGAGTTTCTGGGGCCCCTGGCCGGGCCCGCCGGCAAGCTGTGCAAGAGGGTGCTCTCCCAGACCCCAAAGATCCGCACCGACGCCTGTGTGGGCTGTGGCATCTGCAAGAGCGCCTGCCCGGGGAAAGCCATCTCGATGGACGGCCCCGGCGGAAAGGCCCGCATCGACCCCAGGGCCTGCATCCACTGCTACTGCTGCCACGAACTCTGCCCCCAGAAGGCCGTGGCCCTCCGGCAGAACTGGCTGGGCCGTTATTTGAAATAAAATGGTTTTGTATGATTTTCTTCTCACCGGAGATACTAGTCACGGTATCTCAATGTGAGGAGGCAGTACAACCCATGATTTTAGATAAGATTGCCCTGATTCTCGCCATTATCGGCGGGCTGAACTGGGGCAGCATCGGCCTGTTCCAGTTCGATTTCGTCGCCGCTCTGTTCGGCGGACAGGACAGCGCTTTCAGCCGCGTGATCTTCGCGCTCGTGGGCCTGGCGGCGCTCTGGTGCATTTCGCTCCTGTTCCGCGACACCCACGGCAAGGAATAAAAAGCCAAGGCCCTCTGCACAAGAGGGCCTTGACTTTTTTTACGCTTTGCCATATACTACACCCCAGGGGGGTGTTAACCGCATGATGGCAGATGAAAAGAAAGTCCTCCGCCTCCTCAAGACCGCCCGCGGGCAGATGGACGGCATCATTAAGATGGTGGAGGAGAACCGCTACTGCATCGACATATCCCAGCAGCTCATGGCCACCGAGGCCATTCTCAACCGCGCCAACAAGGAAATTTTGGCCGCGCACCTGAAGCACTGTGTGCAGGAGGCCGCCAGCGATGCCGAGCGCGGACAGAAGATCGATGAGTTCGTATCCACTCTGGGGCGCATCTTGAAGTAAGGGCGGCCTCTGAACCCTCACGCATAGAAAGTCTGGTGAACCCTATGAAGCAGAAATTCAATGTTACAGGCATGACCTGTTCCGCCTGCTCCGCCCACGTGGAGAAGGCGGTGCGCCAGGTGGAGGGTGTGGACAGCGTCAGCGTCAACCTCCTGGGCAACTCCATGCTGGTGGAGTACGGCGGCAAGACCGGGCCGGAACAGATCATTCAGGCGGTGACGGACGCCGGGTACGGCGCCTCCCTCCCCGGCCCCGCCGGGAAGGCCGCCCCGGCCGCCCGGCCCGCCGACGCCATGGAGGAGGAACTGGCGGGGATGAAGCGCCGCTTCCTCACGTCCTTAGTGTTTCTGGCGCCCCTGTTCTACATCGCCATGGGGCACATGATGGGCTGGCCCCTGCCCGCCTTCTTCCACCAGCCGTCCAACGCCCTGGTGGTGGCCTTCCTCCAGTTCCTGCTCACCCTGCCCATCCTGTATATCAACCGCAAATACTATACGGTGGGCTTCAAGACCCTGTGGCACCGCGCGCCCAACATGGACTCGCTCATCGCCCTTGGCTCCTCTGCCGCGGTGCTCTACGGCGTGGCGGCCCTGTTCCTCATCGCCTGGCACCTGGGCCGGGCGGCCTATGGCGCGGGCGACGCGGCCGCCGAGCTGGCCCAGGTGGAACACTGGGCCATGGATCTCTACTTTGAGTCCGCGGGCATGATCCTCACCCTGATCACCCTGGGCAAGTGGCTGGAGACCCGCTCCAAGGGCAAGACCAGCCAGGCCATCACCCGCCTGATGGATCTGGCCCCCAAGACCGCCATGGTGCTGCGGGACGGCGCGGAGGTAGAGGTACCCGTGGAGGACGTGGCGGTGGGCGACCTCATCGTGGTCCGCCCCGGCGGTCGCATCCCGGTGGACGGGGTGGTGACCGAGGGGGCCTCCTCGGTGGATGAGTCCGCCCTCACCGGCGAGAGCCTGCCCGTGGAGAAGCTGCCCGGCGCCAAGGTGGCCGCCGCCTCCATCAACAAGTCCGGCTCCTTTACCTTCCGGGCCACCCGGGTGGGGGAGGACACCACGCTGGCCCAGATGATCCGTCTGGTGGACGAGGCGGCCTCCTCCAAGGCCCCCATCGCCAAACTGGCCGACAAGGTGGCGGGGGGATTCGTCCCCGTGGTCATCGCTATTGCCGTCGTCACCGCCGCTGTTTGGCTCATCGCCACCGGCGGGGACGTGACCCAGGCCCTCACCGCCGGGGTGGCGGTGCTGGTCATCTCCTGCCCCTGCGCCCTTGGATTGGCCACCCCCGTGGCCATCATGGTGGGCACCGGCAAGGGCGCGGAGAACGGCATCCTGATCAAGTCCGCCGAGGCGCTGGAGACCCTGCACACCGTCCAGACCGTGGTGCTGGACAAGACGGGCACCCTCACCCAGGGCAAGCCGGTGGTCACCGACTGCCGCCCAGCCCCAGGTGTGACGGAGGAGGAACTTCTGTGCGTGGCCGCCTCCCTGGAGAAGCCCTCCGAGCACCCCCTGGCCGACGCCATCACCGCCGAGGCTCAGGCCCGGAACATCCCCCTGGCCCCTGTGGAGGCCTTGCCGGTAGGCTTTGCGGGCCCCCCGGGGCGGGGTTATCCGCGGCGTCATCCAGGGCCAGCAGCTCCTGGCGGGCAACCGGGCCATGCTGGAGGAGGCCGGCGTCCCGCTGGACGGCTTCGACGCGGTAGCGGAGGGGCTGGCCCAGGCGGGCAAGACGCCGCTGTACTTCGCCGGGGACGGTCGGATGCTGGGCGTGGTGGCGGTGGCCGACACCCCCAAGCCCACCAGCGCAGAGGCTGTCCGCGCCTTCCAGGCCATGGGCATCGACGTGGTCATGCTCACCGGCGACAACCGGCGCACCGCCGAGGCGGTGGGCCGCCAGCTCGGCGTGAACCGGGTGGTGGCCGAGGTGCTGCCCCAGGACAAGGAGAAGACCGTGGCAGAGCTCCAGGCCCAGGGGAAGCGGGTGGCCATGGTGGGCGACGGCATCAACGACGCCCCCGCCCTGGCCCGGGCCGACGTGGGCCTGGCCATCGGCGCGGGCACCGACGTGGCCATCGAGTCGGCCGACGTGGTGCTCATGAAGAGCGATCTGCTGGACGCGGTCACCGCCGTCCAGCTCTCCAGGAAGGTCATCCGCAACATCAAAGAGAACCTGTTCTGGGCCTTCATCTACAACATTATCGGCATACCCCTGGCCGCCGGGGTGTGGTATCCCCTGTTCCAGCTCCAGCTCTCCCCCATGTTCGGCGCGGCGGCCATGAGCCTGTCCTCCGTGTGCGTGGTGTCCAATGCCCTGCGCCTCAAGTTCTTCCGCCCGGAGCGCCGGGAGTCCCCCGCCGCCCCGGTTTCAGAAGGAACCCCCAAATCTGTGGAAACGAAAGGAACGAGTGCTATGACCAAGACCATGAGCATCAACGGCATGATGTGTACCCACTGCCAGGCCCACGTGGAGAAGGCCCTCAACGCCATCGACGGCGTGGAGGCCAAGGTGAACCTGGAGGCCAAGACCGCCACCCTTACCCTGTCCAAGGACGTGTCCGACGACATGCTCAGGGGCGCTGTCACGGAGGCGGGCTACGAGGTGGTCTCCATTCAGTAACAGCCCTCCCAGGAAAAGGGCCCG
>OBXC01001249.1_pt1 | contig 12830 bp, 9 predicted proteins | sample 1538111 | NCBI WGS metagenome assembly OBXC01 (sample SAMEA2580137, study PRJEB22360) | human gut metagenome | biome: human gut; feature: human-associated habitat; material: faeces | place: Denmark | collected 2008/2010 | reverse complement strand
CAATTTTGTTGTTTGTATGGCCAATCGTTTTCGGCGGGCTTACCACTTTGGGACAGTCAATCGCAAAAATGGGAGCAGTAGGCGCGGGTATCTATGCATTCTTAAACCGTTTGCTGATTCCGTTCGGCTTACATCACGCCTTAAACAATGTATTCTGGTTTGATACCATTGGCCTTGGCGATTTGTCCCATTTCTGGGCTGGGGATACGTCTGCTAACGTAAGCTGGAGCCTGGGCATGTATATGTCAGGATTCTTCCCATGTATGATGTTCGGTGTTCCAGGCGCCGCATTGGCGATTGTTCACTGTGCAAAAGATAATAAAAAGAAAATCGCTATCGGCCTTGTGGCTTCCGCAGCTCTCTGTGCATTTATCTGCGGCGTAACAGAACCATTTGAATTTGGATTTATGTTCCTTGCACCTGTATTGTATGTGGTATATGCTGTACTGTACGGCATTTTCACCTACATCACCGTGCTGCTTGGCTTCCGTGCCGGCTTTTCATTTTCAGCAGGCGCAACCGATCTTCTGTTCTCAGCATCGCTTCCGGCTGCTGCGAAAACCTGGTTGATCATTCCGTTAGGAATTGCTGCTTTTATCGTATTCTATGTGGTATTCCGCTTTATGATTACGAAGTTTAACTTAAAGACCCCGGGCCGTGAGGAGGATGACGATCTGGATGAGACAGTTGTAAAGCTTGCCAATAATGACTACACACAGGTGGCCAAAATTGTTCTGGAAGGTCTTGGCGGCAAAGAAAATGTTACAAGTGTGGATAACTGTATTACCAGGCTGAGGCTGGAGATCAAGGATTACACACAGGTGGATGAGAAAAAGATCAAATCCGCCGGTATTGCCGGAGTTATCCGCCCAAGCAAGACCAGCGTACAGGTGATCGTGGGTACGCAGGTACAGTTTGTGGCAGATGAGTTTAAGAAGCTGATGAAGTAACAGAGAAACGTTATCATAAAAAGTTTCCGGACAGGGGGACGGCTGAGGCCGTCCTCTTTTCTGTGTGACGGGTATACGTTCCTTATATGGCGGATTTGAATAAACTGGGATAGTGTTTTTTCGTGTGACGGAGAAATGCAAATTTCTTGTCCCCCTCCTAAAAATGTGTTATTCTATGATACAGAGCACATAAAGTGTACCCTCGGAGACTCCCGGAGTACACGAAACAATTGGGGAGGGCAGACAGCAGTGAAGCAAATGATCCGGAAACGTCTGTGTATTGTAATACTGACCGCCATGCTTATATCATTGTTTGTAAATTATTTCCAGCTGATCCATAATGCCCAGAGCGGTATGTACCGCAATTCCCAGAATAAATTCTGGCAGATCGGGCAGATTTTGAACCAGAATGAGAAGGAGACACAGAAGGCGAAAGAGAGTCTGATGGAACAGTGCTTCATGAGCGCGGAAGCCATCTCATATATGATACAGGGAAAACCGGATATTGTGGGGAATCAGCAGGAAATACAGCGGATTGCAGGCATGCTCCAGGTGGATGAGGTCCATCTGTTTGACACGGAGGGGAATCTGTATGCCGGTTCCGAACCCAGGTATTACGGGCTGAATTTTAATTCAGGGGAGCAGATGCGGTTTTTCCTGCCCATGCTTAAGGATTATGATCTTCGGCTGTGCCAGGAGATAACACCTAATACGGCGGAGCAGAAGCTGATGCAGTATGCCGCTGTGTGGAGCCGGGACCACAAAGGGATCGTCCAGGTGGGGCTGGAGCCCACCACGGTCCTGGAAGCCATGAAAAAGACGGAGCTATCCTATATCTTTTCCCTGGTCACCTCAGAAAAGGATGAGACCATCTATGCCATTGATCCTGACAGCGGCCTGATCCTTGGATCCACGGATGACGGCCTTGTAAACAGACAGATCCAGGACATTGGAATCGAGCCGGGGCATCTGGGTGTGAGGGGACGGGGGATCAGGCTGATGATCAACCAGGAAGACAGCTACGGCGTTTTTGAAACCAGCGGTTCCGTGATCCTGGGCATTACAAAGTCAACGGCAGCCCTGTATGGTGAACTGAACAGGAGCACGCTGCTGCTTGCGTTTTATCTGACCTGCATTTCGCTGATCATGATCATCTGTATCTCTGCTTACATAGACAGGTATATTGTGGACGGGATTTCCTCCATCCATGAAAAACTGGAAAGGATCACCCGGGGAAACCTGGATACAAGGGTGGAGGTGGACAGTACGCCGGAGTTTGGTGAACTCAGTTTCCAGATCAACCAGATGGTGGAAAGCCTTCTGGATACCACCAACAAGATATCCCAGATCCTGGAGATGAGTAAGGCGCCTCTGGGAGTGTATGAATATAACTGCGACATGAGAAGGGTCATGGCAACCAACCGGCTGGCGGAAATCCTCATGATCGGCAGGTCGGAGGCAGAAACCCTGTTTTCTGATTATACTCTGTTTGAGGCAGCCCTGGAACAGGTGAAAAAGCATCCGGTGGAAGGTGAAAACGGAGTTTACCGCATGGAAGGGGAGGAGGTCCGTTATATCAGGCTGGAGACATTTGCGAGAGGGCACAGTACCCTGGGGATGATCATGGATGTAACGGATGATATCCGGGAGAAAAAACGGATTGAACAGGAACGTGACGTGGATCTGCTCACAGGGCTTTACAGCAGGCGGGCGTTCTACCGGCAGACGGAGGCTCTTTTGTCCGGCAGTGAACCTTTGGGACATGGGCTTATGCTGATGGCGGATGCAGATAATCTGAAACAGGTCAATGACCAGTACGGCCACCAGAACGGAGACCGGTATCTGGCTGCTATTGGCAGGATCCTCATATCCTGCGCCTGGGAAAAGTGTGTAACTGCCCGGCTCAGCGGGGATGAGTTTGCCATGTTCCTCTATGGGGCCGGATCCAGGGAAGAACTGATGGTTCCTGTTAGGAAGATGATGAGGGATATGGAGGAGGCCGGAGTGGAGCTTGGCACCAAGGAGAGAATCCCGGTCCATTTCTCTGCCGGATATGTGTTCTACCCCGAAGACGGCTGTGATACGGCTGTTCTGCTGAAACAAGCGGATGAGGCCATGTATGATGCAAAGAAGACATTTAAGGCAGCATCGGCCCATGGAGGCGGAGAACCAGTTATTTACAGTTGACACATAAACCATGATTTGGTAGAATACATTTAGACGTTTAGATATATGTCTAAATGTATTTTTTATTTGGTGTCACAGATCCCGGAATAAGTTAACATCATTTCCTCAAAATTGAAAGGAGGATCAGATCATGCCCTTTGGCGATACCTTTAAGGCTTTGTCAGACCCCACGCGCCGGGAGATTTTGTCCCTGCTGAGACAGGGCAGCATGACGGCCGGCCAGATCGTGGAACATTTTGACACCACAGGGGCCACGATTTCCCATCACCTGAACATTCTCAGACAGGCTGGTTTGATTGAGGACCGCAAATCAGGAAAATATATTTACTACGAGCTGAACACCACCGTATTCCAGGAAGTGCTTTCCTGGCTTCAGACATTAATGGAGGAACAACATCATGAGAAAGATCAATAGAAAGCTGACGTTTTGGGATTTTCTTTATTGGGGGCTGACCCTGGTACCTTTTGTGATATCCCTTGTATTCTACAGCCGCCTTCCTGAGCAGGTGCCCACCCACTGGGGGGCGGATAATCAGATCAACGGTTATTCCAGCCGCAACATGGCAGCATTCGGCATACCGGCATTTATGCTGCTGATGACCATATTTATCAATGTCATGTATGTCATTGACCCCAAGAGGGAGAATATCAGGCATTCCAGGGAACTGGGACAGGTGATGCGCTGGTTTATCGTACTCCTCGCAGTGGCGATGCAGCTGGTCATCATATTGTCCGGTGTGGGCATGTCCATGAATGTGGGGACCGTGGTGAGCGTTCCCATCGCCGCCCTGTTTGTGGTAATGGGCAATTACCTCCCCAAGTGCAGGCAAAACTATACCATGGGAATCAAACTTCCCTGGACCCTGGCGGATGAGGATAACTGGACACGGACACACAGGCTGGCGGGATATATATGGACCGCGGGAGGGATCCTGATGATCGTTATGGGGTTTTTTAATCTTGCATCCCTGTATTTTGTGGTGTTTATGGCAATGGTACTGATACCCAGTGTGTATTCCTATTGGATCTACCGGAAGAAAATGAAACAATCCTGAGTCCTGGCCCTGAACTCTGTTCTGCCTTGCCCTTGAATATATGGAAGCTATGAAGTATAATAATCCAATAACGATTCCAAAGGAGGATATCATGGCAGTTTCAAATGTCTATTACACAAATATGAGAACCACATTACAGGAAAATCTCCTGCAGAAGCTGGAGAGGCTGGTTAAGAAGGCCGGTATGATGGATATTGATTTCAGCAATAAGTATACGGCCATAAAGATCCATTTCGGCGAACCGGGAAACCTGGCTTACCTTCGCCCCAATTATTCAAAAGTGCTGGTGGATTTGATCCGTTCGGCTAACGGCAGGGTATTTCTTACAGACTGCAACACATTGTATGTGGGGCGCAGGAAGAATGCCCTGGACCATCTGGACGCTGCTTATGAGAACGGATATAATCCCTTTACCACAGGATGTCATGTGATCATTGCCGATGGACTGAAGGGCACGGATGAGGCCCTGGTTCCCATAGACGGCGACTATGTAAAGGAGGCCAAAATAGGCCGTGCCATCATGGATGCTGATATTGTGATCTCCTTGACCCATTTTAAGGGCCATGAGGCGACCGGGTTCGGCGGTGCCTTAAAGAATCTGGGCATGGGCTGCGGTTCCAGGGCCGGCAAGATGGAGATGCACAATGCAGGAAAGCCATATGTACATACAATAACATGTATTGGCTGCGGCTCATGTAAGAAGAACTGTGCCCATGGGGCTATCTCCATTGAAAACCGCAAGGCGTCCATTGACACGGGCAAATGTGTGGGCTGCGGCCGCTGTATCGGCGCATGTCCGGTGGATGCCGTGTGCACTATGGGCGATGAGGCCAATGACATCCTGAACATGAAGATTGCCGAGTATTCCCTGGCTGTATTAAAGGACCGTCCCAATTTCCATGTGAGCCTGGTGGTGGATGTATCCCCGTTCTGCGACTGCCATGGGGAAAATGACACGCCCATTGTACCCAATGTGGGTATGTTTGCGTCCTTTGACCCGGTGGCCCTGGATGTGGCCTGTGCGGATGCGGTAAACCGTCAGCCGGTGCTTGCCGGGAGTTACCTGGCGGAGAAGGAACATACCCATCACGACCATTTCACAGACACCCATCCGGACACCAACTGGGAGACCTGCATTGACCACGCGGTCAAGCTGGGGCTTGGAAACAGGGAATATAATCTGATCACGATCTGATCCATTGTTCCTGGTCAATCCTATTACAAATCCGAATCCTGTCCGTATCGGCCGGTTAGCTCAAAGAAGCGCGGCATTGATACAGATATGGTTCGGATATTTTTATGTAGAATTAAGGTTTATGTAAAGTCTGTAAGTGGATTATCTGATAAAATAAAGTCAGAGTCTGCCTGAGGCTGTTTGAAAATTCAATCCCGTTATCTGCACGTCTGCCGGAAAGCATTTTTCAAACACACTCTGGTATGGGGAGACCAACCTGTAAACGGAGGATAAAACCTATGAGTGATGAACAAAAGATGGTAAGGGAACAAAGGTCCATTGGAAAAAGGAGCATGCTTAGAACGTGGTTTCTGTGCGTGTGGGCGTTCGTCCTGGCGGCTTTCCTGGTTTCCTGCGGGTCCCATAGCGGCAGCAGGTCCCCCATGGAAAGAGTGTCCCCGGACAGGGGATCGGAGGGGACTGATGCCGGTTTCTTGGATGGAACGGAAGGCAGCGATCCGGACGGGGAAGAGGGAGGCGTCCCGGACGGGAGGGAGGAGGGTTCTTCATCCGGACCGGTCCAGGGCGTCCAGTTTGCGGAAGGGTTTGGAATCTGCGCTCCCGGACAGCCGCCCGTTTACACCATGGAGTCCCCGCCCCCGCCTATAGAGACAGAGGGAGCCAAGGCATGGCTTCAGTCAGTGGCATACCAGAACGGGATATGGATCTACCGGGTAAAGGTGGAGGATCATTCCATTACCGTCATACCGGAGGACGAGGTTGAGGAACTCCTGAAAAAAGAAGAGGAAAACATGAAGCTTCAGGAGGAAGGGAAATATCCTCAATGGGATAACAGCTACTTTGAACTGGACCATGAGAAGGGGATCTACGGGCGGAGCTCCTTTGAGGAGAGAACGGGATTCAGGAAAACAAAGAACGGGCTGCCGGGCGAGCATTTTATAGATTCCATCCAGGGGCCGGGGGTTCCTGGGGGATCCATTTCAGCAAGAAGGCACCAGCGAAACTCCAGATATGAAGAGTATCTAACCAAGGGATATGCCGCCACCTACTGGGACTATTATGTGGATCAGATGGAGCTTACCATTCCGGAGCCGGATGGAATCTATGAACTCCACATTCCCGGCTTTTCAGAAGGATTCTTATTTTCCTTTGTAAAAGCCCATGAATATCCCAGTGCGGAGGAGATACCGGGCATGGTGTTTCACCAGGGCATGGGGATCTATGCAACGGGAAAATGGACGGAGGACGGTTTCCAGGCCGCCTATTACACCTATCCCAAGGAAGGATACGTCATGCAGCCTGTTATTGCGGAGCTGAGCTTCTGCAAGGGGGACCAAAAGGGAACCGGCCATCTTAGGGAAACGGAATTCGATCATTCACTAAATGCCCAGATGGGGTTACAGGGCATACCTGACGGAAAGCAGGGCCAGATCATAACATATGAGTTGGACCCGGAGGCCGGAGGCGGGGAGATATGGCTGAAATTTGACCGTGTGAATATGGCATATCAAAAGGAGATCCAATGGCTGACCATTCCCATTCCCGAGGAGAAAACAGAGGTGGATCAGACATTCAGCCTGGATGAGTGTACTGTGAAGGTGGTCAGCGCCCGCAGGACAGATTCGCCAGTTTATTACGGAAATATAAACGGGGTGGATGAGACAAGGCCTGCTGTATACGTGGAAACTGAGATTGAGATGAATGATGATGGAAAGGAGTTTAGCGGACTGTACGCCCTGATGGAAGAGGATATCCGCGCTCCCTATCCGGTGCTTGCAAAACCTGTGTATAAGGATGAGGAGAGGATAGAAAACCATGAAAAACCCTTGGGATATAACCTGTGCTACAGCAAAGGGGATACCCAGGTCCAGCTGGGGTTAAAAGGAGTGTATTATAATTGGCATCAGGAATTTATGGTGCCGGTACAGGTGGCCGCTGAATAAAGCGGCCCCATTTATGAAAGCGGCCCGTGAAATTATTTTGATATAATGCTTGACAAATATAACTGTATCATGTATAGTTACAGTAAGAACTGTAACAAACTCGATTACAAATAAAAAAGGAGAAGCAGCATGAAGGAGAATCTTAAAAAGTATGATGCAGTTATAATCGGTTTTGGCAAGGGCGGCAAGACCATGGCCGGGGCCCTGGGGGCGGCCGGCAAAACCGTTGCCCTGATTGAGCGTTCTTCTATGATGTATGGGGGGACCTGTATTAATGTGGGTTGTATTCCTACCAAATCACTAGTCTATCGCGCCGGACTGGCCGCAGCAGCCGGGAAAACATTTGAAGAAAGGTCCGCCGCGTACAGGGAGGCCATGGAGCAGAAGGAGGATCTGACCGGAAGACTGAGAGGGAAAAACTACCAGAAGCTGGACAGCAACCCTAATATTACGGTTATTGACGGGAATGCAAGGTTTGTATCCCCGCATATTGTGGAGGTGGCGCACAATGAGGATGTGTTCCAGGTGGAAGGGGAAATGATATTCATTAATACGGGATCCCAGGCATTTATCCCTCCCGTTGAAGGCCTGAAGGATAACCCTTATGTTTATACCAGCGAGGGGCTGCTAAGCCGCAGGGAGCTGCCTGAAAAACTGGTGATCATTGGCGGCGGATATATTGGCGTAGAATTTTCTTCCATTTATGCAAATTTTGGCTCAAAAGTGACCATACTTCAGGATGGAGATGTTTTTCTCCCAAGGGAGGATGAGGAGATCGCTGCAGCGGTAAAAGCTTCCCTTGAGAACAGGGGGATCCGTGTCCTGGCCGGAGTAAAGGTAAAGGCAGCGGAGCAGGAGGAAGACGGGGCCGTTGTGGTCATAGACACCAGGGAAGGTGAACGCAGGCTTCAGGCAGATGCGGTCCTGGTTGCCACAGGACGCAGACCCAACACGAAGGGTCTTAACCTGGAAGCGGCCGGTGTAAAGACGGATGCCAGGGGAGGCATCATTACAGATGACACCCTTGCCACCACAGCGCCCCATATCTATGCAATGGGGGATGTGCGGGGAGGACTCCAGTTTACATACATTTCACTGGATGATTTCAGGATCGTAAGATCCGCTGTCCTGGGAGATGGAAGCTATGATCTGAAAAAACGGGGGGCTGTCCCTTACAGCGTGTTCCTGGATCCGCCGTTTTCAAGGGTGGGACTCAGTGAGAAGGAGGCCGTAAAGGCCGGGTATAGGGTAAAGACAGCCAGGCTTGCGGCGGCAGCCATTCCAAAGGCCCAGCCGGCAGGACTGTTAAAAGCAGTGATCGATGAGGAGACGGGGTTGATCCTGGGAGCCCATCTGTTCTGTGAAGAGTCCTACGAGATGATAAACATGATAAAACTGGCCATGGATGCAAAGGTAAGCTACACCGTTCTCCGGGATGCGATCTATACCCATCCCACCATGAGCGAGGCTTTTAATGACCTGTTTGCAGTCTGATCATATATAATAAGCAATGAATAAGGAGAGTACTATATGGGATTTTCATTAGATGTAAGCGTACCTGTTATGACCGTTTTTCTTCAAGGGCTGGTCAGCTTTTTCTCGCCCTGCGTGCTGCCCCTGCTGCCCCTTTACATAGGGTATTTGTCAGGAGGAACCGGAAAACGGGGAGAGGACGGACGGATTCACTATGAGCGGGGAAAGGTTATGCTTCATACCATCTGCTTTGTGGTTGGGGTAAGCTTTGCGTTTTTCCTGCTGGGGTTCGGATTCTCGGCAATGGGAAACTTTTTTAAGACAAACCAGACCATGTTTGCCAGGATCGGTGGGATCCTCGTGGTGCTCTTTGGGTTTTATCAGCTGGGATTTTTCGGCACCTCCCAGGTGCTTGGCAAGGAGCGCAGGCTTCCCTTTAAGCTGGATACCCTGGCCATGTCCCCGGTAACCGCGCTGATCATGGGATTTACGTTCAGCTTTGCCTGGACGCCCTGCGTAGGTCCTGCCCTGGCAAGCGTCCTGCTCATGGCCGCATCGGCCAGCACCAAGGCAATGGCCTTTGGACTGATCGGCGTCTATACATTGGGCTTCGTGCTGCCGTTCCTGGCAGTGGGGCTGTTTACCACGTCCCTTTTGGAATTTTTTAAGACTCATGTGAATGTGGTGAAATACACGGTAAAGATCGGCGGGATCCTGATGGTATTTATGGGTGTTCTCATGTTTACCGGAAGAATGAATGCAGTGACCGGTTATCTTTCCCAGTTCCAGGCGCCCTTTGGCACTGAGGCTGGTCAGACTGCCGGGGAGAACGGCAATGAAAGCAGCCCGTCAGGGCAGGGAAATGAACCGGGCGAAGACCCCGCGGCTCCTGCAGCGGATGCCGGCCAGCCTTCAGAGGAGTCCGGGGACACGGATGGCGGTGACAAAACCCAGTCAGGCGGCCCGTCTGCGCAGACGGAAGGCCAGGCGGACGCAGTTGGACAGGAAAGTGAAAGCCCAGGGGATACAGCCAATCCTCCGGCAGTGGATTTTACCCTTACGGACCAGTATGGCAACACACATACATTGTCGGATTATAAGGGGAAGACCGTGTTCCTGAATTTCTGGGCCACATGGTGTCCTCCCTGCAGGGCCGAGATGCCTGATATCCAGAAACTGTACGAGACATATGATACGGAAGGCGATGACGCCCTTATTATCCTGGGCGTGGCCAGTCCTAATATAGGCGGCGAGAAATCAGAAGAAGGAATCAAGGAATTCCTGGATGAGAACGGATATACCTATCCTGTGCTTATGGATACCACAGGTGATGTGTTCATGTCCTACGGCGTGTTTTCCTACCCCACCACGTTCATGATCGACAGGGATGGAAATGTATTCGGATATGCCAGCGGGCAGCTGAATGAAGATATGATGGAAAATATCATTAAACAGACAATGGAAGGAAAGCGGAGATAGAACAATGAGAAAAGGCAGGGCCAGAAGGAGATACCATTACAGAAAAAATGGATATATGTGGGGCAGGATATGGTTATTGTCAGCTCTGGCAGCTGCCGCCGTGATATACGGCGTGATGGAACTCAGGTCGGTCAGGGGGCATGAGGCAGAGGGCGTCCAGGTAAGCCTGGAAACCTCCGGCTCCAGTCCTGATGCAGAAAGCCCTGATACGGCCGGTCCGGCCCCGCAGTCCAAAAAGGAAGGCCGTGAGGACCAGGAACAAACGAAAAGGGAATCCCGGAGCATTCAGGTAGTGGATGTAAAGGACGTGGTGGAAATAGAAGTCCCCGCCCAATGGGCAGAGGATCCGGATACCCATGCCATAAAGGCTGAGCTTACAAAAAAGGCAGCTGAGATTGCAGAAAAATGGGACCGTCAGCCGGTGGATTCACAGATGGAATCATTTGACAAGACAACGGGTTCCTACGGGTATTCGGAAGAATCAAACGGCCGTGCCCTGGACCAGGACCAGCTGGTCAGGGACCTGATGAAAGCCGTGGAGGGACCCCTTTTGCAGACCCAGGTCCAGGCGGTCTTTCAGACAGTTGCCCCAAAAAGGACACGGGCGCAGGCCAAGGAGCAGTACAAGGTGATCGGCACATTTGCCACAACCACCACAAACAATAAGAACAGGAACCAGAATATACGCCTGGCGGCCGAGGCCATTGACGGGATGATACTGAAACCCGGACAGGAGTTTTCATTTAACATGACCACCGGCAACCGGACCAGTGACAAGGGGTACCAGCCCGCAGGCGCGTACAGGAACGGCGTGCTGATCGAGGAACCGGGCGGAGGCGTCTGCCAGGTTTCCACCACACTGTACCATGCCATCATTAATTCGGGATTTAAGACAACGGAACGGAATTTTCACAGTTTTGCCCCCAGCTATATTGAAAAGGGGCAGGATGCCATGGTCAGTTTTGACGGCTATGCGGGACCGGATCTGCGGTTTGTGAACACAGGGGATGCCTCTGTGGGACTCAGGGCCTCCTTTAGCGGCAACCAGCTGAAGCTTTCCATTGTGGGACTTCCGGTGCTGGAGAACGGAAAGGATGTCTCACTCCGGTCCGAAAAGGTCAGGGACGTAGAGCCGCCGGAACCAATCTATGAGGAGAATCCTGAGCTGGCATATGGAGAAGAAAAGGTCATTGAACAGGCCCAGCCGGGTTCTGTCTGGAAGACCTACCGCCAGTTAAAGGAAAACGGAAAGGTTGTGGAGGAGACAGCACTGCATACCAGCACCTATAAGGCCAAACCGGCCAGGATCCAGCGAAACTCGGCTGCCCAGCCGGGCGCGAACCAGGAACAGACAGGTATGGATCAGGAACAGACAGGTACGGGTCAGGAACAGACAGGTACGGGTCAGGAACATTCAGACGCGGGCCAGGAACATTCAGACGGGAATACACCGGAGTCCGTCCAGGGGAGTGTGAGCCAGGACCAGGGGACCAGGGGGCAGGAAAGCCAGGATCAGGGAACCGCAGGCCAGAAAGTTCACAACCTGCAGGATGGCGCAGGGCAGGCGGAGCATGGGTCCGGCGGAAATGGACCAGGCACAGACGGACCGGCCGAAGGCGGGCCGGCTGCAGAAACGCCGGGAGGGAAAAACCAGGGCTCTTTTGCTCCGGAATTGGCAGCGCCGGGGCAGTAGGCCCATGAATTTAAAAAAACGCGGACAAAACCAGTGCATTTTCTGAGAAAAAATGGTATGATTTTACAGAGAATAACTCTGGCACGGGCCAGAGCGAAAGGGGAGTAATGATACAGTGACAAGCGAATTTACAATTGCAGTACATGCACTGGTCTTTCTGAATCATAAGGCAACCGTGTATTCCAGTGAAGGGCTGGCAGAGAATGTCTGTACGAATCCGGCCAGAATCCGCAAAGTCATGGCCAAGCTGAAAAAGGCCGACTTAGTAAAAACAAAGGAAGGGGTGGACGGGGGGTATCTGTTTCACCGGGACAGCAGGGAGATCAATCTGACCATGGTGGCGGATGCCCTGGAAACCCCCTTTGTGACCGTTTCATGGAAAAGCGGGAATCCACATATGAGCTGCCTGATCTCTTCCGGTATGGCAGGAGTGATGGATGGGCTCTATGATGATCTGGACCAGTGCTGCCGGGAACGGCTGACACATGTTACCATAGCTGATCTGGATAAGAAGATATTCGGGAAGGCTGCTGCAAATTGATTGGATGTTTCCAGTCAGGCCGCAGCGCCTTTTTTCGTGTTGCAATTAAAAACAAGGCATGAGATAATAGGAAAATCAAAAATCAAAAGAGGAGCATGCAAAATGAAAAAACTGCGCGGATTGTTCAGGATTATTTTTGGCAGGACTGCATTTGTGATCCTGTTTATGGCCATACAGCTGGGAATCCTGTTTGGGGTATTCCGGTGGCTGGAGGACTATGTGCACATCATATATGCTGTGTCCATCCTGCTCAGTGCTGTTGTGATCATCTATATATTTAACGAGCCCATTAATTCCAGCTTTAAGATGGCATG
>OBXC01001248.1_pt1 | contig 12832 bp, 7 predicted proteins | sample 1538111 | NCBI WGS metagenome assembly OBXC01 (sample SAMEA2580137, study PRJEB22360) | human gut metagenome | biome: human gut; feature: human-associated habitat; material: faeces | place: Denmark | collected 2008/2010 | reverse complement strand
TCACTTCTAATTTCTATAGAATTATCATCTATAATTTTAAAGTTTGTAACTACATTTTCTTTTGTAGTAGCATCTATAATATTTACAACTATTCTCTGTGTTAACAAACCATGTGTTACAGTTGCTTTAAATCCATTTTCTGTATCATCCACCCAATCATCAATTGTTATTGTTTGAGTAGATGCCACATTTGAACCACCTGCGATAAGTTGGTCAATTTTAGTATTCAACTCTGTTTTAGCAGTTTCTATATTTGTATTAACTTTTTCTATTTCTGTATTAGTGTTATTAGGTACATTTTTTAATTTTTTTACTACATCTTCATTTAACAATTTATCACCTTCTTTTTTATTTAGAGAGCTACATTAGTAACTCTCTATTTTGAACATAAAAAAAAGAACTCTTACAGTTCTATGATAATGAAATCTCTAGTGCTTCACACATTTTTCTTACTTCTTCTCGATATTTAACAGGTACTTGGTCAATTGTTTTTAAACCTCTCTCTATCAATCCTACATAAATTGCTGCCATACTACTTCCTCCTTCATTTAATTTTATATTTTTTAATGACATAGTAGATGTCTGTTGACTACTTAATACCATTTCGCATATTTCAGCAGTCGCTAACATTAAATCTGTTATGTCATTATCTTGCGTTTTTTGACTTGTATTTAAATTATTTATTTTTTGTTTTTGTTTGAGTTTTTCAATTTTTTCTTCATTTATATTTAGCATTTAATCACCTCTTAAAGTGTTTCCTCATCTATACTGAATATCATAGATGGTCTTTTTATCGCTGTCCAATTATCACCTTTTTCAACTATAATTTTAGGCTCTGCTTGTGTAATTCCTTTTTCTTCTAACTCATAAATTTCTTGATATCCTGTATCAACTTTTTTCATTTCTAATAAATTCATATCTTTATGCATACCTGTGTTATTTGTTTTAACTTGAACTTTTAGTTGATTTATAAGTTGATAAATTATATCTCCTACGTTTACATTATCTTCTAATGCTCTATCTAAAGTTATTACAAGCTTACCATCTGAACTATTTGTTAAAGAATTTATGTTATACTTTTTATTCTTAATAAATAGATTAGCTCCTTCTGAAATATTTATAGAATTATTCTCTTTATTAATTGTTGCCCCTAGATACATATTATCTCCAAATAGAGTATTAGCTTTAAAATATACATTATTTATTCCAAGATTTAGTTTTTGTAATGGAATAGTGAACAGCACAAAATTATTGATAAATTCATTCTTTGAATGTATTAACTCATTGTTTAAATACATTTCAATCTTATCAATTTCATTATTTGAATCATTAACTTTTAATTTTATACCAGCTATAGTTTTTTCAGCTAATTCTATAGATGGTTTTGTTGTAGGTGCTTGGTAATTCATAAATAAAGTTTCATTTCTTCCAGCATCTAACCAAAGTAAATCATTATTAAATTCTTCTGGTATTTGAATTTTATTAAATATGTATGGATTATTAGAGTTCATATTATAACAATCTCTTATCTTACCACATATCCAAAGTGATTTATCTAGCTTTCTAAAAGAGATATAATCTCCACCTATTTCTACATCTTCTACATCTACATCTAGTTTAGTAAATGTTTTTATTATAGTATTTGCAGAAGCTTCGCCTAATCCAAAATTACCAAATCTATTCAATCCTTGACCCCATACAGAGTTATCATTTAACAAGACTAAAGTAAATTTATCATCACACATAACTTTTTTTACATTAGATATATTTACTCTTTGCAATCCATTTACCTCATTATTATGACCTAGCCCTAGTTGGTATTCTGAATTTAATCCTGCTGAATACAGAGTACAATCATTTTTTAAAAAATATGAAAATCCAACACCACAAGAAGCCTGTCTTATATCTGCAAAATCTAGTTTAGTAAAGCTTGTCAATAGAGCTGTTGTTCTTGGGTTTAATAACTGACCATATGTATTGTCACCACATCCAAATAATTCTCCAGAAGTATTTACAATCAATGAATGAGTCTTTGACATCCAAAATTCTTTTATGTTTTCTTGTAATTCTATTCTGTCATTATCTATATCATATTTTTCTTTATATACAGAGCCTAGAACGTTTCTATAATTTATATCACTTCGTGATGGTATTATATATTTGTTATTTATCAGATTAAAATTATTGTTTAATATATAATTATTCAAAGTGTCAAATCTATAAAGGTAATGTCCTTCTATTTTAGTAATTTCATTTACAGAACCATCACTTACTCCTAAACCAAGTTGCCCATAACCATTATATCCTACACTGAAAATAGCACCATCATTTTTAATTACAAAAGTAACAGAATCGCTACAAGCAATTTCTTTTATATTATCTATATCAACTTTTGTAAATGTAGTTCTCTGTGTATTATCACCTAAACAAAGTTGACTATAAGAATTATTTCCTGTACTCCAAATACTCACATCTTCTTTTAATATAAATGTATGATTACTAGCACATATGACTTCTTTTACATTATCAATATCAACTTTAGTAAACACATTTCTATTAGTAGCATCACCTAAACCTAATTGACCACTATAGTTAAATCCACATGAATATAAAGTTCCATCATTCTTGATTATAAAGGTGTATGCCTGTCCACAAGCAATCTTTTTAACATTATCAATATCAACCTTTGTAAATATATTTCTTTGTGTAGTATCACCTAAGCCTAACTCTCCATAACTATTATTTCCTGTACTCCAAATACTCCCATCTTCTTTTTGTATAAATGTTTGATTATTTCCACATATAATTTCTTTTACATTATCAATATCAACTTTAGTAAACACATTTCTATTAGTAGTATCACCCAAACCTAATTGACCATTAGAATTAAGACCTGTACTCCACACAGTATTGTCATTTTTTAATATAACTGTTTGGTTCCAGCCACATATAACTTTTTTCACATTATCTATATTAACTTTAGTAAATGTATTTCTATTAGTAGTATCACCTAAACCTAATTGACCATTAGAATTATTACCACTATTCCATACAGTCCCATCATTTTTCAATACAACCACATGCATTTTCCCACATACAACATCTTTTATATTTTCCACATTCATTCTAGTAAATACTCTTTTGCCAGCAGTATCACCTAAACCTAATTGACCATAGGAACTACTACCACTACCCCATAAAGTATTGTCATTCTTTAATATGAAAGAAGTATCTCCTAATACGATTTTATAATTGTTTGCATATTCTGTGAAATTATTTTTTAGTTCTATATTAACTTTAGTAAATACACTTCTATCAGTAATATCACCTAAACCTAACTGACCACTAGTATTCATCCCACATGAGTATAAAGTTCCATCATTTTTTAGTAGAAATGTAGAATCACCACTAGATATTCCATTTTTAATATTTTCAATATTAATCTTAGTAAATATTAACTTATCAAAATTATCACCTAAACCCAACTGTCCATAATTATTTAGACCACATGCCCATACTGTATTATCATTTTTAATTATAAATGTATGAGAACTTCCGCATATAATTTCTTTTACATTATCAATACCAACCTTAGTGAATACATTTCTTTGTGTAGTATCACCTAATCCTAATTGTCCTTTGTTGTTTTCACCTACACACCATACTGTATTATCATTTTTGATTATAAATGTGTGATACATACCACATATAATTTCTTTTACATTATCTATATTAACTTTAGTAAACACTTTTCTATGTGTATTATCTCCTAAGCCTAAAGCCCCATGTTCATTATAACCAGTTACCCAAATAGTATCATCATTTTTAATTACATATGTACAGTTGTTACATACAACCTTTTTCACATTATTAATATCAAGCCTAGTAAATGTATTCCTATGAGAATTATCTCCTAAACCAAGTTCTCCATTATTATTTTGACCTGTACCCCATACACTTCCATCACTTTTTATTATAAATACATGATTATTTCCACATATAATTTCTTTTACATTATCTATATTAACTCTTGTAAATACATTTCTATGTGTATTATCTCCTAAGCCTAATTGACCATTTCCATTGTTTCCTGCTCCCCATATAGTCCCATCATTTTTTAAAATATACGTAAAATTACGACCACAAACTATTTTATCATTTCTATTTATTAGTAAATATTCACCATTGTCTTTTAATAAATATGTATCTCCATTTAAATTTACACTTTTACTAAATCCTATGTAGTCATTATTTTTATACTCTGTAAAAGTAGTAAAGTTATCTGAATTATTAAGAAAATGTTGACAACCTAATTGCCCAAAATTATTAGAACCAGCAAATAATAGTTTATTATCTTCCTTCATTATAAAAGTATGAGTATTACCAGAAAATATTTTTTTTACATTATCTACATTCACTTTAGTAAATATTTTTTTATCTATTTTATCACCTAGTCCTAATTGTCCAAAATAATTGTAACCAGTAGATAAAACTGAGCCATCAGTCAATATTATAAATATACCTTGATATGAACATGTAACATCTTTAACATTATCTATATTAACTTTAGTAAATGTATTTCTATTAGTAGTATCACCTAATCCTAATTGTCCTTTGTTGTTTTCACCTACACACCATAAAGTATTGTCATTTTTTAATACAAATGTAGTTGTTCCACCACATGCAATTTTTTTAACATTATCAATATCAACCTTTGTAAATATATTTCTATTAACTTTATCACTAAAACCTAATTGTCCATAATTATTTAAACCACACGACCAGATACTTCCATCATTTTTAATTATGAATGTATGAGAACTTCCGCATATAATTTCTTTTATATTATCAATATTAACCTTTGTAAATACATCCTTATCATTAGTATCACCTAAACCTAGTTGTCCACTACCATTATTCCCACATGAATATACTGTACCATCATTTTTAATTATGAATGTGTGAAGTCCACCACATATGACATCCTTAACATTATCTATATCAACTTTAGTAAATACGCTTCTATTAGTAGTATCACCTAGTCCTAAAGCCCCACGTTCATTCAGCCCACACGAATATATTGTACCATCATTTTTTAATATAAATGTATTATAGCTATAAGAACTAATTTTTTTAACATTATCTATATCAACTTTTGTAAATATATTTCTATTAGTAGTATCTCCCAAGCCTAAATTTCCATGTGTATTATAACCACACGCCCAGATACTTCCATCTACCTTTATACCGAAAGTATAACCACTACCTGGACTTATTACTATATCTACAAAATCATAATTATCAAAATCCTTGTTAAATTCATCAAAATATATGTCTGTATCTAAATATCTTCCACGTTGTAAGATTTTATTTTCTTTCATTAAATCATTCCTTTCTATTTAACTTCATAAGAAAACTTTTCAAGTTCTATACTATTAGCTCCAGCATTTGTACTTGTGTTTGAAATGGTCTCTATAAAGTTATCATCTAATTCATGTATGTATTTCACTTTATAACAAGTGAAAGGAATGTCTATTTTATTAAAAATAATATTCCCTTCACTACCAAATATTCTTCTTCTGTCTGTGTCTAATCTTAGACCTTCAATTGATAAAATACCTTTTGAATCAGTTAAATTGTCATACCATTGACCTACTTCATCCACTGCACCAGATTCTAATTCTAAATAAATTAATATATCTAAGACTTTATCAGATAAAGCATCATACTTGGCTTTTAAACTATCTAATTGTTGTCCTAAATTTCCACCTTCTTGCAAAATTTTAACACTAGCATCTAATTCATTTACTGCGTCTGATATATTTTTAGATACTGTACTTAATTCACTCGAACCAACTTTATTTTGTATTAAATTTATCTTCTCTAAGTTAGTAGCTATATTACTTTTATTTTCATTTATCTTAATTAGACTCTCATCAAATTTTGCATCAATTTTAACACTAGAATAAGTACTATCTAGTGTTGTTATATTATCATTTATTGTATTTGGTATAACTTCTTTATTTGTATTTCCATTTACAACAGTCACTTTTACATTTATAGCTAGTTCATTAAAAATCTCGATTGTATTAGAATCTACTATAGTGTAAGAATTAGTCATACTTTTCTTAGTTGCTTCATCTAATATTGCTACAAATATATTTTCTGTAACTAAATTATGATTAACTGTAAGTTTAAAATATTCTCCATCAGCAACCCAGTCCGATTCAACATAAGATTTACTAAAAGCTACATTAGTTGCAGCAGAAGTCATTTCTGCTATTTTCTCATTAACTTTCTCAAAGTCATATGTTAATCTATCTTTTAAAGTATCCTTTACAGTTCCATCAACACTTTCTCTAGCTTGTATTAATTCGCCTCTAGCATCAAGACTTTCTAATTCACTAAATCTATTTTCAAATTCAGTTATTTTATTGCTAACAGTTGTTGTCATATCTGTCTTAGCAGTATTTACTTCAACTATTTTGTCATCTACTTCTTTTATCTTTGTATCTAATTTTGTAGTACTTTCATCAATACAATCTTCTACATTAGATATAGCTTGATTTACTTCATCAAGTTTGTAATCAATTTGCTCTTGGTTGTCTGTAAGTTTATCTTCAAATGTTTTATCATATAAATCAAAAGTATTATTAGCTCTAGTATCTAAATCTTGAAATTTTTTATCTGTTTGAGCCTGAACATCAAGCATTTTATCATCAACAATATTGTCTATTTCTTCAGACTTAGCATCTATCATTTCATCAAGTTGTAATTGACAGTCAGTAAGTTTGTCATCTACTTGAATTTGCATATTCTGAATGGATTCTTCACGATTGGCTTCTTGATTTTGACGTGTTAACTCATTAAATTCTCTTTCTTCTTCTTGTATGTTTCTTATATCTTCATTATAAATCCTAATTTGCTCTGCTTTATCTCTAACTTCTTCATTTCCAAGTATAGTTATTTCAAGCTGTTCAACTCTTTTAGTCAACTCTTTATTATTTTTTATAATTTCTTCTGCTTGAGATATTATTACCAATAATACTCCGTATTCATCAGTTGAGGTGATATCATCATCATTAATCATACCCTCTTCAACTCTATAATAAAGATTTGTAGTATTAAGCAGAGTTCCCTCTTTTACAAGAGATAATTGAAACGTATTTATACCAACAGAAGCCAATGCTTGTCGGCTAAGTTCTATCTCTACAACACCATTTTCTGCATCTACAACTTCACATTCACCATTAACTTTTTGTCCGTCTGATTTTGTAATACTAACTAAAACTCTATCATATTCAGATAAATCTATTATTTCATCTTTGTTTTTCAATATTGCTTCAATATAAGCTGTTTTGACATCATTTTCATTATAAATAAAATAGTCTAGTAATCTTTTATTTATTCTATAATTACTAAAATCTACTTCTATGGTATGATTCTTTATTTCATAATTTTTCAAAGTATCACATCCTATTGTTCTTTATTTTGTTCTTCTAGTTCTTTTTTCAAGTTCTCAATTTCTTCTTGTTGTTGCATGTTGAGTGCTTTATAAAGTATTAGTTCATTATATAAACTTTTTATCTCTTCAAATGCTACTGTATATGCTTTTTGTAAATTTACTTCCATATTAATATCCTCCTAAATTATTAATTTTCTCGTTTAATTCATTAATTATCATCTCTAATTCTTCTCTTTTTTGTATTTCTTCTTGAAGTGCAGTTGCTACAACAGTTGTATAACCAGATGGGCTAAACATTAATCCATTTTCTTCTCCATAGTCATATAGAAATGTTTTTCCAACATAACTATCTTTAAAATCATTAGCTATAAACCCTATTTGACTATCTGCAATTGTCCTATCTCTTTCTGCTATATAATCAAATGTTGCTGGTTTAAATTCATCTTTTATAAAATCTAAAAATGGTGTTGGAGTTATACTTGAACGAGTTCTATTCTTAATATCTTTTATGTATACTATATTCTCTTTAAACTTTTTATCAGATTCACTCAGAGTAGAACGAGCATATAAATATCTCCATTTATAACGCTCACAACCTAAATCAGTTACAGAACGCTCTGGATAAAATGAATATCCTACACCTAAACTATCTCCATTTGTAAATGTAAAAGTAGCTCCACCACATCTTACAAAAGTATCATCTCTTTCAACAATAAAGTGTTCTTCTCCATCAACATAAATCTCAGCAGTATCATATCCTACCCAAAAATAATTATTGCTATCGTATTTTAATCTTATAGCTGATGCTTGACTAGCACCATCAGATTGTCTTGCATCTATTGCAAATCCAGACCTACTACTTCCAAATAATCTGATTATTGGTTCATGGCCAGATGGAGTAGTTAATATATCACATGCTATAGCTCCTTGATTTACTGTTAGACCACTCCTACTTATCTCTACATAATTTGATATATCATTAAATCCAAATTCAATTTTATCAGGTTTAATTCCTACAATTGAGCCACTACCATTTCTTGTGACCATCATTGTTATATCATCTTTAGTTAATTTAATTTCAGCAGCATTAGTTTTAGTTGCCCCGTCTACTCTTGCCACTTCTAATTTTATTTCTTTAGCTGTAGCATTTATCTGTGAAAATTCCTCTGATATACTTCCACCCATACCTGTTATATAAATTCTATCCACTGTATTTTTAAGTTCATTTATCTTTAAGTTATATTGAGCATTTGCATTTATAGCTAAAATTCTATCTGAAGGTGTAATTATACTATCTGAAATAACTGAATTGATTATAGAATTTAGATTGGTACTTGCTGCATCCAATGCTGATTTTGAAGTGTTTATTGCTACTAAGTCTACTCCAGTAGTTTTATCAATAAGTTTTTGTAACTTTGCATATAAACTCACTTTATCTGTATCTAATAAATTAAGTTCAATATCAATCTTTTCTTTTTCTTCATCTGTAATCTCATTATCATTAAAATAATTAGACATATTAGAACTAAATGTACCTAAATCTGCATTTAACTTAATTATAGCTTTATTTATGTTTTCTCTTAATGTTATATTTTCTTGTGAACCACCAAAATTTTTAGTAACTTCTTTTACTAATATATTTACATTTTCAGCTCTTTGGTCTATAAGAGACATATTTTCTTTTATATGAGATGCATCTTCTTGTACTTCTAAAACTGTTTGATGTATTCCATCTATATCTTTTTCAATAACTACAAACTTTTCATTATGCTTTTCATCAGTCTCATATAATCCCCAAATCTGTTCTTCTGTATTTTTTCTTGAATTACCATCAAATGAAATATCAAAAATAGAAGAATTTATAGGAACTTCTGTGTGTTTTCCATTGTCATTTACAACTACTAAAAATTGTGTGTTTCCCTCTGGTAATCTTACATTAGAAACTTTTAATGTTCCTGGATTATCAGCATCCCAGTATATATATTTTTTATTTGTCTCTGTATCTACTACTTGATAAAGTGTATTGTTGTAGGTAACAATTACTCCAGTAATTCTAATCCATGAATCTGCTGGTGAATTATCTAATATCAATTTACATCAGCTCCTTTTGTATATTTTTCTTAGGAATATATTCATCTGGTAGATTAATTCTTTTCTTCTGTTGCTGAATAAATAAATGTCTCTTAGAGTTTAATGTTCTCGTTGCGTGTTCAGCTTTAGTCAAATAGTCAGCTATAGTCCTTTTGTCATCTTCTTTTACTTTTTTATTACTTAAAGTTAATTCTAAAGTATCCAATTTCCCATTTTTAAAATTTTGAGTAAAAGATGTAAAATAGACTAATTCTTCTTCTTTAGATTCTTTGCTATGTAACACTATAATATCTCCCAGACTTAAATCACCCTTCCAATGTTGTCTAAAATTAATATCTATTATTCTATCTAAGAAGTTTATAACATCCAGAGTCCACTCTTTGGTTGGAATACATTTTAAACTTAATTGTCTCTTACCTTCTGCTATTAAATCTTCAACTTTTAAAAAAGCATCATTTGTATAAGTGTCATAATAGAGAAACTCATTTAACTCATCCAATAGAGCCTCATTAAATATTAAATATCCATCCTCATCAGTCGAGGTTTCTCTCTTACAAAGAATATTTATATCTTTTATACTTTCATCTAACTTTGCTATCTCTTCTTCTAAATGTTTTATTTGAACATCTAATATGACCTTTTTATCTTCTAGTTCACTTATTTCTACTGCTAACTTAGCTGAATTTACTTCATCTTTATGTTCTGGATTATCATAAGTTTTCTTTATATCCTTTTTAGCCTTTATAGTCTCTATTACATGTAACCATTCATTACTTTTACTATCACGTTCTCTCTGTTTCTTAAGTTTTGTATCTATTAGTTCTCTCCAAATTGGTTCTCTTATTTCATTCATTTCCTGGTATTTCTTTATAGCTCTACTAAGTTCTTCACTCATTTCTTTATTGTCTAAGAAATAAGAATAATTCTCAATGTAATCATATCCTGTAACTGTAGCTCCTATTATATCCATATCTTCACTACCTTCAAGCTTCAGTCTAGTTACTATATCATCACTATTTGTAGTTCTTTCAAGTGATTTTATGTAGTTATCATGAGATAAATATAACTGAATGTTATCTCCAAAACTATCTATATGATACAAATTAACTAAATTATTATAAGTGTCAAAATCAGCTATACACTCAAATTGTTCTTTTAGTTCATTATTAAAATAGTCTAACCAGTTAGAATTAATACTTTCTTGCCATCTTACCTTTTCTCTCTTATTACCTTCACTATCAGTTTCATAAGCAATTGAATCATCCACATAACCAAGTTTCCAGCCTGTCTCTTGTTTTAAATAATCATTAAGAGATATAATAGATGCTTCTTCATCTTTGGTAAACATCTGTAATCCATAGTCCTCAATATTCACATCAATTTTTCCTAGTTTAACTTCTTTAGATTTAGCTGTTACTACTTTTAACTTATCATCTGTTGTTACAACATTCTTAATTACAAAGTACTCTTTATTATTAAGACAAATAAGACGTTCTTCTTTTACTTCTTCAAAAATGGGATTTATTATTTTATTAAATAAAAATCTATCTGTAATATATTTTGGAATGGTCAGTTGTATTTCATCTACTCCACCAAGCTCCCGCTTTATCGAGTTTAAAAAGTTGATTGGAATTTGACCTAAAAATGATTTGTTCATCTTGTGAATGGTTAATGTGTAATCAGATTTTATCTGTTTAAGATTCACATTAAAATGCATATTTTATCACCTTCTTTGTATTAGAAAAGCCCATCAATTAAGATGAGCTAAAATATTTTATTAATCTAAATATTGCAACAAGTTTAATAGCTTGTTACATATATGATAAAGCAAAAAACCACTCAAACGCCAATAAGAGTGGTTTCAAAAGATAAATTGATTTTTTAATTAACTTTAAGGAACAATCACTCTTTGTATTAAGTAGATTAAATTCCTTACTTTTATTATATCATAAATACGTTTTTTGTAAAACAGATTCGTTTACAGTTAATAAATAAAAAATCACTATTACTGATATCAATTAATACATGTTTTAAATAGGTATATTATAAATCATTTCATTATTCAAAATTCACTTCAATATCTTCAAGGTCTTTTTCATTAATATTTAGGTCTTTCAGAATTTCGCTTTGAGATATTAGTTCTTTTTCATCTATACCTTTCATTCTTATTTCTGTCTCAATAAGAAGCTTACAATCTTCTATATTATTTATCATTTGTAACACCTCCTTAAATATATACCAGAGTATAAAAATAGCCACTTGTTTAAGGTGGCCTAGATAAGTAGAAATTCTTTATGTAAAAATATTTTAATTTTCTGTTACCTGTATTATATCTTTATTCTACTGCTGTCGTCAATATAATATTAAATTTAACATTATGGAAAATTATGGTATAATATTTTTAGAGACTACAGTTTAGACTATTAGGGTGATGGCTCTTTAGTTAAAATCCCCAGTAAGAAAGGGGGTGAGACTATGGAGTACTTAGTTTTGTTTTTAATAATGATAATTATGATTACAAGAATAATCAATCATTTGACAAAGCTAATAGATGCAATCTTAAACTTGAAAGCATCTATTAGGAAACTAAAGAATCACCAGACTGGCGGGTCTAGTGATTCTGAAAGTAATACATAAATCTATTCTTTTTATTGTTAACTTTAAGAACTACACCCTACAGCAAATAGTTTGTAGTCTCTTTTTTATGTCCCTATGATATAAATTTATATCATTTATATTACTATTATACTCCAATATTATCAAAATAGTCAATGTTGTCATTATCTTCATTGAAAAATAAAAAAGCTATATTATTAATAGAATAACTTCTTAGAACACAATATTCTTTTACAATTGTAGACAATATAATATTAAATTTAACATATTGGTAATTTATGGTATAATATTTTTAGAGACTACATAAAAAAAACTATTAGGGTGAATCTTCATATACATAAGCCTTCCCATGTCAAATCAAGAGGGGAGGTGATATGATATTATGAAATATCTAATTTGTTTGCTAACGATAATAACATTTCTTACAACTATAATTATTAGTTTGATTAAGTTGGTTCAGAATTTAAATAGACTCTTTAAAGAAATAGATGAGTTTAAGAAAACGTTGCAAAAAATTAAGAATCACCCGAACGGCAATTCAGGTGATTCTTCCTCTAATTAACACTTCGCTTATTTATGAAGAGACACCCTAGCACAAATAGTTGTAGTCTCTTTTTTTATGTCTTTATGATATAAATTTATATCATTTATATTACTATT
>OBXC01001246.1_pt1 | contig 12846 bp, 12 predicted proteins | sample 1538111 | NCBI WGS metagenome assembly OBXC01 (sample SAMEA2580137, study PRJEB22360) | human gut metagenome | biome: human gut; feature: human-associated habitat; material: faeces | place: Denmark | collected 2008/2010 | reverse complement strand
ACAGGGCGTAGTTCTGGAACAGGAAGCCCACGCTTCGTTCATTCGGCGGCACATCGATCCCCTTTTCAGCTGAAAATACCAACTGGTCCCCGATCCAGATCTCACCTTCCGTAGGCGTCTCCAGGCCCGCGATCATACGCAGAGTGGTGGTTTTTCCGCAGCCGGATGGTCCCAGCAGGGAAATGAAACTGTTGGCCGGTATTTCCAGGTCCAGGTGATCCACCGCCACTGATTTTCCGTACCGTTTAGTTATATTTTTAAGTTTTATACTGTTATCTGCCATTTCATCAACCCCCTATACCAGAATCAATGGATGCTCCGGTCAGTTTATTAATAATTGCATTTAGTGATATGACTATGATGACGATCAAAAGCGTGATCGCATTTGCAAACTGCTCATACCCCTTTTGATTGTACATGAACAACAGCGTTGTGAGCAGAACAGAGCCTGGAGTGTATAAAAGCACAAACAGCTCCATTTCCCTTGTACAGCTGATAAATGGCAGGAGATATCCTGACATAATGCTGGTCTTCTGGATGGGAATGAGGATACGGCACATTCTCTTATACCAGGGAATTCCCATGATCATTGCGGATTCTTCAAGGGTGGCGCTGATCTGGAACATGGAATTAAGGCCTGACCTGGAAGCCATGGGCAGGTATTTCACTACACCGATCAGAACCAGCATGGCATAGGTGCCGTACAATGCAGGTATAAATCCTCTCCTGGTGGAGAACATGGACAGGTAAATGGCTGAAAGGGCAATGCTGGGGATCAGATAGGGCAGGAATGTCAGGCTATTGACAGTGGCGGACAGCTTGGTTCCCCATTTTCTGGCAATCCCGTATCCGGCCAGACATCCCACGGTACCGGCTCCAAGGGAGCAGCACAGGGCCAGCAAAAGCGTGTTCTTTAAAGCTTTCCAGAAGGTAGGGTTTCTGAATATGCCGGAAAATCCGATCCCCGCATCCTCCGCGATCCAATAGCGCAGCGTAAAATTAGAAAGGGAATAATCCCCCTTTACCTGCGTAAGGGATTCGGTTGCAAAACTCACAAAGGGCAGCAGGGTTACCGCTACAACAAAAACCACCACCACGGTGCTTACCACTCTGCGTCCTTTCCGCAGTCTGGTCAGTGAAACATTGGAGCTCTTCCCGGAGACCGTTGTGTAGGATTTCCTGGTCCCCAGCATTCTCTGGTTCAGGTACAATATGGAAAAACTCAACACCAGCATCACAACCGCGTACACATAGCCGCGCCCGGGATTGGTGCCGTTGAGGTAACTGTACATCTTTGTGGCCAGGGTATAAAAGTTGACCGGCAGTCCTAAAAACTGGGCTGTGGAAAATACACTGAGGCCTGATGCAAATACCAAAAGTATGGTGGACAGCACGGCCGGCTTTACAAGGGGCAGGGTCACCATGGCAAATATGCGGAAACGGGAGGTCTTTAGGATCTGTGCCGCTTCCTCCAGATTGGAATCCATGTTCTTGAGGATCCCGCCGATCAGAATATATGCATAGGGAGCGTAGTGAAGGCCGGTCACCAGAACAATGGGAAAGAATCCGTAGGCGAACCAGTTGGGTGTGGCCAGCCCGGTGACAGCTTCAAAGATTCCAGTGGTGCCTCCAATAAGGCTGTTCTTAAAAAAGTTTGTCCATGCAATTGCCAGTGTCCATCCCGGCATGATATACAGGAACATAAACAGTGTGGAGCAGAGTTTTTTACAATACATATCGGTCCTTATGACCAGCCATGCAAACATTCCGCCCACCGCAATGGCGATCAAGCAGGAAAACACAGCGCACATAAGGGAATTTACAAGGGGAATGACAAAGGTCGAATATACTTCCCCTGACGCGAATGTTTTGTTCCAGTGATATAATGTATATGAGCCTGCTGCTTCATGAACCCTGTTAACTTCTGAGGTATGGACAACCAGCGTATCCTTGAATATGTAGATCAGCGGAACGATCACCAGATATACCAGACAGATAAGCAAAACCAAAAGAATGATGTTATGGGGTCTGCGCAGGAAATTTCCAACTTTTCTAGCTTTTACTTTCAATCAATTCACCTCTATTTAAAAAGAGCTGCCGCATCAATGATTAGGAAATCATAGATGCGACAGCTTTTGAGAACAACGCAGCACCGCAGGCTGCATCCGGTTAACGTAATGTCTCAATAAAATCTTCCACATCTGCACGGTGATTTACCAGGTAATCCGGATCATCCAGTACAATATTCTTCTTTACTTCGTCAAAACTGTAATCCGTGGCATGGACATTGGCCGGATTAGCGGAGAAGCCTCCGTAATAGTCATTGAATGCAGCCCATCCGTTTTCACTCAGCAGCCACTCAGAGAAAAGCTTGGCTGTGTTGGGATGCTGGCAGTTATTAAGAATTATGGAGTAAACCGGGTATGCATAACCTCCCACAGGGTTGCATGCGGAAAGATCATAACTCAGCTTGATGCCCTTATCTTCCTGGGTACTGAATCTCTGGGTGCTGAAATATCCCACCCATGTGTCGGTCTGGCCCAGGGCTCCCACGGTGGTGGCCGAGGTGGTATCCGAGGTAGTCAGAAGGACGCCGTTCTGGAACATCATCTTAATAAACTCCCATCCTGCGTTGTCCGTTGTTAACGTGATGTCTTTTCCAAAATATTCCTTGTATGCATCTGCCAGCCTTGCCGCATACTCGTCTGATGTAAGCATTGTCAGCATATCGAAGTTTACGCCCTCACTGGAAGGATCCTTCATTGTAAACAGTCCCTTGTATTCCGGATCAGCGATACGCCACAGATTGGTAAGCCATCCTTCTCCAACCAGCTCATCATTATACATAAAGCTCTTGGTGTCATAGTACCAGATCAAGGCAGTACAGTCATCATTGCCCACCAGCTCTCCAACCCGGGAATTGGACCAGTTCATGGCGTATCCGGTGTCTACCAGTTCTGCCATGACCCGGTAGGTATCCTGGGCGCATACAAGATCTGCGCTGACCGCACCGGACTGGCATTCTGAGGTGATCTTCTCGATCATCTCCGTCTCCCCCAGCTGTGTAAACTCCACTTTGATCCCAAACTCTTTTGCAAACCGATCAGCTGCATCCTGCAGGTATGAATTGGCTCCGTAAAATACCAGGGTCCCCTCGTCCTTGGCCGCTGCAACCAGGTCATCATAACTCATCTCATCTCCCGAGGCGGATGCCTGTCCGGAAGACTCCCCGGTTTTCTGATCCGCCGCCTCACTGCCCGCTGCCTCTGTCTTTGCCGCCTCTGTCTCCTTCTTGCTTTCAGCCGCTGTGGTTGGCGTGGTGCTTCCAGAACCTGTGCATCCGCTTAATGCACCGGCTGGCTGCCATACTCCCCGCCAGCGCCACTGCCATCAGTTTGTTTCTTCTCATTGTGTATTCCTCCTCCTTATGGTTCCGATCTTTATTCGGAAACTAACATTACCAGCACACTGTTGCACAGGTATTCCGGCAATGGTGTACTATAGTTTCATATCAGACAGAAATTCCAGCATATCCGTATTCTTCTCCTGTACGACTGCCTGGATTTTCTCATCCTTTGCTAATATATCCATCAAAGCTTCCGCCACGGCCATCTCGCACAGATGACTGTAGTTCCTGTAAAAATCAAACCGTGAAAAATCCCCCTTGGATTCAATCACATAGTCTGCCAGCTCGGCCAGGGACGAATTCTTATATGCGGTAATGGCTATTACCTTAAGATTCCTCTGTTTTGCCAGGGCCACGCCGTCTATCACGCTTTTGGTCGAACCGGACTGTGAGACTGCAAGCACCAGGTCACTGCTGCCGGCCAGATTGATCTGGTTCATGTAATAGTCGGCCACACCGCTGAAGGTGCATTTGATTCCCAGACGCCCAAGCCTGAATCCCATATGTTCAATGATCGGCGTGGTATTGCCGGAGGCGATCAGATGGATCTGGTCGCAGCTTCTCAGCAGGTCCACGCACCCATAGATGATATCCGGGTTAATATTATCCGCGATATTCAGCATGATCTTGGAATATTCCCGGAACACATCCCCCACACTGTTCACCGTATTGTCTGTTTCATGATTCTGATACCTTACCAGCTCCTTGGAAAGGGACATGCGGAAGGGCCAATATCCCTTAAATCCCACATGCTGACACATCCTCACCACGGTTGCTTCACTTACATCACTTGCCAGGGCCAGGTCTTTTACCGTAAAATCAACTACCTTTGCAGTGTTCTTCAGTATATAATCCGCCAGTTTCCTCTCTGTGGGGGAAAGACTTTCATACTGCGCCTGCATGTTTTCAATTGCAGATAGTTCTGTCATAAACAGCCTCCTTTTCTTACAGGTGTACTCTCGGAGTCTCCTGGTACTCAGATTTGCGGGATGATTTTTTGTCAGTTGTGAATAAATTTGTGTGCGGCTGGCGGGAAACCGGCCGCAAAGATGGGTGCCAAGGAGACTCCGGGAGTACACACAATGCTATATCCTGCTCCTGCCATTATACCAGAGCATGTCCTAAAAATCATTCCCATCATACGTACACCCTGCTTTGGGACATATAAGAGTGTATTTAAGACATGCGTTAGAATCTGCACAAGGTTCTCATTCTGTTTTCGACATAAGGCAAAAGCCTGGCATGGATATACTCCGGCATATGGATGATCTTCACAGGATCCATATTTCCTCCATTTTCAGAAACGTACTGTTCCATGGCCTGATAATATTTTCCTAAAAACTCTGTTCCCAGATTAAACTTGCTGATCCCCTTTGAAAATGCCGCCAGCAGCTGGTCATCCGGTATCCCGCTCCCTCCATGGAGCACCAGGGGAACCTTTGTGACCGACCGTATTTCCTCCAGTCTTTTTATATCAAGATGAGGTGTATCTATATATTCGCCATGGGCATTTCCAATGGAAATTGCCAGGGAGTCAACCCCTGTCTCTTTGCAAAACAACTCCGCCGCATCCGGCTTTGTGTACAGATCTTCCTTTGAGTTATCCGCATCAGAGGCCGCGCCCACATGTCCGATCTCTCCTTCCACAGCCGCCCCCAGCTCATGGGCCGCCCTCACCACATCCCCGGTTATCTCAATATTCCTCTTAAGTGGATTCACCGACCCGTCCATCATTACGGATCCAAATCCGCAGCGGACCGCGTTCAGAATCGCTTCCTTCGTGTAATCATGATCCAAATGAAGACCAATAGGCACGGAAACCTCTCCGGCCAGCTCCTTTACCATCTCAGCAAAGCTTTTCATACCCGTTGTTTTTTGTATTGACACATGCTCCGGATACAGCATGACAATGGCCGGGGTATTAGCTGCCTGGGCCGCGTATACAACCGCTCTCGCCATGTTATAGTCCTGACAGATAAATGCGATCACCGCCGTGTTGCATTCCCTGGCTGTCTGTAAAATATTGGTTACCTTCTCATACATCTCTGCTTCCTTTCTTAACCTTATTTGCTGCGGACCAGATCCTATTTCCTGTTGGCCCAATCTTATTTCCTGTTGGCCAGCGCCGGCAAGAGACCCCCTGCAAAAAAATCTCCCAGGCCAACCGTGGTGGGCCTTTTTGCAAACTCCAGATCCCTGCAGGGGATGCAGCAAACCATGGGATCCTCCTCCATTACCTGTTTGCTGAATTCCCTTCCTCTTTCATTCACATTCCAGGTGCGGATATTCCTGTACTCATCGATTCCAAACTCATCTCCGTACACATATCTTGCAGATGCAAGCATGATCCCGCCTTCCAGGGCCTCCTTAAGGTCATGGGACCCTGTTCCGTATGCAAGGGCCCATGCATGGGTGTGTATAATAAGAAGGGGAACCTTCAGGGACCGGTAAACACAGCTGACCCCATCCAAAACCTGGTCCGGGTCAAGGATCTGTATCCTTTTGCCCACAAAGTCCTGCAGCTCGTCCTCATTCATGCTGATCACATCCAGCACCGGCGCCAGTTTTCTATGCACCATCCGCCGAAACTCCCCATTGACATAGCATCCGTCCTCCAGGATCACAAACGTCCTGTCCCTGATACCGGCCAGAAGATTAAATACCGTGTCCAGCCTCTTTGTCAGTATGGATGCATCCAGCACTTCGCTGAAGCATGAGAGGAGAAACACATCCGCATCTCCTGCCTGATTCCCAAAGTCCTCAGCTATCACCATGTTCATGCTGTCCGGATCCCGTGAGATCAGGATCCTGTTGTGGCATGAGGTAGTAAAATCAATGTCATTGACCTGGATATGTACGCCGGAAGGATACTGAAGGATAATGTGCGGATAAACCTCATCATGGTCCGGCCCCGTTCCTGAATAACATGTAATGCCGGCCGGAAGGAGATCTTCCATATATTGATTAAAACAGCACATTCCCAAAGTGCTCTCATATCCTATCTTCCCTATGGCGATCGCCGCCCTGGCAGCGGTCCCTCCAATGGTGATCTTATAAGAGAAGTTTTTTGCAAACTCCCTGCACAGCCCGCAGTCTTCGGGAATGATCTCACATCCTGTGCCCTGCCTCATGCAGGAAAGGATCTCAATCATTAGACCCTTCATGGACTCTATCCGTTCTGTGTCCCCTGCCTGTCCCACGCCATTCAGCCCCACGCTATCCAGTTCCCCGGCATGGATCTCACATTCTTCCATCAGATGCTCCATGGAGGAAAGATTCCATTCCAGTTCATAATCCACACACGCGTGAAACCCCAATGCTATTTTTTGCTTTTTATTTCCATCCATATGTCTGCTGCAGGTCATCGATATAAGGAGGCCTTCCCTGCGGAGTGGAACAGTTCGATCTTCTGACCCGCCACCTTCCTCAAAGCCTCAATACAGGGAGGATATATGGCATTTGGTTCCCTTAATGACCGGTCAGCCAGGACTTCCCTGCACTTCTCGTAGAAGGGAGCTTTGATATCACTTGAAATATTGACCTTATTGATTCCATGGCACACGGCTGCCTCGATCTCGCTGTCCGGGTTGGATGAACCTCCGTGAAGCACCAGCGGCACATCGGCCACTTTCTTGATCTCATCCAGTATATCGATTCTGAGTTTGGGTTCAAATCCCTTTGGATACAGCCCATGGCTGGTTCCGATGGCAATCGCCAATGCGTCAATTCCTGTTTCCTTTATAAACCGCTCCGCGTCCTCCGGATCCGTGTAGCGGATCTCGTTGGTTCCTGTCTCAATGGAATCCGTATTGCCGATGGTTCCCAGTTCCCCCTCAACCGATACGTAATCCGCTGATGCATGGGCTGTCTCGCATACCTTTTTGCAAAGTGCGATATTTTCCTCAAAGGGCAGCAGCGATGCATCGATCATAACAGAGGTAAAGCCCAAACTAATAGCCTTTACGCAGTCCTCGTAGGAGCCGCCGTGATCCAGATGAATGCACACAGGAACCGGGGCATGATTCGCTTCATCGATCACTGCTTTGATAAAAGAATTCTGTACAAATGATAATTCATCCGGATGAATGGCCACAATGACCGGTGAATCCTGGGCAACGGATTCCTGGATCACCCCGGTAAGAATCATGTTGCTGGATGTGTTAAAGGCCGGTACTGCAAAATTGTTCTCTTTCGCGACTGCCAAAATGTCTTTCATGTTTACAAGCATCTCTTCTATCCTCCTGATTGTCTCTGACCCTAAGCCATAAATTGTTTTCTTAGCTATATTATATTGCTATGAAATAAAATGTCAATATTTTTTTGTAATGAAATTTCTTTTCAGTCAATATATTGAAATTTTTCATTCAAATTTGTGCACAACTACGAAGCACAAGCCCCCTCCGTCAATTATGACCAATGAAACAGCCCGCAGCAAACCAGGCCTCGGTTAAACTCCGTTAAAATAACGGTTGGTAAAATAAAGGACATTTGCCCCTTGTCATCTAGTATTGAATACTATATAATAGATATAGCAATGTGATTTTAAAGACAGAGGTGACTGACAGATGAAGACAAATGAAGAACGCGTTCGGGATCTGCTGGCCTATCTGGGAGGCCTGTCCCATGTTAAGCCGGAAGATATACCTGACATTGATTTATATATGGACCAGGTTACTACCTTTATGGAAAGCCATTTAAAAGACATGCGGCGGCACCCTGAGGACAAGGTCCTGACCAAGACCATGATCAACAACTATGCCAAGAACAACCTGCTCCCTCCGCCCGTTAAGAAGAAGTATTCCAAGGACCACATGCTCATGCTGATATTTATCTATTATTTCAAGAGCCTGCTATCCTTTCATGATATTGAGGAACTGTTCCGCCCCATCACATCCAGGTATGCGTACACCTCCTCACTTTTCAGGCAAGGATTCGCCCCTGTCCCTGGAGGATATTTATACCGAGGTATTTACCCTGGAAAAGGGTGAGATGGGCAACCTGATGAAGGATGTCACCGCCAAGTTCGCCCGTTCCCGCAAGACCTTCCAGGACGTGCCGGTGGATGAGGAGGATAAGAATTATCTGCAGCTTTTTTCATTCATATGTGAGTTGTCCTTTGATGTCTATCTGAAGACGCAGATGATCGAGATGATCGCAGACCAGCTGCGGGAGGAAAACCCGCCGCAGCGTAAGAAATAAGACGCAAATTAACGATAGAATCAATTTAACGATAGATTCAGATCAATAAAAGAAGAACGGATATTCCAGCCTCTCATCCGGCGGATTATCCGTTCTTTTCATGCTCTAAAGGTTTCGTGTTTTAATACATCTGCCTATTCTTTATTCTCCGGCTCCCCTGTTCCACAGTCCACCTGGAGCCTGGAAAATACCATGTCATATCCATCGCTTCCATAATTCAGGGACCGGTTCACCCTGCTGATGGTTGCTGTGGATGCTCCTGTCTTGTCCGCAATCTCCAAGTACGTTTTGCCCTCTCTCAGCATCTTGGCAACCTCATAGCGCTGTGACAGTGACAGCAGCTCATTGATCGTACATACGTCCTCGAAGAATTTATAACACTCCTCCGGACTTTTAAGCGTAAGTATGGCATCAAATAAATGGTCCACTGCATCCGTTTTAATCTTTTTGTTCATGTCCTGGTTCTCTCTCCTTATGTTTCATACGGTCTGGGGTATGTTTGAACATTACTTTTGTCATCTGTGCGCCCCGCTTAATGGGAGATCTGGCCCAAATGAACGCGGCGCAGGGAGCTGCGTCAAATGAGTTTGGGCCAAATATACCGCGAAGCGGGACATACAGATGACGGAAATGGATTTCAAACACTCCCGCTCCCCCGGGCCGCATGTGTTTTTAGAATAATTGCCCCTCATATAAAGGCACAGGCCATATAAGCCTCATACTTATTCATTTTAGCATATTAAAGTTTGAAAGTCCATATGTGACATCACTTTTTCAATGTGAAGTTTTAGAGTGTGCTCAGGGGTGCTTAGGGCAGGATCGTGGCACTGCCGCTATTCCATTTTTTCCGCCGGGACCCACACCTCAAAATACCTGGTAAACACCCCATCCTCATGTATACGCATCAACAGCCGCCCGATCAGTGATTCCGTGATCTCATACCCCATATCCCATATTGGCAGCAGCACCTGCTCATAAAGACATTTGGTAAATGTATTCCTCCCATAAGCTTTAAACACCGTATACAGGCACTGCCTGGAAGGACAATATTCAACATGTTCCTCCATGGACAAGGCAAGGTCCCTCACTCTGTCCGTGGGTACGGAAAACCCCCAGATATACTCGATCCCTTCCTTTTTTCCAGGATCAAGTCCATATCCTGGGATTTGAAAGGTAGCCCTTGCAATGGGCATACTGTCCAGCCACTGTGTAATATCCGGCAGCCCGCCTTCGCCTTTGGCCATGGATGTGAAGTCATTGTTCCGGCGGTATGGATCAAAAAAGATCCTGGGGCTTTTGTCCGCCTTAAATTTGCCCAAATGGTCCTTATGCCTGTTGATCCGGTCCTTCTCACTGTGCAGTTCATCCAAGATATCCTGATAATGCTGGATCAGGTTCAAAAGTTTTCTCTCCTGGTCTGCAAATCTGGCATTCATTTTCTGGAAATCATCCCGGTTGATCATCTCCTCTATTTCTGCATTTGAGAACTCAAAGGAGCGCAGATAACGGCTGTCCAACAGAAAATTCACATCCCATGCATCATAATATCTGTAATTGCTTTTACTGTCCTTGCTGGGAGTTACAAACCCACACTCCTCAAAATAATGCAGAGTCTGTATAGGTATCCCCAATAATTTAGAGATCGTGCCGATCTTGTACTTTTCTTCCATTGTCTTCCTCTTTCCCCAAAACAAAATCCCGGCGGCATAATAAAACCTGATACCCACCATAGGGTTTTCAGTCATGGATCTTTATAAGTTAGACTTAGTATACAATAGAACTCATATTTTGTTAAGAAAATCACATTGTTTTTTGTTGGATTTTCCCCATAAGATTGGGATTGACTTAACAGAAACCATAAGGTTTATACTCCTTTCAACCAATGTGCAGGCTCGGAGTCTCCCCGGCGCCCCCGCAAATCTGAGTGCCGGGAGACTCCGGGAGTACACCAATTAAACCAGGAGGATTCCATATGAAAGCAGAACGTATTTTTACACCCTATCACATAGGAAACTGTGAAATTCCTAACCGTCTCGTAGTCCCGGCCATGGTCGCCAACATGTGCCCTGACGGAAATGCCACCGAACAGTATATTCGCTATCATGAAGAAAAAGCAAAGGGCGGCTGGGGATTGATCATCACTGAGGATTACAGGATCAATGAACATGCAGCCGGCTATCCGGCTGTGGCCGGTCTGTGGAAGGAGGAGCAGATATCAAGCCACCAAAAGCTGACCGATGCCATCCATCGTCATGGTTCAAAGATCTTCTGTCAGATATATCATGCCGGACGCCAGGCAAACCGCCATGTCAACGGCGGGATACAGCCCGTGTCATGTTCTCCTGTTCCCTGTCCCTGGAACAAAGAGATCCCCCGTGAACTGACAACGGAGGATATCCGGCAGCTGGTGAAGGACTTTGGAACAACCGCCCTAAATGCCAGGAAGGCCGGTTTTGACGGAGTGGAGATCCACGCAGCCCACGGGTATCTGATCCATGAATTCCTGTCTCCTAACTGCAACCACAGGATTGATGAATACGGCGGGACCTATGACAACCGGATGCGTTTCCTCCGCGAAGTTTTCAGCGAAATCAGAACACAGGCAGGTCCTGATTATCCGGTGATCATCCGATTCTCCGCCCAGGAAAATTCCGAAGGCGGGCGGGGCATGAGCGAAAGCCGCCAAATGCTGCGGGATATGGAGGAAATGGGGGCTGATGCCATCCACCTGTCCAATGGCATGTACGGCGTCCGCTCCTCTCTTGGAATAGTGGCCTCCTTTTTCCAGCATCACGGCTGGAACGCTGATTTTGCCGCTGAGGCAAAGAGCTTTCTCCATATTCCTGTCATCACCGTAGGGCGCATTTCAGATCCATGTATGGCGGAGGATATCATTGTCTCAGGCAAGGCGGATTTTGTTGCCATGGGACGCGCTTCCCTGGCAGACCCCCATTGGCCAAAAAAGGCCAGGAGTGGATGCAATAATGAGATCCGTCAATGTATCGGATGCCTCCAGGGGTGCACGGCTTCCACCTACCAGGGCGTGCCGATCTACTGTATGGTCAACCCGGAATTGGGCCATGAGTTTGAACTGGATTACTCCCAAACGCCCTCTGCCAAAAAAATATTCATTGTAGGCGCGGGAATCGCGGGAATGGAAGCAGCCAGGGGAGCCGCACTCAAAGGGCACCAGGTTGAGCTGTTTGAAAAGAACAGCACCGTGGGAGGACAGTTTATTTCCGCCGCCTATCCCCCCTACAAAGGAGAATTTGCCACCTATACGGCATGGCTGTACCGGGAAATCAAAAAGCATGACAATATCCACCTGCACCTTAACACAGAGCTGACCGCCCGCATGGTAAGGTCCGCAAAGCCGGATAAGGTCATCCTGGCAACAGGCGCAAAGCCAATTATCCCCCAGGTTCCTGGAATCCACAATAAAAATGTGGTCCTGGCAGAGGACGTCCTTTTGGGAAAATCCGACACCGGCATGAATGTCCTGGTGGCAGGAGGAGGAATGGTGGGCTCTGAGACAGCTGCTTATCTGGGAATGCAGTGCAAATCAAAGGTTACCGTTATTGAGATGAGGGATGAGATTGCCCTTGACATGGAGGCAGGCATCCGCGATGACCTGAAGGACTGTCTGAGACGCTGTTACGTTGATATCCTGACCGGGACCAGCCTGGCAGGCGTCACAGAAGAAGGCGCGCTGGTCAAACAGGGCCATACCGTCACGCTGTTGCCCTGCGATACCATTGTGCTGGCCATCGGAACCCGGGCATTCTGTCCGCTTAAAGATGAACTGGAGGGTATCTGTGAAACAGTGACGGTGGGCGATGCCGTAAAAGCCCGGCAGGCGATCCAGGCTTCCAGTGAAGGTTTTTATGCCGGATATCATGGGTAATGCCTGGTCAATAGATTCAAATCCATACAGGCGTTTACAGTCCATATATAAAACAAAAAATGAGGAAAATACATATGATAGGAAAACAACATTTTGGCCGGATCATCAATTTTTTAATCAACATAGCCCTGGGACTGGTTTTGACCTATGTGGGCTTATCCATAGCCGGCGCCATAACCTCCCTGGCATTTATACAGAGTTTTGTGGTCAGTATGGCCGTGGGGTATACAATCTGTGATCTGATCCCGGCTCCTGCATGGGGGCAGATGTTTACAGAGCGGATCGGAATTAAAAACAGGCTGGGAAGCCAGCCTGTATCCACCGCCCCGTGCATGAG
>OBXC01001237.1_pt1 | contig 12919 bp, 22 predicted proteins | sample 1538111 | NCBI WGS metagenome assembly OBXC01 (sample SAMEA2580137, study PRJEB22360) | human gut metagenome | biome: human gut; feature: human-associated habitat; material: faeces | place: Denmark | collected 2008/2010 | reverse complement strand
GCAAGCAATGCATAGAAGAAATTAAAGGCATTCTTGATAAGACAAATTAACTTTTTGGAGGCAAAGAAAATGACTAAATGTACATGTATAGGGTGCAGTAATAATGCGGTTATAGAAGTAAAAGAAAAGGAAACCGGAAATATTTTATGGGTATGTGAAGAACACAAAGAAACCATTAATGAAGTTGTTATAAAAGAATATGAGCCTCCAAAATAGGAAGCTCATATTGATTAAGAAAGGGTGTATTCTTTCCATGGAATACGTGAAACGTGAACTTTAGAAAGGAAATTGACAATATCTTTTCTACCATAATAAGTTGGAATACCTCTACTGTCTTGGGCCATTAAAACAATAGGAATATTTCCAAATACACGTTTAAAAGATATTTGCATTTCATTAGCTTGAGATTGGTTTTGAAGAACATATGGCTTTACTATAACAATAGCAAAAGAAACGCCTTGTTCTTTGATTAGAGCACCTTGAAATTTCATGTGTAAGACCTCTCTTTCTTTTATATTTCAACATATGTTGAGAATTAAATTTTATTATAGTTTACAAAATAAATCAAATAATGTAATAAAATCAATTTTTTATGGAGGGAAGTAATGAAACTTAGATTAAGAAAATGCCATAAAGATAGTGGCATGATCTACATAGAGGATGATAGAACATCTAAAGGGCGTGGAGTAAAAATAGTTGCAGAGATACATCAGGATCAACTTATAAAGCTAATGGGATGTAAGAATTTAGATTATGTATATGCAAGTAAAAACAATTAAATAAAAGTGAATTTTTAAGGAATGAGGGATTAAGATGAGCGAAGAATTAAAAAAAGCATTAGAACTTATTAAGAATGAGTGTAGAAAATATGTCAGATGTTGTGATGGTTGTTGTATGTATAGTGAAGAGCTTGATGAATGCAGAATAGTAGATGAAACTCCTTGTGATTGGGAAATAGAAGAAACAAAGTAACTTTTGGGAGGGCAGACAGTGAGAGCATATAAGCTAAGTGTGAGCAATGAAATGGGTTTTGAAATGGATGCACAGTATTTTAAAAGCTTATCTAAAGCGAAAAAACAGTTTAAGCAGCTACTAAACGCAAAGCTTAAAGATGAGGATATAGCAACTGATGAGGAAGATATGTTTTGGACATACAGCAGCAAAAAAGACTTAGATATATATCATAGCAAAGAAGTAAGAAAAGAGATATGTATACCTTTTTGGCATAGTTATCATACAGATTGTGGAACAGAGCACGATGTAACGAGAGAGTTTATAAGGCTTGAAAATATAGAAATCAACTAAGTAAAAATAATTATTGAGAAGGTGAAGTATGAGCGACAACACACTTGAAGCAATTCAATTTATTGTGACGTTTGGATGGATCCCAATACTTGCTGTAGGAGCAGCTGTAGCATGGGTTGTTGAAGCATATAGAACGTCAAAGGAGCATGAAGATGAGAGAGATTAAGTTTAGAGCATGGGACGCTAAATATAAGTACATGAACTATAAAGTTATGGTAGGAATGTATGGAGACAACGTAATGGATGACGAGAACTACACAGCATGTTCGATGTGGATTGAGCCAAAGAAAGTTGATTATAAATGTGAGCCATATTGGGCACATTTTGAGCCGTATCATAAGGATATTTTATTAATGCAATACACAGGACTTAAAGATAAGAACGGGAAAGAGATTTATGAGGGCGATATTGTAGAGGTAGAAGCTCAATGTATTGGTGGTAGAGACTTTAAAGGTGTTGTTAAATTTTATGAATGCAGCTTCTTCATAGATAATGGGGAAGATGCTATTCCTTTATTTGATGAAGTGGACCCAAGAATTGTGCTTGGGAACATTTACGAGAACCCAGAGTTACTAGAGGTACCAAATGATTAAGTTTATATTATCTGGGCTATATGCATTTTTATTAACAATTTTTGCTATAGAGACATTAAATATTGAGCCTAATAGCCTTATGGCATTTATGATTGCATTGCTGGCAGGGCGATTTGTTATTAAAAAAATCTAAGTTTTAAGGGGGTGAAAACGTGATTGGAGATTTAATAATAGTTATGACAGTTTTAATTAAACAATGTTTCTGTATTCACGATTATAAGCTAACAGACACCAAACAGGTTGGTTTCCAGTTGTTTAAAACATATGAATGTAAAAAGTGTGGAAGAAGTAAATCAATAGAAATCTGAACTAATAAAATAGTTTTTTGAGAAGGTGAATTATGAATCAAGTAGCTATTGTATATGAGAAAGAGACAAGGAAGTTAATTGCGACAATGGAGTTTAGAAGCATTGTAACAGACTGTAACATATTAAAGATACCAGGTGTTGAAGTGGTCATAACAATGAAAGTAGATGGATTGTTTTATGTAAAAGATAATGAATGGCATGTAAAGGAACAGTTAATTTATAAACAATAAAATTAGTTTTCGTTGAGGTGAGCTAGATGGAGGTACAAGCAAAAGCAGAATGTAAGTGTGGGAATATCGTTGAAGCTTTAAGAATTAAGCGTTACAACGATTATTTTGAAGAATTTGTATCGTTTATACCAGTTATATGTGATAAATGTGGAAAAGAAATAAATGGAACCACATGGGGAAGTAAGGAATATTGGCTTAATAAAAATTGATTTTGAGCAAAAAAATACCCCCTATTAGGGAAAGGTGTTTAGGTTTGAGAAATTTTATATTAAAGGGTTAGGGGGTATTTAATTAGATGGGCTAGTCATTTAGGAGTGAAAAACCTATCTGATAATTAGTATAAAATAAAAATATATATTATTCAACAAAAATTACTTGTGGGAGGAATGGCAAAGTGAGTATGCAACAAGTTATAGAAGCTCAAATTGCAGAGCACCAAGTACAGCTGAGCAAGGAGAAAAAGCAAGAAAAACTATTTAATGAAGCATTTATTAGATATATGCGTAGAAAGAGATTAAAGGAATACAGTGAATTAATGGAGGCACAAGATGAACAAAGTGATTTTGATGGGGCGTTTGACGCGTGATCCTGAAGTAAGATACTCTCAATCAGCTAAACCAGTGGCAGTAGCAAGGTATGGATTAGCAGTCAGAAAGCAGTATGTAAAACAAGGAGAGGCAGAAGCAGACTTCTTCAATATTGTTGCCTTTGGCAAGGCGGGAGAGTTTGCAGAAAAGTTCTTTAGAAAAGGTCAAATGGTTGCAGTTGTAGGTAGGCTTCAAACGAATAGTTGGGAAGACCAACAAAAAGTTAAGCATACGTCAATTGATATTGTTGTAGAAGAACAGCATTTTGCGGAAGGCAAGAAGAGTAATTCTGAAAATACTTCATCATCAAGTGAGGGTTCAAGTTGGACACCTACACCAACTATAGAAGAAGATGATGATTTGCCATTCTAGAAAGGAAAAGTGAAAAGTTGTATTACATTGTATTACAAAAACGTGCTTGTATTACAATGTAATACAGAAAAATAAGAAAATGTATTACATTGTAATACAAAATATATAAAGTGGAGGAATTAGGATGAAAATTATAGCAGTAGATGCTGGTAAACATGCAACAAAGGCAGTAGCAACAAGTGGAGAAAAGACTTTATTTAGGACTAAAAGCACACACCTTACTACAAGCTTAGATATTGAAGCGGCAGGCAATAGCCATAAAGTGATTTATGAAGAGGACACTTTTATTATTGGAGATCAAGGTGAGTATGTAGATTACAGTTTAGAGAAAAATACTTTATTACATAAGATGGCCATTTATACAGCGGCTTATAGGATGGGCTGTAAAGGCGATATAGCAGCAGTTATAGGATGCCCTACAAATATTTATCTTAGTAAAGATAATCGTAAGGAGTTTCAAGATAATATCAAGCAGACACCCAAAAAGTTTGTAGTAGATGGGAAATTACAAAATATCAAATTTTCAAGGGTACTTATCATGCCTGAATCAAGTGGAGTAGTTTACACCAACAAAGAACTTTTCATAGGTAAACGTGTAGGCGTTATAGATCTTGGAGGTAGGAATATGAATTTTGGTATCTATGACAACTTAATGCCACAGCCAAGCTCTATGATGACAACCAATCAAGGTTCTATGCATATAGAGGCTATGGTTAAACGAAAGTTTGAAGCTATGTATAAAAGAGGTCTATCACCTAGAGATATAGAGGACATTATTGAAAATGGTGGTATGAAGTATCAGGGTAAAGTTGCACCTGAAAGTCAAAAAGCTTTAAGTGAAATCTATATGTTGTATGCAGATGAAGTAGTATCAAATCTTAAGAAAGAGTTCCCAATAGATTTAATGGATATTGTAGTAACAGGGGGGACAAGCTTACTCGTTGAGAATGCTATTAAACAGATTATACCACATGCTCAGATGGTAAATGATACGCAGTGGACTAATGTGAAAGGCTTTCTTGAAATAGGGAAGGTGAAATTTAAGTGAGTAAAACAAGACCTATAGTGCCAGTTAACTTTGATAATGATGGAGAATTATTAGAGTATATAAATGGCAAAGGGAACAGGGCAGAGTTTATACGCTACTGTATCCGAAAAGAAATGATGGAAGAAAGAAAAAACATAGCAAATGAAAAAGACCTGGACATTAGAATTGAGAAGATATTAAGAAGATGCCTTGCAGACTACCAACCAGTTATGGTTGAAGTTAAACATGAAGAGGTTAAAGAGGATAATGATTTACTTGAAGCCGCAAGCTTTTTTGATGAAGATTAATTGAATAAGGACCAGTACACTTGGATTAAATTTTAATAGTTTAATCCAAGTGTTTTGGTGCTTATTCAAGCAAACAAATGAAAGTTTGATATTTAGGAGGGATTAGGATGAAAGATTACTTACAAGAGACAATAGAGTGTTTAGGAAACTATAAAGAATGTGAGATGAAACTTCAAAGCAAAAAAGCTTTCTTAAATACGTTAAAAGAAAATAGAGAAAGTCGAGATAGGGAAGTAGGGATAAAAAGTAATACATATGATGAAGTACCAGCTAAAACTAATAAAATTACCTCTAAAGTAGAGTTGATTGCAATTAAAAACATTCAACTAGAGTTAGATTTAGAAGAAGAGATAGATTCATTACAGTATTATTTAACAAGGATCAACTTAATTATGATGGATTTAAAGGTAGAATGGAGAGAAATATTAGAATTAAAATATATAGAAGGATGTACTTGGGAGTATGTAGCTAGAAAAACAGGGTTAAGTGAATCAACATGTAGAAGATATGCTAAAGAAGGAGCTAAGGCATTTGCAGATAAAATAAAGGGTGCAGAAAGTTATATTGATTTACCATTATTTAAATATATTTATATAGATAAAGTGGAGCAGGCATAAGTCTGCTTTTTTAGTACTTAAATACTGATTTTATTGTAAAAGTATGATAAAATTTTGAAATAGATGTTTCATTAATTGAGAGTTACTTTATATAATGACTAAAATAGTATATAGGAAGTGAGTTATTTTATGAAAAAGCTGCTAATTATTGCAATAATTGTTATATTGTTTTGTGCTTCATGCCAACAAAAAAATAGTGATTCTTCAAAGGTAAACGTCTCTTCTTATGCTCAACAACTTTTTGAAAGTAAAAATGCTTATATTGGAGATGCTTCGGCAAATGGGAAAGTACTTAACTTATTGAATATTGCGGATGAGTTGGGAAGCTATTCTGTAGAACTTAAAACAGATGAAATGCCTTATTGGATTAAGTTGAATTTTGAAAGTCATATTAGTGACAGAGATACGTTTGATCTTAAAATACTGGATAAAGCTTTTTTGATTCTAGCTTTGATTGATAATGTTAATGAAGTTCAGTGTTCTTATCCTTATACAGAAGATGGGAAAGATACTCTTATTACAGTGTATGTTACTCAAAAACAGGCAACCGATACTTTAGGAAAAGATATTAAATCATTTGCCGAATCAGAGGAGGGCATCCAAGAACTTATGAACCAACTAAACAAATAGTTGCTTGATAAATAACAAAAACAAGAGATAAGTTATATTTAGCTTATCTCTTGTTTTGTTTAAAAACGTGAACAGATGCTGAACAGCTGTGAACAGATAGTGGCGGATTTTGAACAGGAAAGAACAGATGTTGAACAGCTACTGAACAGATAGCCATGTTAAGATGTTAATGGGTGAACGAAAGAAATCATCCTAAACATTGAGTTCATCCTAATTCCTAAAATATTAAAAAGATAGGGTAACCTATCAAATATCCGTTTTAAACGCACCTAGTGATTAGTGATCTAGGTGTGTTTTTATTTAAAAAATCCTTGTTAAAACGGTGTGTAATAACCCAATAAAACTGTTGTACAAGTGTAGGGCTTGGAATTGATAAAGAAAACGCAATAAGTCAGTGAAACAATAGATATATATGGTTAGAGATAGGGAACAGGAGGTAACACATGGGTGTAAAAACTAAGGCTATTAAGGATAAAGAACTTGAGTTATCCATTTATCAATATTGCAATAAGCATGATATGTTGCTATACATTATGATACTTATGATTAGATATACAGGTTTTAGGATTAATGATCTTAGAACTTTAAAGAAAAGAGATGTAGTAGGAACATACCTTACAATTACAGAGAATAAAACTAAATACTTAGAAGCTAGATATAGAGAGCAAGCTGAAAAAGGAAAGCCTCTTAAGAAAGCTAAAAAACCTAGAAAAATATTAATTCATCCTACTCTTAGGCGTATTTTAGATGAATACATTAAAGATATGGAGATGTGGCACGTATTATTTCCAAGTCCTCGTGGTAGGAACCAACCATTATCTTACTCACAATTCGATAGAAGACTTGAGAAAGTGGCAAAAGAATTTGGGTTAGAGTGTTTTGGGTTTCACTCTTTTAGAAAGATGTGCTTTCTTTCTGTATATGAGGATAATGGGAATAGTATAGAAAAAGCCCAACACTATGCAGGTCATACTTCATCACTTACAACAAGTATTTATCTTGACTTAGATCAAGAAACAAATGACAAGATAACATTAGAAATGAAAGACCCATTAAGGGGATTAATCGGAAGTTAAAAAAGCTTGGGAAATAATTGCGATAATTTGAACTATCTCTATTATTACATATAGATGGAAAGTGAGATACGCTTTAAGTATCAAAGGGAAATAGCAAGTAAAAGAAATGCGAGTGAATTGATACATATAACGCATAATTGAAGTGAGAAATATAAAAGAAAGCACGAGAAGAAGCGTTGAACTAGTAGGTACTTCTAAAGGTAAAAATCAGGTTGCGGTTCCATGTCGCCCGAATGTTCCCTAGTTTCTAATAGTTTAAAATCGAAAGTTCCGTTTCCGATAAGGAGGTAATTTTAGTGGTTAACATTGAAATTGATAAGACAGCTTACAAATTAGCAACTAGAAAATTAGCTCATATACCTAAAGGGATAAATAGAGCTACAAAAAATGCAATTAATAGAACGATTGCCTCAACTAATAAATTAGTTCATACAGAACTTAAGGATACTTATACAGTAAAAGTAAGTGAAATTAAGCATGGATTTGTAAAAGAAAATGCTACTATCTCAAAATTATCAGGAAAAGTAGTTGCAAGTGGGCCAGTTTTACGAGCATCTGGATTTAAAAATAACACAGATGTAGCTAAAAATTATGTTATTTCTATTAAAAGAAGAGGCAAAAAGTCATTGCCAGAACAAGCCTTTGTAGCTAAAATGCCTAAAAATAATGGAAAACAACGCAGACAACACAAAGGTATCTTTATTCGAAAAGGTAAAGAGAGACTAGGGATAAGGGAGTTGACTGGGCCTTCTATTCCAGGTATGGCGAGTTCAAAACCTATAAGAGGTAAAGTAACAAAAGCCATGTATAAGAAATTTAATGAGAGATTTGACCACGAAGTAAATTATTTATTAAGCAAAAGATAAGGAGGGATTGAATGTCAAAAGTAGAAAATATAGATTCTTTAACTGTTTCGGCAGCAGTTTTAGCAGACTTATTAGGTGTAACAGATAGACGTGTTAGGCAACTAGCAACGGAAGGAATATTTACACGTGTTTCTAAAGGACGATATAACTTGCCTGATAGTATTAAAACCTATTTAAATATGTTAAAGATGGAAAAAGATATTATGAACTCTCAAGTAAATGGCGAATTAGATCTAGACCAAGAAAGAGCCATAAAAGTACGAGTAGAGAGGCATCAAGCTGAAATTAAATTAGCACTTATGAGAGGTGAAATTCATAAAGCTAGTGACGTTGAACAGGTAATGGTTGATATGTTGACTTCTTTTAGAACAAGACTCCTTAATATTCCACCTAAATTAGCCCCTATTTTATCAGATAAAAATGATAAAGGTATTATCCAAGAGATTCTCACAAATGAAATTATAGAGGTTTTGTATGAGTTAAAGGATTATAATGCTGAAGATTTTTATGCTAAAGAGTACATTGAGTATAACGAAGAGGAGATTGATGTGTATGTTCAAGATGAGGCAGAAAATTAATCATAAAACGTTAAAACTCTTTAGTAGTATAGCAAAAGTAATGGCACCACCTCCTATACTTTCTGTAAGTCAATGGGCTGACGAAAATAGAAGACTTTCACCAGAAGCTTCAGCTGAACCAGGGCGATGGAATACAGATAGAGCGCCTTATCAAAGAGAAATTATGGACGCAATAAGTGATTCTGGCATAGATACAGTGGTTGTGATGAGTTCTTCACAGGTTGGTAAAACAGAACTTGTATTAAACATGATAGGGTACTGCGTAGACTATGATCCTTCACCTATTTTAGTCATGCAACCTACAGATGGGATGGCACAGGCATTTAGTAAAGATAGATTGGCACCCATGATACGTGATACACCTGTACTTAGAAATAAGATTTCTGATGCTAAAAGCAGAGATAGTGAAAATACAATCTTACATAAGAAATTTCCAGGGGGACATATAACTATAGTTGGTGCACAAGCAGCAGCAGGACTTGCTTCAAGACCTATTAGGATTTTACTTTGTGATGAGGTAGACCGTTATCCCTTAAGTGCTGGAACAGAAGGAGATCCTATTAAATTAGCTGAAAAGCGTACCAATACTTTTTGGAATAGAAAGAAGATATATGTTTCTACACCAACCATTAAAGGGCTTTCACGTATTGAACAAGAATATAATGATAGTTCCAAAGAAGTATGGTCTATTAAGTGTCCAGCTTGTGAAACATATCAGCCATATGAATGGGAAAGACTTCATTTTGAAGATGTAACAATGGAATGTGAGTATTGTAGAGAGCGTTTTGCAGAACAAGAGTGGAAGGAACAACCAGGTAAATGGGTTGCTACTAGAAATGCTGGTAAAAAAAGAGGCTTTCATCTTAATGAAATGGCATCCCCTTGGAAACACTGGGATGAAATTATAAAAGATTTTAAAGATGCTAATGAGCATTATAAAAAAACTAAAAGTGTAGAACAGCTTAAAGTTTTTCAAAATACTTCTCGTGGATTGCCATGGGAATTAAAAGGACAAGGTGTAGAAGAAGATGCCATTCTTGATAGAAGAGAAAGTTATGATGCTGATTTACCTAATGGTGTGCTTGTTTTAACAGCAGGTGTAGATGTTCAAGATAATCGCTTTGAAATAGAAGTTGTTGGATGGAGAAATGGCTATGAAAGCTGGGGTATTCAATATCATACGATTTATTGCGATCCTGAAAAGGATGAATCTTGGGAAGAGCTAGAGATGTGGCTAGATAGAGAATTTTATTTCCAAGAAGGGAATAGTTTATTAATCGCTGCAACTTGTATTGATACAGGTGGACATTTTACAGATAACTGTTATAAGTTTCTTAAACAAATGGAGAAAAAGCACAAGCGTATTTATGGTATTAAAGGTATGGGTGGGGCTGGTATTCCACTTATTTATAAACAAAGTAAGAATACCAAAAATGGTGTAACCATTTATATACTAGGAGTTGACCAAGGGAAAGAATTAATTATGGCCAGATTAAATACTAAAGACGTAGGAGCAGGCTATTGTCATTTTCCGGTCAACCCAGAAAGAAATTATAATGAAATGTATATGAAAGGGTTAACAAGTGAGCAGCGTATTATAAAAATTAATAAAAAAGGTGAATCAAAACTTGAATGGGTAAAGAAATCAGGTGTTAGAAATGAACCACTAGACCTTAGAAATTATGCTACAGCAGCTGTGCAAATATTAAATCCTAATTGGGAATCACTTCAAGAAAAAATCGATAGTGGTATTAACTATATGAAGCAGGTGAGTAAGAAGAAAATACAAAAGCCAAGAGGCAGAGTAGGAAGAGGGATTGAGATATAATGAGTACTTTATTGGAAATGAATAAAAAAAGACTTGCTATGTACTATGAAGCAGAGCAAGCCATTTTGTTAAATCAATCTTATAGTGTGGATGGAATGACACTTAATCGAGCCAATTTATCTCATGTACAAAAGAAGATTGTGCAATTAGAACAAGCCATACGAAGGGCAGAACATAAAGGTGGACGTGTAAGGCAAGTGATTCCATTAGATTAGGAGGATAAGAATGATTAATGTAATTGATAAATTTTACGAGGTCATAAGTCCACAAAAAGCATTAGATAGAGAAGCGGCTAGGTTAAAACTTGGTATGGCAAAACAAATAAATCCATTAAATAGTGGATATGATGGCTCAGGTGCATCAAGAACAAAGAAGTCTATGGCTGGATGGAGAGCAGATAGCAAAAGTGCATTTGAAGATATTGATATGAATTTATCACTTCTTACACAGCGTTCAAGAAGTTTATATATGACAGCCCCTATTGCAACATCAGCTATTAAAACGACAAGAACAAATGTTGTTGGAGCAGGATTAAGACTGAAAAGTCGTATAGATTTTAATTTGATTGGTATAACACAAGAGGAAGCAGACAGATGGGAGAAGCAAGTTGAGCAAGAATTTAACTTGTGGGCTGAATCAAAATTTTGTGATGCATTAGGACTTAATAACTTCTATGAACTTCAACAAATAGCCTTAATGTCATGGCTTATGAGTGGAGATAGCTTTACAATTATAAGACATTTAGAACCTACTGTTTATATGCCATATGGTCTAAAACTTCATCTAATTGAAAGTGACAGAGTATGTAATCCATCATCAAATGGGAACGTAAATCCAAACGCTAAGTATAAAGGAAATCAACTGTTAAATGGTGTTGAGGTCAATAAGTATGGGATGATAGAAGCCTATCATATTTGTAATAGGCATCCACAAACAAATGGTAAGAAAGAATGGCAACGCATTAAATTTATCGGCGATAAGACAGGATTGCCTAATATTTTACATGTTATGGAGGCCGAAAGACCAGAGCAATACAGAGGTGTTCCTTATTTAGCACCTGTTATTGAAAGTATTAAACAATTAACACGCTACACAGAAGCAGAGCTTATGGCAGCAGTCATTAATGGATTTTTTACAGTTTTTATAAAATCTGATTCACCAGAAGATGTAGATGAGGATTTTAGTGGCTTATCTCAAGATGGGCAAGCTATTAATGATATGCCTGATTATAAATTAGGGCCAGGGATGATTAATCTTTTAGGAGCAGGTGAAAGTATAGAAATCGCTGATCCTAAAAGACCAAATGTTAACTTTGATGGATTTGTATCTTCTATGTGTAAATATATAGGTGCTGCATTAGAAATACCTTATGAACTTTTAATAAAGTCTTTCACAGCAAGTTACTCAGCCAGTCGTGCTGCATTACTTGAAGCGTGGAAGGCTTTTAAAATGCGAAGAAATTGGTTTGCAAGTGATTTTTGTCAGCCTGTATTTGAAGTATGGCTTAGTGAAGCCATTGCAAGAGGACGTATAAATGCACCTGGATATTTCGAATCTCCACTTATTCGAAAAGCTTATGCTGGAGCAGAATGGAATGGACCAGCACCAGGACAATTAGATCCAGTAAAGGAGGTGACGGCATCTGCAAAAAGAATAGAAATAGGTGTTTCAACGAGAGAAAGGGAAGCTATTGAAATTAATGGCAGTGATTTTGATAGAAATATAGAACAGCTTACTCTAGAGCAAGAAAAAATGAATCAACTTAATAAAGGAAAGGAAGGTGCATAAAGTGAAGTTTTGGAATGTTAATAACGTTACAAATGATGAGGGAGAACTTATTTTATATGGTGAAATCCGAAGTAATAAGCCTTGGTGGTCTGAAGGACAGATGATTACACCAGAAGAGTTTTTAAAAGACATGAAAACCTTAAGAAATAAAAATAAGGTGACCGTTCGTATTAATAGTAGAGGGGGTGATGTGTTTGCAGCACAAGCTATTTTTACACATTTAAAAACACTTAAAGCAAAAGTTGAAATCATTATTGAAGGTATTGCAGCAAGTGCAGCAACGATTATTACGTGTGCTGGAGACACTGTTAAGATTAGCCCTGGCTCAGCATTTATGATACATAATCCAAGTATTACAGTATGGGATAGTTTTGAAGCAAAAGACCTTGAACAACTAAAAGATATGCTTGATAGTGTGAAGAATTGCATCATAGAGACCTATTGTACTAAAACCACATTAAGTAAAGCTGAGTTGGCAGAAATGATGGATGCTGAAACATGGTTAACGGGACGAGAAGCAGTTGAGAAAGGGTTTTGTGATGAGCTATTAGAAGATACAAAGGTAACAAATAACATTCTTAATAATCGTATGGTACTCGTTAACAATGTAGCACATGACCTTAGTGGGTTTAAAAATATGCCAGTTTTTGAACTTGTAAATATAAAACAAGAATCACAAGATAATGGAATTGGCAATGAACCAATAAATCTAACTAAGGAAAATCAAGGTGAAGGGAGTAATACAATGACATTAGAAGAAATTAAAGCAAATCATCCAGATGTAGTAGAGCAAATTAAAAATGAGG
>OBXC01001229.1_pt1 | contig 13025 bp, 8 predicted proteins | sample 1538111 | NCBI WGS metagenome assembly OBXC01 (sample SAMEA2580137, study PRJEB22360) | human gut metagenome | biome: human gut; feature: human-associated habitat; material: faeces | place: Denmark | collected 2008/2010 | reverse complement strand
CGATTTTATATCCGTAGCGGCGGCTGTCATCGGCATCGACCCCATTCCCGCCTCATTTGTGAACAGCCCCTTTGCCATCCCTGTCCGTATCGCCGTCATCACTGCCGCTCCCGCAGCCCCTCCGGCAGCAGCCCTTGCAGAAAATGCCGACCCCACAATCAGCCGGATCGCCTCCGGCACCCACACTGCATTTTTGACGATAATATAAATGCACCCTCCCAAATATAAGATACTCATGACCGGAACGAGGCAGGTACACACCTTTGCCGTCTTTTTGGAGCCGCCCACAAGCACACTTCCCGCCAGCATCGCCGCGCATATTCCTACCAGATGCGGCGAAACCGGCATCCGGGAAACCACCGCCGCCGTCAGCGAATGCGCCTGTACGCCACTTCCCACACACATCGCAGCCAGCACCGAAAAAATCGAAAAAATACACGCCAGCCACTTTTTATGTAATATCCTTTCCATCACATACATCGGCCCGCCATAAGCGCTGCCGTCAGCCTTTTTCAACCGATATTTTGCGGAGAGCAGACTCTCTGCATAGCAGGTCGCCATTCCAAAAAATCCGCTTACCCAGCACCAGAATACCGCTCCCGGCCCTCCTACCGCAATAGCTGCTGAAATGCCGATGATGTTTCCTGTTCCGATCGTTGCTGCCAGCGCCGTCGAAAGAGCCGCATAAGGAGAAAGTGATGTTCCTTCCCTCCGCTCTCCTTTCTCTCCGGCAATACTCAGTCTCAGCCCCTCCGGCAGCCTTTTCTGGATAAACCCAAGCCGGAATGTAAAGTACAGATGCGTCCCTCCCAAAAGAACCAGCATCGGAAAATCCCACAGGCTGCTGCTGACCATCCTTATGATTTCATTGACCTGCCCCATCTTTCCCCCGTTTGCCGCCAAAGGACACTCTGTATAAAGATGTCCTGCGTCCGTGCAGATAACTCTCGCTTATGTATATGCACATATTCGGGGGCTCATACCTCAGAATCTTTCTTCTCAAAACAAATCCAGCATATTGTCCAGATATATCTCTTCCCTGACGCGAAGCTGATACTCCGGCTTTGTCATGTAATAGAGTAAAAATTCCAGTATCAGCGCACTGCCAAGCCCTCTTCCCTCAATCTTAAAATCAGAAAATCCCATTGGCACATAAGCCTTTATAATATCCTCTATCCCGATAAAGCCCGGATTTTCCATTGCTTTTGAAAAGCGATAGCCTCCTTTTGCATCCGGCGCAGCACAGCGGTGTTCTGCGCTCTCTCCAAGGTTTTTACGGCTCACAGCCTCATAACACAGCTTTCTGTCCTGACAGCCATACCAGCAGCATTCATTGCACAGAAATTCCACCTTACTCTTCTGATACATGGACAGCGTATTCCACTTATCAAATGCCTTATTCAGACGGAAATCCGGCACGACATATCGAAAATCCTCCCTGTCTATCTCATTTACCAATTCCTGAAACTCTGTCAGGACTTTCGTGGTAGAGGAAACAAAATAAAATCCGGGATGATTTTTTTTCAAATACTCCAACAGAATATCCGAATGTACGATAATGCCGTTTTGGATCGTTCCGCTTTTTTCATTTTCAAAAAGCTCACAAAGCTCATTGCACTTCCTGTCCGCAAGATGTCTTTCCGTAAGGAGGGAGTTGCTGAAAGTCAGCCTGGCAGAAATCCCATACTCCCGCAACAGCATCAGAGCTTCCTTGGGGCTGCATTCCCCGCCCCCGACGCGTCCTCCGCCCCAGATACACTCAGCCGGAGCTCCATATATGGATCCGATATCGCACCAGTCATAAAAATAGTCCCTGTGCTCAAAAAACAGCGGCAAAAAGACTTTGTACAGCTCATAAAATTCAAATAACCCCGGGAGATGATAATGTGCTGTATTCTTTTGTGGTCGGTTCATCCTGTCTTCCTTCCATTCTTCATACTTTTGTTCTTGCATTTTGTGCTATTCTCTTATAAATTCTGTATCCTTTTCAGGGATTCCCGCCTCATCGGATACATAACGCTCCACCTTCATATGCAGATCATATTTTTCCCTGAGTGCGATTATCTTTTCCATCATGGGAGAGGCATGATGCCTGTCCAAAGCCTGCTGGTCTTCCCAGCTATCTATCAGCATCACTGTTTCCTCGTCATCCACGGGAATAAAATATTCATATCTGAGATTTCCCTCTTTCCTTCGTATCTCTCCTACCACGCCTCCGGAAATCATTTCTTTAACAAACTTTTTGGCGTTTCCACCCGTACCTGTATAGTAAATATTTACTGTAACGGCCATTTTTTCCTCCTGAAAATTTATAAATATCCTTTTCCACTTTAAATCATCTGACTTCTTAACTTTAAGATTTTCTTTTCAATCTCCTTTATGACCCGGATAAACTCTTCATCCGACTTCCCGGTCGGGTCTTCCAATCCCCAATTATCGTCAAATGCTCTTCCAATGAAAGGACACCCGACATTACATCCCATAGAAATCGCGATATCCGGTTTTGGAATATCCCCTATCAGCTTAGAATACTGTGTCTGCTCCATGTCGATTCCATAGAGTTCTTTCAGGATACGGACAGCATCCTGATTTATCTGCGGTTTGGTTTCCGTTCCAGCGGAATAACTTTCAAAAACATCTGATGCAAAATGCTTTCCAAGTGCTTCCGCTATTTGGCTCCGACACGAATTATGCACACAGATAAATGCTACTTTCTTCATTTTCATTTCCTCCACAATTTCTCTCCCTTAGCCATTTAACAGGGCATTGATGCACCACCGCAGTGAGGATATCGTAAATATCGTTTATCGACCCACGCATATCCTGCCAGCGCAATAACTGCAAGAATAAACAAAGGCTTAAAGAAAAAGCCCCCCGCCAAAAAAAGGAGAAAAATAACCACACAAAAAAATGCCAAATTAATCTTATCTCTCTTTACCATTACATCACCTTCTTCGCTTTATTTTGCCGCATCCCTTCAGGCCACATCAAAAACTTCATTTACCGCGACAGCAGGCTGAACTATCACAAATTTTGCGGCAGCTGCCTTATCATACCCCGTTTCCTCCTAATATTATATCTTATTAGGTCGAGCTGTTACAACTATGTTATATCACAACAACACAGGGTCTATCCGACCCACAATAAAAAAGCCAGCCTGAAGGGCGAATCCTTTTCGCTCTTTTGGGCTGGCTTTTCACATTTTCTTATATATTCCTACTTTTTCAGTATAAACTCTGCTTTGTTCTCTGTCGTGCTATCGCTTCCGATGAAGACTTCGAAGACGCCATTCTCACTTTCTACACGCTCGTTCTCAGTCAGGAAACGGAGTTCTTTTTCATTGATCGTAAATTCGACTTTCTGCTCTTCTCCGGGCTGGAGAGTTACTTTGCGAAAATCTTTCAGCTCTTTGACCGGTCGTACCACGGATGCAGCTACGTCGTGGATGTAAAGCTGTACGGTTTCAGTTCCTGCCGTATCACCAGTATTTTTCACGGTCACAGAGGCTTTGATTTCATTCTCCATTCCAAGTTCCGTCTTGTCCAGCGTTACGTCCGAAATTTCAAAGCTCGTATAGCCAAGACCATATCCAAACGGGAACATCGGTGCGTTCGGAATATCGAGGTACTTGGAGCGGAAGCGGTCTTTGTCCTTGCCCGGTACATGCGGTCTTCCGGTAGAATACTCGTTGTAGTGAACCGGCACCTGGCCTACGGAATACGGGAAGCTCATGGTCAGCTTACCGCTTGGAGCGTATGCACCGAAAACGACGTCTGCGATTGCATTGGCACCTTCGGTACCCGGCATCCATACTTCAAGAACAGCTTTTGCTTTCGATACGACATCGCGCAGGTCAAGCGGACGGCCGTTGAAGAGAACAACGACAACGTTTTCATTGACTTTAGAAACGCGCTCAAGCAGTCTCTGCTGGATTTCCGGGATACGGATATTCGCGTTGCTGGTTGCCTCGCCGGACTGCAGACGATCCTCACCGACCGCAAGAACGACAACGTCGGCCCCCTTTGCTGCGTTTACAGCCTCAAGAAGCATTGCCTCCTCTTCCTCCGGTGTATGGGACTGCTCCATCGCTTCCCCAAATCCCTCCAGACGGATGTCAGAACCAAGCATCGGGGAACCTGCATGGAAGCTCATGTTTGTCGTATCTGCCTGCGCTTTTACGGCCTCTTCCAGATTTGTCACATCCTTTGCATCTCCGATAAAGGACCAGGAGCCCATCAGGTTTCTGCTGTGGACATACGGTCCAACCCAGGCAATTTTTTTCTCCTTGCCAAGCGGCAGGATTTTCTCTTCGTTTTTCAGCAGTACAAAGGATTTTCTTGCGGCTTCTCTTGCCAGATCGCGGTGCTCTTTGCAGAGAATTACCTCTTTTTCTTTCGTTTCGTCTGCGTCTTTATACGCATTTTCAAACAGTCCCAGTTTGTTTTTCAGTTCCAGAATACGCATACAGGACTCATCGATCAGATCCTCGGAAATCTTGCCCTCTCTTACAAGACGGCACAGGTTTTCGCAGTAAATGCCGGTCATCATATCAATGTCAACGCCTGCATCGGCTGCGCGGACAGCTGCCTCCTCGCGGTCTGCGCAGTAGCCGTGGTAAATAATCTCCTCGATCGCTGCCCAGTCGGAAATCAGAACGCCGTCAAATCCCATCTCGTCACGCAGGATGCCGCGCATCAGTTTCTTGTTTCCGGTTGCCGGAACACCGTTTACCGTGTTGAAGGATGTCATTACCATCGCTGCGCCTGCATCGATGCCGGCTTTGTAGGACGGCAGATAGAAGTCACGGAAGGTATGCTCGGAAAGCTCTACAGTATTGTAGTCTCTTCCTGCTGTCGGTGCACCATAGCCTGCGAAATGCTTCACACAGGAAGCAATTTTGTACGGCTCCTTCAGATCGTCTCCCTGGAATCCGCGCACCATTCCGGCACAGAACAAGCCATTCAGATACGGATCCTCACCGGTAGACTCCATGACACGTCCCCATCTTGCATCGCGGACCAGGTCAGTCATCGGTGCGAAGGTTACGTGAAGGCCGGAAACGGCTGCCTCTTTTGCAGCAACTGCCGCACACTTTTCGGACAGCTCCGGTTCAAACGTTGCGCCCTGTCCCAGCGGAATCGGGAAAATGGTCTTGAAGCCGTTGATGACATCCAGCATGAACAGCATCGGGATATGATGCGGGTGCTGCTCCACGAAATCCTTCTGGATTTTCTTTAATGTTTCTGCGCCCATGGTACCCAGAACAGAACCGGAAAGCGCTACATTTTCCGGTGTAAAGCCTTTATCTGCCATCGGTCCCATCGCCGTGATGTCCATATCTTTATTAAAGAAGGCACCCACCACCTGGCTCATCTGGTTTACTTTTTCTTCCAGCGTCATGTCGGCCAGAAGCTCTTTTAATTTCTGCTCAGTCATTTTTTCCTCCTCTGATTTTGCTGTATCTGATTTTTCAGTTTCCTCCCAAAATGTCAGAAAAATATCGTTTTTCCGTTATTTTTCCGACTCTTATACTGAAATTTTACCACATCTGATCCAAAAAAATATCCCCTGGTCTGACCTTTTTCTTTCACTATTCTGACCTGTTTACTGCTGTTTTGTTATCGTTCTCCAAAGCTTCTTCTGTATTCCAGCGGTGCGTACCCCGTATTATCCTTAAACATCTTCGTAAAGTACGAGAAATTACTGTACCCCACATGCAGCGACACCGTATTAATCGGCAGTGAACTCTGTGTCAGAAGCTTTTTCGCCTCCTGCACCCGCTTTTGAATAATATAATTGCTAATCGAAATACCCTTTTCTTTTTTAAAAATCCGGGACAGATAATCGGTATTCAAAAAGACAAGCTCCCCAAGCTCCTCCCGGTGAATTTCCTCCCGGTAATGTGCATCAATATAGGCGCATACCTGGCTCGTAACTGAATCTGATTTGTTGATGTACTGCCTGTACTGCACGGCTTTCCGAACCAGTACCCCGGCATATTCCATCATCTCTTCTCTTCCGTAAAGAGAATTCCGATGCAGATTTTCCATATCCGCATCGGCAAACAGCGCGTACGCCTTGATCTCCCGTTCCGAAAGCCATGCATACACCACCTGGGTCAGATCGGTACGGAGCGCTACCAGAAATTCTCTGGTAATCATTCCTTCTCGTTCCGTCCGGTCAAGGTATTTTTGCAGCCGATCCAGCAGCTCCTTCGGTTTTTCCTCCGAAAGCAGGGCTTTCCACAAACCCAGCTCCTTATTTTCGTAGCTGGTCTGCGGAGCCCGAAATTCGTTCAGAAACAGCACCTCGTTCCGCACGGAAAGGCTTCCCTCCCACATTTTTTGAAGATTCCGGCTCTGCTTTTGCATCCCCAGTACAGATTCCCACTGTCCGGCACCGCACCACAGCTCCGGATAGATTTTTTCATTCATCCACGCAACAAATTGCCGCAGAATTTCACAGTCCCGCCCGCCGTCCTGTGGAAATGCTTTTTCCCTTGACTGTGTAACAATCCAGTAGATGCCCGGTTCCTGGTAAAAAACAGTATCTACCGCAATATCCGTTTCCTCATACAGTTCCGACAGCACATTTTCGATCACAAATTCCATGGTCGCCGTATCCCAAATTTCCCGCTTATTGCTCTTTATTTCCGGCATCAGACAAATCGGTCGGAAATAGTGTCCCGGTCCGTATGGAAGCTGGCGCTGTGCTGCCGTTTCGCAGAATTTTTCCTCGGAGAAGCCGTTTTTCAGCACATTTTTCCAGATATCCTGCTGCAGAATTTTTCTGTTCTGATTCCACTTGATGCTTTCCTGCCTGAGATCCTGTATTTTCTTTTCTTTCGCAACAGATTCCGCCGCACGCTGTACGGCCTCTTTCAGCTTTTCAAAATCAATGGGCTTCAGCAGATAATCGACACTGTTCAGCTGTATCGCTCTTCTGGCATAGTCAAACTCCGCATAGCTTGTTAGGAATATGACCTGAACCTTCAGCTCCTCTTTCCTGACCCACTCCACAAAGTCGAATCCCGTTCCGCCCGGCATCACGATATCACTGATTATAATATCAATGTCCACCATTTCCATGATGTTCTTCGCCTGCTGTATGGAAAACGCAGTGCACACCTCGCTCACCCCGGTCTCTGTGAGATCAAGATTTCTTTTTATACTTTCAATCACGTACTCTTCATCATCCACGAGCAATAGTTTCATGTTCTTCTCCCCCTGTCTTGTATGGAATATGGATATCTACAATCGCTCCGCCGAGCGGGCTATTATCGAAATGAATCTCTCCTGTATCACCATAATAATAACGGAATCGTTTCAGGCAGTTTTCAATCCCGATATGCTTTCCATGCTCGGAAATATCTTCCCCCGCTTTCAGCCTTTGCAGCGTCTCCTCCGGGAAGCCGTTTCCGGTGTCCGAAATATAAACGTTGACATACTTTTCTTCGCTGCGGTCCTCCGGGTAAACCGTCACGGAAATCAGCGGAACCGTCTCCAGCGTCAGGGCATGTTTTGCCGCATTCTCTACAAACACCTGAATCAGAAACGGGAAGATTACCGCGTCTTTCACTTCTTCATGGACTTCCAAATAATAGGTGAATTTTTCCGGATAACGCAGCAGCAGAATTTTGAGGTAATTTTCGCAGTGGTTCATCTCCGCCGTCACCGGCACTATCTCGCATGTATTGCGAAAAATATAGGCGAGATAATCGGACGTAATACGGCTCATCGACTTTGCATGGTCGTACTGTCCGAAGTCAATCATGCTGTAAATAAAGTTCAGACAGTTCATGTAAAAATGCGGACAGATCTGGATTTTCAGGTAATCCATCTCGATTTTCTGTTTTTCCAGCTCCTGCTCATACAGCGTGATCTTCAGACGTCGGATCTGGTGAATCATGTTTCGGAATTTATCGTCAATCTGCTCCAGCTCTACCAAATTTCCTTCCGACATCTGATAGATGAAATCCCCATTGTCATATTTTTGAAGATTTTTCGTAAACATAGCGACCGGCTTCAGGATTCTTGTTTTCAGATGGAACAACAACACGGAACCGGCAATCACCATCAGAAATGCAACGCTTAAAAGGGCAAACATACTTCCCGTCATCAGATTTAAGACTCCCGTCCAGGAGATTTTAATCCGGATTTCAAACGGTGACTGTGAAAGCTCCTGCCGGAAGGTATAATTGCCGGTATCAAGCTTCGAACGGTCCGTTACAATTCCTTTTTCCGTCAGTGTTCCGATGCTTTTTCCGTTCTGGTCAACGAGACTGACATAGCCGCTCTTCCCAAGAGACAGCTCAGAGAACGGTTTCAAAATCGTCTTCAGATTGACGTAGCAGCCGAGTCCGACGCCCTGACTCTGTGCTACCTTGAGCATATAAACCTCATCGTCCTGTTGCATCACGACCCATTTTTTCTTGACTGCATATGTCTGCTGGGACAGACTCTTAATCCGGCGCTTCAGCGCTTCCTGCAGATACGGATCAATGGCATAAAACCCGTCGGAGGAAATGCTCAGCTGGTATAAGCTCTCATCCTTCTTCGTATAGAGAAAAACATTGTAATCCGTTCCAAAATCCCACGCTGCAGATACATATTTCTTTCGCAGCTGTGTGATGACATATTCCTCATACTGATCCTTCTCCATCAGATCCATATATTTCCAGAAATCAGAATCCGGGTTGGAGCTGTCCATTACGGTCGAAAACAGATTTCGACTGATTCGAAAAAAACGGTTGTCCAGCTCATCCGTATACAGCTTTGAAACCTCTTCCACCTGTTCATATACCTGCCGCTGCGTCCGGTTCAGAATAATCATGCTCCCAGCCAGAAAAAGCAGCATCATACTCAGCAGGCAGATCAAAAGATAACGCCCCTGCTGCGCCAGTGTTGTTTTTTTCCTCTGTTTTGAAATACGCATGAAGTTTCCTCCTTTTTTCTGTTTCGGTACGCTCGGAATCTTTCCATGTTTGAGTTTACGAACTGATCTTTCTTACGGACTATTATAATACAGCAGAAAAACAGTACACCTCCTGTTTTCATGAGTCTGTACTGTTTTTCTGCTGTATGTCGGAAACACAAACGTGTTTCTCTTTTTTCATTTCCGCATGTGAATCATCCTTTTACCGCACCAAGTGTGATACCTTCCGCGAAGTATTTCTGAAGGAATGGATAGATGATAAACAGCGGCAGCATGGCGATAAATGCGATTGCCATACGGATGGAGGTCGTCGGCAGCTTTGCCACCTCCGCACCGATATTTCCGGTTACTTTTCCGCTTGACAGATACTGAATATCGGTGATCATCTGGTTCAGCAGGTTCTGGATGCTGTAAAACTTCTGACCGTCATTTCCTGATAAATAATATAAACCATTTGTCCAGTCATTCCAATAGCCAAGTGCGGAAAACAGTCCCATTGTTACCAGAATCGGTTTCCCAAGTGGAAGGGTGATGCTGGTAAAAATTTTCATGTGTCCGGCACCATCGATCTTGGCTGCCTCGAACAGCGCGTCCGGGATACTAGTGTTAAAGTAGCTTCGGATCATCAGTACGTTGTTTGCGCTTAACAGGAGACCCGGAATAATCAATGCCCCGAGCGTATTTTTGATGTGGAAATAATTTACATACATCAAGTAGGTCGGCACCAGTCCGCCGTTGAACAGCATCGTGAAGAATACGAAAAAGGTAATTGCTCTGCGGTATGGCAGTCCTTTAACCGAGAGCGGATACGCCAAAAGAGAAGACATGGCAAGGTTTACAGCGGTGCCGACGATTGTTACAAAAATGGTGATTCCGTATGCTCTCAGGATTTTCTCGCCCTGACGAATGATATAGGAATACGCGTAGAAGCTGAATTTCTCCGGGAAGAACGAATATCCGTTGCGAATCAATGTGTTTTCATCGGTCAGTGAGGAAATAAATACGAGTACAAACGGCAGTACAATGGATAAGGTAATCAGAATGAGTACTACATTAATCCAGAACTGGAAACGTTTTGCTTTTTTTGAATTTATCATACTTCCATCCTCCTAGAATAATGCCTGGTCTTTGTCTACTTTGCGGACAATCCAGTTGCTCAACATCACGACACAGAAGCCTACCAGAGACTGGTATACACCGGCTGCAGATGACATACTGATATTTCCCTGTTCAATCAGGGCACGGTATACGTATGTATCGATAACGTTTGTGGTCGGGAACAGAACACCGGAGTTCATCGGTACCTGATAGAACAGACCGAAATCGGAATAGAAAATTCTTCCGATGCTGAGGAGCAGCAGCGTAATGATGGTCGGAACCAGGCTCGGCAGTGTGATTTTTGTGATCTCCTGCCATTTGCTTGCGCCGTCCAGTCTTGCAGCCTCATAGAAGGAAGGATCAATACCAATCAGGGCCGCGATATAAATCAGGCATCCGTATCCTACGCCCTTCCAGCAGTTCGCGATAATCAGGATCGCTGGCCAGTATTTCGGTTTCTGGTACCACTGAATCGGATCAATGTGGAACAACGGAAGGATAGAGTTGTTGACAAGACCATTTTCCGCACTCAGAAGCGCATATACGATGTAGCTTAAGATAACCATGGACATCAGGAACGGAAGAAGAATCGCGCTCTGATATATCTTTTTGATCTTTGTGTTTTTTACCTCCGTAATCAAAATCGCAATGGCAATTCCTATTACCATGTTTACAAAAATAAATGCAACGTTATACAACAGCGTATTTCTTGTAATAACCCATGCGTCCTTGGAAGCAAACAGAAACTTGAAGTTTTTAAGTCCTGCCCACGGGCTTGCCCAGATACCTTTTGCAAAGTTCAGTTTTTTAAACGCAATCACCATACCGGCCATTGGGATATAGTTGTTAATCAGCAGATACAGAAGTGCCGGAAGCATCATCAGATAAAGCGGCCAGTATTCCTTCAGCACGTTTTTCTTTTTTCCTTTTTTAACCTCTGCTTTTTTCATAAATCGTGTCTCCTTTTATGAGGGCTGTTTTTTCACAGAGAAAGCTCCACATCTTTTGGGGTAAGAGTGGAGCCTTCGGTTACTGTATCACACCGGATTTTCTTCCGCCCCGGTCGTGTTCTTTTTACAAATTATGGTTCCTATTCCTCTGCAAGGAATGCATCCAGCTGCTCCTGCTTTGCAGCAATAACATCATTAATTCCCGCATCGTCCAGTGCCTCAAGGAACTGCGGAAGCAGTTCGTCCGGATCTCCGGAGCCGCTGCAAAGTGCGCCGCTGTACTGGCTGATTACGTTGTTCAGTGCTGCTACCTGATCAGCATATTCACTGTTGTCAAAGACAAATCCCAGTGCTTTTGACTCGATACCGGAAGCGTTGAATTCTTCCATTTTTTTCCAGAGCTGCGGGTCAGATCCATCCCATTTGTATGCGATGAACTGGTTAGGAAGCTCCCATCCACAGTTATAGCTGTAGCCTACGTTGTCTGCTGTTACCCCCTCCGGGTAGTTGATAATTCCGTTTTCTTCATCTTCTACTACGTAGTCGACTCCCTCTTCGCCCCAGTTCAGAAGGTTCATTACTTCCGGGCTGCCATAGATGTAATCGAGAACCTGAATTGCTTTTTCCGGATTCTCAGAGTTCTGTGCTAAAGAATAAATAACTCCGCCGTAAGAGGATGAGTTGATGATCGGCTCATCGTAGAACGGTACAATTTCAAAATCATATCCTGTAGAGCTCTGGAACTCAACCGGGGTACCCGGATGATAAGAGAAGAACAGAGAGAACAGGTTTCCTGCTTTGCATACGGTTCTCCAGTTTTCTGTGTTTGTTCCGGCATCCTTGCTGATATAGCCTTTCTGATACCAGTCATACAGCATGCTTGCGGTATCTTTAAACCAGTCTGTTGCAAAGTAGTTTTCTACGGTTGTGCTGTTGGTCTGATCCATCAGAATACCGGTGTTGGCATCGCCAAGTCCATCGCCGCGGAGCAGACGTCCCAGAGGCGTATCACCGCTGTTGGTGGAGTACAGCATTGTCATGTCAGGCTCGCCTGCCTGTACGATCTCAAATACTTTCTCCATATCCTTCGGTTCTTTGATTTCATCGGTATTGATATTATATTTCTCTACCAGATCTTTTCTCATGAAAATAGCCGGAATGCTGCCTCGCTCGATCTGAGTCGGAACACCATAGACAAATCCGCCAACCTGATTGCATTTGATAACATCCTCACCAAAAATATTTTTCAGATTTGTTCCATATTTATCGAGCAGATCAGACATATCCATGATCTGTCCGGAATGCATGTACTGAATTGCTGTTGCCGCACCTGTGTACAGAACGTCGATTTTCTCATCGCCAGAAAGCATCAACTGTAACTGCTGAGATGCGCTTGCCCACGGAAGAACAACGATATCGAGCTTTGCATTCAGCTCCGGCTCCAGAATCTCGTTGATTTTTTCTTCGATTCTCTCTTCATCCGGCTGTGTAGTTCCCTGCAGTACCATAGTTACGGTGTACGGCTCGCCTTTTTCCTCTGTCTTTGCTGTACTTCCGGAAGCTGCGGAGGAACCGGATCCTGTGCTTCCGCATGCTGCCATGGAAAATACCATAGTTGCTGCAAGAATGCCTGCTAACACTTTTTTCTTCATACTGTTCTCCTTTTCACGTATCGTGTTGTGTGACCTTTGATGGTTGAATTATAGCAGGATTTTGACTGACAACTCTATAACTGATTTGACATTGGAATATCACTCTTCTGACCTTTGCGTCCCATAAAACGAAAAAACGGCCTCTCCTCCACCTGTTTTGTAAAGAAAAATCCATATTCTGTCAAAAATTTTCCACCATCTTTGCCTCTTCTGCCTCATCGTGTTCGGTTACGGTTCCGTTCATAACACGGTAGACTCTCTGGATATTCTGCCGGTATTAACTAGTGGAAGACAGTGGGGTGCAAAGTGCCGCAAGGCATACGACCTGGACGAGAGTGGACAGCGTATCCCGGATGGGAAAGGCGGCTGGAAAAATCATCGGGAGGATACG